>ERZ795046.604-NODE-604-length-43027-cov-48.426696_pt1 | contig 43027 bp, 41 predicted proteins | sample MGYA00375130_ERZ795046 | MGnify/ENA primary metagenome ERZ795046 (study PRJEB30175, sample SAMN05720202) | activated sludge metagenome | isolation source: anaerobic digester from wastewater treatment plant | place: Japan | collected 2015-05-15 ...
CCTTAAAGCTAACGATGCTTTTACCTACAGGCTTAAAATATCAGGGAAAGGAAACCTTAAGCTAATTGGGAACCCAAAACTTAATTTCCCCTCAACATTTGAAGTTTTTGACCCAAAAATTTCCGAGAACATTTCAGTTGATGAGGGTAATGCAATGGGTAGCAAAACTTACGAGTATGTTTGCATACCAAGAGCTGGCGGTAATTTCAGCATAGAACCGGCTGTGTTTTCTTATTTTGACCCTGATAAGGAATCTTATATTACCCTTAAAACATCAGCTATCTCTGTTGCCGTAAGTGCCGATTCGTCAAGCACTGGCAATGTTATGGTTGCAAGTTTTGGCAAGGAAGATATCAAGTTTATCGGGAAAGATATTCGTTTTATTAAAACATCAAGCTCTGCTTTCAAATCAAAATCTGCATTTTGGGTTACGTCGGGTTATTATCAACTTCTATACATATTACTAATTGCATTATTCATTACATTTTCGTATCTATTCCGTCGCTATCGCCAGCGAATGCAAGATGTAGCCTTTGTTAAAACCCGGAGGGCAAGCAAGGTGGCACAGAAACGTCTCAAAATGGCGTCGCAACTACTTGAGCAGAACAATAATGCCCAGTTCTTTGAGGAGATCCATAAAGCTATTTGGGGGTATGTGTCCGATAAACTCAATATTCCTTTGGCATCGCTAAGCCTCGATAATGCATCGGAGAAGCTAACCCAACAGGGTGTTGATGCCGACAGAATTTCTACTTTCCGTTCCATAGTTGAGACTTGCGAATATGCACGTTTTGCCCCAATGGCAGAGCATTCGCAAATGACTGATATCTACGAGAAGACATTTTCGCTAATTGAGGATCTGGAAGATACTCTAAAACGTAAGTAAATGTGACATTAAAAACTTTCAGGAAATGAAACGCATTCTATACTTAGCATTAATGATAGTTCCTGTTAGCCTGTTTGGAAAGGTAACAATGCAAAATCCCGATTCACTTTTCGCATTGGCTAATAAATACTACACTGAGGGGAAATATTCCGAAGCTGTTACCCATTATGAAGCTATTGTGGCAAACGGAAAGGTGAGCGCTGAGCTTTACTTCAACCTTGGGAATGCCTATTTCAAGCTAAACGATATAGCACACGCCATTCTCAATTTCGAGAGGGCTTACCTGCTAAACCCTGGCGATGACGATATCTCTTTTAACCTCGAACTAGCCCGTGCCTACACTACTGACAAGATTGAGGCTATCCCTGATTTTTTCGTGGTTAAGTGGGTAAAGTCCATTTCCAACCTATTTAGCTCTAACACTTGGGCTTTTCTTGCTATTTCATCATTTATAATTGCACTGATTTTATTTATGATTTTTCAGTTCTCTGGTAAATATTTAATAAAGAAATACGCTTTTATCATTTCATGGTTTTCTGCTTTTATTTTCATTGTTTCACTTGCTTTTAGTGTTTCGCAAAAAAATAGAATTGTAAATTCCAACCACGCTATTGTAACTTCCTCCGCCGTTTCGGTAAAAAGTTCTCCTTCGGAGAGTTCAAATGACCTTTTCATTCTCCACGCAGGAACAAAGGTCGAGACCTTACGCAATGTTGGCGAGTGGTGCGAGATTCGAATTGCCGATGGCAATAAGGGATGGTTACCCAAATCAACATTTGAAAGAATATAATTCTGGCAATAGGTAAGGAAAAGGTGGATGCCTGTTTTAATTATTAGCGCGCTCTTTGGGGTGCTCTGAAAAAAGTTTTGCAAAACCTTAAAATTTATTATCAACCTTATTATAAGGGTTGATGGTTCTAAAATCGCTTGGAATTTTACATTTCTTTTCCTTTTTCGGTTTTCATTAAAACATTTTGTCCCATTTTGTGTTTACCTTTTACAACTAAAAAGTAAACATCATGAAAATTTTAGGTATGATAATTCTGTTGGCTACAACACTTAGCACCACAAATGCACAAAATGTAAGTTTCCATAGTTTTGTGGTAACCGATATCGATGGCAACGAGTTTCCTCTCTCAAAGCTGAAGGGAAAAAAGGTAATGGTTGTTAATACTGCATCAAAATGTGGGTTTACACCACAGTACGAGGATTTACAAGCGCTTTATGATAAGTACAAGGATAAAAACTTTGTTATTATTGGATTTCCGGCCAATAATTTTATGGGGCAGGAACCTGGAACCAATCAGGAAATTAAGGAGTTTTGCACTACTCGTTTTAGTGTATCCTTCCCTATGATGGCAAAAATATCGGTTAAGGGGAATGACACCCATCCCCTGTACCAGTGGCTTACCCAAAAAAGTATGAATGGTGTAATGGATAGCGAGGTTAAATGGAATTTCCAGAAGTACCTGATAGACGAAAATGGAAAACTTGTCGATATGATACCACCAAAGGAAAAACCAAACAGCGATAAGGTGATTAAATGGATTGAAGGGAATTAAGTAAAAAGGCCTCACTTACGAGGCCTTTTTCTTTTGTCTGTCCTTCTCTCGTTTATAATTTTTATTGGCAAGCTCCATAGTGGTTAGGTACCCTAAATGTACAACCTTTTCAAAAACTTCAGGGTTAAGGGTTTCTGGCTTATCAGTAGCTTGATGCAGATACTTGTATCCACCACTGGTGTTGAAGTAAAGCGTAGGAATACCTGCTTCGTAAAAAGGTTGGGCATCGGCACCACCGCCACCAAATGTTTTTGGGCTTAGTAGTTTGGTGTTTCTTTTATCAATCTTTTTGGCTTTTTTCCAAAGCTTCGGATAGCTCAACCTGCCACCAATGGCAATGCTATCGCCTTGCCCAATACAGTCAAAGTTGAGCATGGCTACCACCTTATCGGCATTAATGGGCATATTTGCAACAAAATATTTCGATCCTTTTAAGCCGGATTCTTCTGACGAAAAGGCCACAAAAACAACTGAACGGAGGGGCTTCGTAGTTGATTTGTTTATTGCTTCGGCAATTGCAATTAGCCCGGCAACGCCCGATGCATTATCATTTGCCCCAGGAAAGTAAAGCTTATCGCCCTGGTAGCCAACATGGTCAAGGTGCGCTCCCAGGATAATATATTCATGCTTAAGCTTAGGGTCAGAGCCTTCAATATAGCCTACAACATTAAAAGTCTTTTTTGCTTCCTGGTAAACGGCTCGTACGTTGATATAGATCGATTTATCGGTTTCAACGGAGTGGGGGGCTTTGTCGCGTTTTATCATTTCATAGAAATCGGCGGGTTTGTAGGGTAACTTGCTAAAAAGGCTATCGGTAAACCTACTGCCGGCATGTATCATTGGGAAATCAGCTAGATGTGGCTTAGGGCCACAGGCTATGCTCCCATATACCATGGTGTTTGGTGTCATGTGGGGTTCACCGATAAAGATTATGGCTTTAGCACCTAATTCTTTTGCTATTCTAGCCTTTCCCCGTGGCGATACATCGCCCCAACTACCGGAACTGGCTTGCCAGGGTGGGGTCGATTTGAATACTATAACAATTTTATTGCGGACATCAATACTTCGGTAATCGTTGTATTCATCATTTTTTATACCAAATCCGGCAAAAACAGTTTCACCTCGTACTTCCCCTGAACCGGTAAATCCTCTACATACAAAATCCTCTCCTAAATACATGGGTTGTGTAGGGCGATTGTTCTGATCTAATAGAAATACCCTTGCATCCAGTATGTAGTTAACTTCTTCATCAAACTCCTGCAACATGGTGTTCCCCAACAATGGATTTAAACCGGCATTTTTAAACCTTGTAGCAACGTAACGTGAGGCCTGCTCATATTCTACCGAACCAGGCAGCCGCCCTTTAAATCGCTCTGACGATAAGAATTTAACGGTGTTCATCAAATCCTTGCTGTCGATAGGACTTTGCCGAATTTTTGTTTGGCTTATAGCCAAATCATGGGTTACTAGTATTCCTACCAGAAAAACAAGATATTTCCACATCGCATTCATGGTTTTAGAGCCTAAATTTAGAAATTTTATGGTAATATTTTATTTGCGTAAATTTGCAGAGCAATAGTAATATTTTCAAATGGCTCCCGACTTTCTTCAATCCGATTTATATCTGTATGGTGTTTTACCATTGCTCATCTTTTTTGCTCGAATATGCGATGTAACCATAGGGACATTGCGTATTATTTACGTTTCAAAGGGTCAACGCCGCATTGCTCCCATTTTAGGATTTTTTGAGGTGTTTATCTGGATTGTTGCCATAAGCCAAATCATGAAGAACCTCAACAATTTTGCCTGTTACTTTGGCTATGCCGCTGGTTTTGCTACAGGCAACTATATTGGCATGCTGGTGGAGGAGCGATTGGCTTTTGGAAAGGTATTGGTCAGGGTGTTTTCAACCGATAATGGAGCCGATCTTGTTCAGATCCTCAATGCCAGCGGATTTGGTGCAACATCCTTTCAGGCTCAGGGCGCACAGGGTGAGGTAAGTATTATTTACTCCGTTATTAACCGGAAGAATCTCCCTGAGGTTCAGAGTCTTCTTTTAAACTTTAACCCAAACCTTTTCTATGTGGTAGAGGATATAAGAAAGGTAAATAAGGGAATTTTTCAGGCAACAGCTCAGCCAAAAATATCCATTTTTGAGCGTTGGCGCAAGGGAAAGTAGATTACCTTACCCTATGAGGCATCCCTTCCGGTGTTTCAATTGAAATTTCTACCATTCCTGCCACTCTACCGTTGCTGTACCAAGGAGTTTGGTGTATTAGTTTTTTAACTCCATTCTTTTCAATGGTATATGTGTTTGATTTTCCTGTGGCCATAAGCTCTTTGATTATTCTTACTGAATTGTCGGAATGGCAGTCAAAAAGATTTTTTCCAATAAGTTCCTTTCCTCCCCAGCGTTCAAAAACCTTTTGCGATTTTTCGTTCATGTAAAGAATAGTTCCTGCTGTATCGCAAATTGTTATGGCAAAGTCTACACCATTTGGCCAGCTTAATAAATCTGTATTCATTGAAGTGCTTTTTTTACAAGGCAAAGGTAATCTTAAACCGAGATTAGTCAATAGTAACACAATAAAACATTTAAACAGCTTGTTTCTACTTTACTTATAGGGGTAATCCCGACTTATCAAAACCTTTCATTCCGAGATCTCGGAATGATTAGATTTTGTTAGTAGATTCCTCAATTGAAAATTAAATTGTGAATATTCTCTAAAAATGTTTACTTATCCCCATTTTTTTTCAATCCATTTTAATTTTTTATTTCATGGTACTTAGGTTTTGCTGTTCACTTCTCACTTTTCATTTTTCACATTTCGCTTTTTACTATTCCTCTAACTTCCTCTAACTTCCTCTAACTTCCTCTAACTTCCTCTAACTCCATCATATTCTGTCTATTCCGACTCATTCCCCTAAAATTAGCCTGGTTGAATTTGTTTATTCATGGTACTTGGGTTAAATTCTAATGGTGATTGAGTTTAATGATAGAAACAAACGAGCGGCTCAAATTTTTTACTATCTTGCATGGAGTAAAAAAAATGATAGTTGAAAAAGGTAAATTCTTTACGTACACCCATTTACAGGGATTCAGGATTCTGGCTTAAGGACATCCCAACTATGAAAAAGGCGTTTGCCGATGAGGTAAACCACCCTGCTGACCCAGACCTATATATCTACTCCCGCTACCGTAATCCCACCGTTGTTCAAACTGAACAGGAACTTGCCAAAATCGAAGGTTCTGCTTGGGCTCTCCTAGCTCAATCAGGATTAGCAGCAATTGATATTGCCCTTTCCATTTTTCAGGTAAATGCTCAACCGGTGAAGTGGCTGTTCTTCTCTGAAATTTACGGGGGTACTAATACCTTTATCGATAAGGTTTTAGTTGCGCGTCGCGGATTCAATATTGTTAGGTTTACACCAACCAACGATTCATATTCGCTCAGCCAGTTTGAAAGGTTGATGGAAGAGCAAAAGCCTGATGTGGTGTTCCTTGAAGCTATTTCAAACCCCATGCTCATTGTTGCCGATGTGCCTGAAATAGTTAAGATTTCAAAGCGATTTGGGGCAAAGGTTATTGTCGATAACACATTTGCAACACCATACATCCTAAAACCGTTAGATTTTGGTGCCGATTTGGTTATCCATAGTGCAACCAAATACCTGGCAGGGCACGGCAACCTCTCAGCCGGAGTGGTTTGTGGTAACGATATCGATTTGCTTAAACAAGCAATTGAGTACCGCAAGCTGGTTGGCCATATGATTTCCCCTGACGATGCCTATCGGCTTAGCGATTACCTGAAATCGTTTCACTTGCGTATTTCACAGCATTTTTCGAATGCACAGCGTATCGCAGAGTTTCTTTCAAAGCACCCTGCGGTGGAAAAAGTTCTCTATCCCTCAATGCCCTATCATCCAACAAGCAACATTGCTAGCAAAATATTTGGCAATGGGTATGGTGGAATTGTTACCTTTGACATTAAAGGCAATTCCTTTACCCATAAACAAGAGAATTGCAACACTTTTATCCAGTTGGTTTCGCACAATATTCATCTCATTCCAACCCTTGGAGATGCTGACACAATACTGATGCCCGTGGAACCAGTGTGGGGCGACAAGTATCCTTTCCCTGGAATGGTTAGGTTGTCAATTGGCATTGAACTCCCCGAGAGCTTAATCAATGTGTTAAAAAATGCACTGGACAAAATAAGTTGTTAACATGCTAACGATTGCAAAAAGTTAAAATATTTTAATGTTATATTGATAACAAGTATTTTGCTTATGATTATTTTATTGATTATTAGGTCAATGCGCTATAAAAACATTGATTTGATTGCTAATTTTTAGGTAAAATCATAACAATTGTCATATTTTTGCCTATAACCTAAACATTATTTTTGCCGTAACAGGTTGCAGTAATTTGAACCAACATAATCACCGAAAACCCTAAAAACACATAATACAGGAGGAATAAGCTATGCAGAATAAGCTTCAAGAGTTAACCGAGAAGATATATCGCGAAGGTCTGGAAAAGGGACAGGCTGAAGCTAATCAGCTTGTGACCAAGGCTAAGGATGAGGCAGCACGTATAGTGGCCAATGCAAAAGCTGAAGCCGAAAGAATTATAGCCGCTGCCCGCAAGGAAGCCGACGATTACCGCAAAAATATCGATACCGAGGTTGCTCTTTCCGCCAAGCAGGTTATCAGCGGGGTCAAACAGCAAATAGTTTCCTTAATTGAAACCAAACTTTACGAAGCCCCACTGGTTGACGCCCTAAAGGATGCCGATTTTGTGAAAAAGGTAATTGAAACTGCTATTAACCGTTGGGAACCTAACTCAGCTGAGAGCGTTAGCCTGCGTGTACTTGTTCCCGAAGAAATGGCTAAAACCATTACCGACCATTTCACCACCAAAACCCATGCATTGCTCAACAAAGAGGTCGAAATTCAGGTTGATAGGGCTATAAAGTATGGTTTCCGCATTGGTCCAAAGGATGGTAGCTACGTGGTTAGCTTTACCGAAACCGATTTTGAGAACCTCTTTAAGGACTTCATGCGTCCAAAAATAGTTGCAATGCTTTTTGGAGGTAAGTAGAATGATGCGAAACTACTACTACCTGGTGGCTGGCCTCCCGGAACTGATTATGGATCAGGACCGAAAGGACTTCAGCGTAAACGCTTTGAAACAGGAAGTTAAGGAACAGGTTTCCTCTTCCGATTACCGCCTGGTAGAGTTCCTGCACTTGCCCTACGATAACGACAACTTTCTCAATAAGCTGCTCAACCGTGGACTTGAGTTCAACGACTTGGGCTCCTACGAGAAATTTGTTTTTGATGAGCTCGATGAGAATATTAATCAGCTCCCACAATACATGCAGGATTTTTACTACCGCTTTACAGGCAAACAGCGCTCTGCCGATGATGCGGTTGACCAGGATGAGCAGCCAAAGGATATTTTTGAGGTTGAAAAACTTCCTGAGATTAGGTTCCTGGAATCTTTTTACGACCTTGCCCTTAGCCAAAACAACGATTTTATAAGGTACTGGTTCAGCTTCACTCGCGATTTTAACAATGTGCTTACCGCGCTAAACTGTCGCAGGCTTGGGGTCGATCCTGCCACCCAACTGGTTGGTAATAACTGGCTTACTGAGGTTCTGGTTAAAAGCCAGGCCGCTGATTTTGGCCTAAAGCGCGAAGTCGACTATATCGATAGGCTGATCCAGGCTACCGATATCTCTGATGTTTTGGAGCGTGAACGTAAGCTTGACCTAATTAAGTGGGACATGTCTGTTGAGTTTACTACTTGGGACTACTTTAATATCAACTTTATACTTGGTTTCTTTGTTCGTGCCGGTATTGTCCATCGTTGGCTAAAGCTCGATGCCAAGACCGGTGAGGAACTTTTCAGGAAACTTTTCGATGATCTTAAGTCATCCTACAATCTCTCCGAGAAATTTTAAAGCGATTATTAATTAACAATTAACATAATGAAAACTCAAGGAAAAGTAACCGGAATAATTTCGAACCTTGTGGTTGTTGAAGTCGATGGCCCGGTTGCCCAGAACGAGATTTGTTATATCAATCTCGCTGGCACAAAGCTTATGGCCGAGGTTATCAAGGTTATTGGGAAACTGGCTTACGTGCAGGTGTTCGAGAGCACTCGCGGCCTTAGAGTAGGAACTCCTGTTGAGTTCCAGGGGCACATGCTCGAAGTTACTCTTGGCCCTGGCCTCCTCTCCAAAAACTACGATGGGCTTCAGCACGACTTAGATAAAATGAAGGGCATTTTCCTTCAACGAGGCGATTATACTGACGCCCTCGATTTTGACTCGGAATGGGATTTTACTCCACTTGTTGAGCCCGGTGCTCAGGTAAGCGCCGCCGATTGGCTTGGCGAAGTCCCCGAAAACTGGGTTAAACACAAGATTATGGTGCCTTTCACCTTTACCGACAAGTACACCGTAAAATCAATTGTTCCTGCTGGTAAGTATAAAGTATCCGATTCCATTGCAGTCCTTGTTGATTCTAAAGGTGAAGAGCATAAGGTGACCATGTACCAAAAATGGCCTGTTAAAAAAGCTATCACAGCTTACAAGGAAAAACCCCGTCCATTCAAAATACTTGAAACGGGAGTTAGGGTTATTGATACCCTTAACCCTATTGCCGAGGGCGGTACTGGCTTTATTCCAGGTCCATTTGGCTGCGGAAAAACTGTGCTACAGCACGCCTTGGCTAAACAGGCTAATGCCGATATGATTATTATGGCAGCCTGCGGTGAGCGTGCCAATGAGGTGGTTGAAATTTTTACTGAGTTTCCTCACCTCGATGACCCACGTACAGGTCGTAAGCTAATGGAACGTACTACCATAATTTGTAATACATCTAACATGCCGGTAGCTGCCCGTGAGGCATCGGTTTACACCGCAATGACTATTGCTGAGTACTACCGCTCCATGGGCTTAAAGGTTCTGCTTTTGGCCGACTCTACATCCCGCTGGGCTCAGGCTCTGCGTGAAATGAGTAACCGTCTTGAGGAACTTCCTGGTCCCGATGCTTTCCCAATGGACCTTCCAGCTGTAATTGCCAACTTCTACGCCCGTGCTGGTTTCGTTTACCTCAATAATGGCAGCACTGGTTCAGTTACTTTCATCGGTACCGTTTCGCCCGCTGGTGGTAACCTTAAGGAGCCTGTTACCGAATCAACCAAAAAGGCTGCCCGCTGTTTCTATGCGCTCTCGCAGCAACGCGCCGATAGTAAACGTTATCCAGCCATCGACCCAATGGATAGTTACTCTAAGTACCTTGAGTACCCTGAAATTCAGGAATTCCTGAATAAGAATGTCAATGAAACCTGGGTTGATATGGTAATGAAGACAAAGAATATCATACAGCGAGGTAGGGAAGCCTTTGAACAAATCAACATACTTGGTGACGATGGCGTTCCTCTCGACTATCACGATCGTTACTGGAAGGCCGAGATCATTGACTTTGTTGTATTGCAACAGGATGCTTTCGATAAAATTGATTGTAATACGCCATTGAAGCGCCAGCGATATATGCTTGAAAAGGTTATGCAGATATGTGATACTAACTTCCATTTCGATGGTTTTGAGCAATGCTCATCGTATTACAAACGCATTATCAACGCGCTTAAGCAAATGAACTACTCTGAGTTCCAGTCCGAAGAGTTCTATAACTACGAGAAGGAACTTGAAACAATTCTTAACGAAAGAAGGGTACAGTAATGGAAACTAAAGCATTTCAGAGAATATACACCCAGCTAACGGGTATCACAAAGGCAACCGTATCGCTTCGGGCCCAAGGTGTGGCTAACGAGGAATTAGCTATGGTTCACGGTCGGTTAGCCCAGGTTGTAAAAATTATGGGTGATATGGTTACCCTACAGGTGTTTAGCGGCACTGAGGGTATCCCTACCAATGCCGAGGTTGTTTTCTTTGGCGAACCCCCAAAACTTAAAGTAGGCGACGATTTGGCAGGGCGCTTTTTTGACGCCTATGGCCGTCCCATGTTTGGCGATTCGGAGATCGAGGGTGAACCCCGTGAGATTGGTGGCCCTTCGGTTAACCCCCTTCGCCGTAAACAACCCTCGGAGCTCATTGCTACCGGTATTGCAGGTATCGACCTAAACAATACTCTTGTTACTGGTCAAAAGATACCTTTCTTTGCTGACCCCGACCAGCCTTTTAACCAGGTTATGGCTATGGTAGCACTCCGGGCTCAGGCCGATAAAATCATTCTTGGCGGCATGGGACTCTCAAACGACGACTTCCTTTTCTTCAAGAATGTGTTCGAAAATGCTGGTGCGCTCGACCGTATCATTAGCTTTGTTAATACTACTGAGCAGCCCCCTGTTGAACGCTTGCTTGTGCCCGACATGGCATTAACCGCAGCCGAGTACTTTGCGGTTGAGAAAAAGGAAAAGGTGCTTGTTCTTCTAACCGATATGACCCTCTACGCCGATGCGTTGAGTATTGTATCGAACCGTATGGATCAAATCCCTTCAAAGGACTCCATGCCAGGATCGCTTTATTCCGACCTAGCAAAGATATACGAGAAAGCCGTTCAATTCCCCGATGGTGGTTCAATCACCATTATTGCAGTAACTACACTATCGGGTGGTGATATTACACATGCTATCCCCGATAACACTGGTTACATTACCGAGGGACAGCTCTTCCTCCGTACCGATAGCGATACAGGTAAGGTTATCGTTGACCCGTTCCGAAGCCTCTCGCGTTTGAAACAGCTTGTAATTGGTAAGAAAACTCGCGAGGATCATCCTCAGGTTATGAACGCTGCAGTTCGTCTGTATGCCGATGCTGCAAATGCAAAAACCAAGCTGGAAAACGGCTTCGACCTTACTGAGTACGATGAGCGTGCCCTTAAGTTTGCCCACGACTATTCCGAAAAGTTGCTGGCAATTGATGTTAACGTAGAGGTTGATACCATGCTCAATACTGCATGGCAGCTCTTTGCTAAGTATTTCTCTAAAACCGAAGTGGCCATTAAGAACGAGCTGGTTGAGAAATACTGGCCTGCAAACTAATAATGTGCTAAAAACATGGCAATTAAGTTTCAGTTCAATAAAACATCGCTTAACGAGCTCAATAAGCAGCTTAAAATCCGCCAAAGAGCTTTGCCTACCCTAAAGAATAAGGAGTCGGCTTTGCGTATGGAGGTTAAGCGCGCTAAGAATAGGATGCAGGAACTCGAGGAACATCTGGCTAAACGCATCAAGGATTATGAGTATATGGTTAGCCTTTGGGGAGAGTTTGAGCGTAACCTGATTCAGATTGACGATGTTAGGCTTGGAACTATCAAAATTGCCGGGGTAAAAATACCTGTTCTACAAGAGGTAATTTTTAGTGTTAAAGAGTATAGCGTTTTTGCGCGCCCCTACTGGTACACCGATGGAGTAAAAATTCTAAAGGAGCTAGCCGAAATTGGTATTGAACGCGATTTCTACCACGAAAAAATGCGGCTCCTTGACCATGCGCGTAAGAAAACTACACAAAAGGTAAACCTTTACGAAAAGGTTCAAATTCCCGGCTATGAGAACGCCATTCGGAAGATTAAGCGATTCCTCGAAGATGAGGAAAACCTTTCGAAGTCGGCTATGAAGATAGTGAAGAAACGATACGAAAACGTGGAGGTTGAGTCATGATAACACCAATGTATAAATACAACTTCCTGGTTTATCACCGCGATTTCGACGATTTCCTGCTTAAACTTCAGGATTTGGGCGTGGTTGATATTTCCATGGAAAACCGAAACGTTGACGAGGATGAAAAGGAGATTCTGGCCCGAATCAATAGGATAGCTACTGCTATCAAGTTTCTTGAAGGCCGAAAAGCCCCTGACGAAAAAATCACACTCAGCCTTTCAGCCGATGAAATTGTTTCGCGTGTTGAGTTGCTTCAACGTGAACGGGAGCAATTTGAAAATGCTATTAAAAAAGCCCAAAAGGAATTGGCAGAGGTTGAACCGTGGGGTAATTTTGACTTGAAATTGCTTAACAGCCTTGCCGAAAAAGGTATTTCAATTCGATTTTTCATTGCACCCGAGAAAGTTTTTAATGAGGACTGGGTAAATGAGTATCCTATTGAAATAGTTAACCACACCAATGGACTATACTACTTTGTAATGGTTAATTACACAGGCGAGGCCATTTCGCCCGATGTTCAGGAGGTTCGAACACCTCAGTTCTCAGTTAAGCAAAAAGATGAAGAAATACATCGCTACCATAAACGTATCGATGAAATTAACACCGAACTAGATTTTCTGGCTCTTTACATCGATTTGCTTAAAAAAGAGCAGATTGAACTTACCAATCAGCTCGATTTTAAAATGGTTAAGTCAAGCGCAACGGCCGAAGCAGGAAATACCATAATGGTACTTGAGGGATGGGTGCCTGAGGATTTGAATGAAAAGGTAAAAGAAGTTCTTGATGCCGAAAGTATTATCTACATTTCGTCTAAGGCCGATAAGAACGATAACGCGCCTATTCTACTTCGAAACAGTAAATTCGCAAAGCTGTTTGAGCCCATTAGTAAACTTTTTGCCTTCCCAACCTATGCAGAATTGGACTTAACCCCATTCTTTGCACCATTCTTCATGCTCTTCTTTGGGTTCTGCTTTGGCGATGCGGGTTACGGTTTAATCTTTGTCTTAGGTGCCACAATCTATAAGTTTAAGGCAAAACCAGAACTTAAACCTCTTCTTTCTTTAATTCAGATTCTTGGAATATCTACTGTGTTGTTTGGAGCACTAACCGGTACTGTGTTTGGCGCTAGCCTGGTTGAGTTAGATATTCCTGCTTTGGAGAGCTTTAAATCCTACTTCTTTGACCAGGATAAGATGTTTAAGTTATCCCTTATACTTGGGCTTGTGCAGATTGTTTTTGGCATGTGCGTTAAAGCCGCTAACCTTTGGGTACAGTTTTCATGGAAGCATGCCATTTCTACTATTAGTTGGGTTGTATTAATCCTCAGCATGGCTGTTTTCTACCTTTTAGGCCAAAACCCCGAAAGTTCATTGAAACTTTTCAGCCCAATCCATATGGTTATTGTTGGTGTTGCGGGCGTTGGGATAATGTTTTTTAACTCACCCGGTAAAAATCCCCTATTCAACTTTGGATTAGGCCTTTGGGATACTTACAACATGGCTACAGGCCTTTTAGGCGATACCTTGTCATACATTCGTCTCTTTGCCCTTGGTCTGAGTAGCGGTATCCTAGGTAGTGTGTTTAATAGCCTTGCCTTTGGTATGGCCCCCGATACTCCGGTGCTCAAGCATATTGTTATTATTCTGATATTGCTTATTGGCCATTCCATTAATATTTTCATGTCTGCATTAGGTTCACTTGTACATCCTATGCGTTTGACATTTGTTGAGTTTTACAAGAATGCTGGCTTTACAGGCGGTGGTAGAGGGTACAATCCTTTCCGTAAGAATACGGCTGAAGCCCAATAAATTTGAAATCGATTTATAATTTAAATAACCTAATAAATTTTAAACTATGGAACCAATCATTTTTGCTTACTTAGGAATTGGGATAATGATTATCCTTTCTGGTGTTGGAAGTGCTTATGGTGTTACCATTGCTGGTAACGCATCGGTTGGCGCTTTGAAAAAGGAACCTGGTGCATTTGGTAACTTCCTTGTTCTTAGCGCGCTTGCAGGAACACAGGGTCTTTATGGCTTTACCGGTTACTTTATGCTCAAGAAATTCCTTATCCCTGAAATCACATGGGCTCAAGCTGCTGCAATTTTTGGTGCAGGTTTGGCCATGGGATTTGTAGGGCTTTTCTCAGCAATTCGCCAGGGACAGGTTTGTGCTAACGGTATTACTGCCATTGGTAATGGGCACAAGGTGTTCGTAAATACCCTTATCCTTGCTGTATTCCCAGAACTTTATGCAATTATCTCTTTGGCTGCTGTATTTCTAATCAGCACCTCATTGTAGTTGAAATTCTTCACTTATCTAATAGGCGGCTTCCTTTTGGGTGGCCGCTTTTTACTTTGGGTAAAAAGGGATTTACTTTCGTTTTTATACCAAAAGAAATAGCTTTGCTGTTTGCGTTTTTCTTCAACGCTTCGGGCTACGTAAACCTTTTCGCCAGTATAGGGATTTATACCTGTATAGTAAATTGTTGATGCTAGGGTCATGGGAGTGGGCGTGAAGTCCTGAACCTGTTCAAGCTTGAAGTTTAGCTTACGGGTTTCTTCGGCTAACTGCTTCATGTCTTGTTCTGTTGACCCTGGATGGCTCGATATAAAGTATGGAATTAATTGCTGTTTTTGGCCAAATTTTTCGTTCAAAGCATCAAACCACTGCTTAAGCTGTTTAAACAGTTCAAACGATGGTTTTCGCATTATTTTTAGTACTTTTTCCGATGTATGTTCGGGTGCCACCTTTAACCGCCCCGATACATGATGTAGAAATAGGTTTTCAAAATATTCCCGCTCGGCTTTACTATCCTTCCGAGTTATAAATAAATCGTAGCGTACCCCGCTGCCCACAAACGCTTTTTTTATTCCTTCTACTTTACGGACTTGATTGTATAGGTTGTTTATAGGCTCATGGCTCGAATTTAGATTTTTACAGATATTCGGGTAGATACACGAAGGCCGTTTGCATTTGGCACAAATGCTTAAATCCTTTGGACCCATCCCATACATATTAGCCGATGGCCCACCAAGGTCACTGAGGTAGCCTGCAAAACCAGGGATTTTTTTTATTTCCTCAATCTCTTTCAGGATAGATTGCTCTGAACGCGACGAAATAAAACGTCCCTGATGGGCCGATATTGTGCAGAAACTACACCCTCCAAAACACCCCCGATGTATGTTTACTGAGAATTTAATCATCTCCCACGCAGGAATGGTTTTCCCTTTGTATCGCGGATGTGGTAATCGGGTATAAGGTAAATCATACCATCTATCAATTTCATGGGTTGTGGCAGGATTAAAGGGCGGATTTACAACTACACACCTATCCTCTATGGGTTCTATAAGAATTTTACTGTTTATCCTGTTCGATTCCTGCTCAATTATCTTAAAGTTATTGGCAAATTTGAGTTTGTCGGCTAAACACTCCTCGTATGAACTTAGTATTAGAATATCCTCCCCACGTTTATACTTATCAATATTGTGGTCAATGTAAGCAACTTGGGGTATCCCGCGTAGCGATTCAATTGCCATACCCTGGTCAAGCTTTTTAGCAATTTCAATAATGGCTTTTTCACCCATTCCATAAACCAGTATATCGGCTTGGCTATCAACTAAAATACTTGGTTTGAGGGTATCTGACCAGTAATCATAATGAGTTAATCTACGCAGCGAAGCCTCTACACCACCAATAATCAAAGGGGTGCTTGCATATAGTTTTTTGATTATTCGGGAGTATACAACTGTGGCATAATCGGGTCTAAAACCTGCTTTACCATCTGGGGTATAGGCATCATCGCTCCTTAATCTTTTAGCGGCCGTATAGTGGTTTACCATGGAGTCCATATTACCGGCAGTAACGGCAAAGAAAAGCCTTGGCTCTCCTAATTTTTTAAAGTCACGCAGGTCGTCGCGCCAGTTGGGTTGGGGTACAATAGCAACCTTAAATCCCTCGCTTTCCAGTACTCGTCCAATAACAGCAGCGCCAAATGCAGGATGATCAACATAGGCATCACCTGTAAATATTATGATATCGGGCTGTTCCCAGCCCAATGCTTTTATTTCTTTTACCGATGTGGGCAAAAATCCCATTTTATGTTGATTTGTTTATATGAAGTAAACTACTATCGCCATAGCTTAAGAACCTAAAATTGTTGTCTAAGGCAAATTGGTATATTTTTTTCCAATCGTTGCCAACTGCAGCAGCAACAAGTAATAGAAGGGTAGAGCGTGGTTGGTGAAAATTGGTTATTAGGGCATCGCAGGTTTTTATTTCATAACCGGGAGCAATAATAATTTGTGTTGAAGCCGATAAAGTCTCAATGCCATTGTTTTTCATGTGTTCGTAAAGAGCCTTATAGGCTTCTCCAACGTCTATTTGAAAATCAAACTCATATGGTTCCCATTGCGAAATGTTAAAGTTCCCATTTAACTTGCCAAGTTTTAATTTAACCCCAAGCCAATACAACGATTCCAAGGTTCTTAAGGTAGTTGTTCCTACGCATACAACCGGCTCGCTATTTTGATATAGTCTTTTTACTAGTTCTAGACTAACAAAAAAGTGTTCGGTATGCATCTCGTGACCCTCAATGGTATCGGATGTTACAGGTTTAAAAGTGCCTGCACCTACGTGTAGGGTTATGTAGTGGGGTTTAACATGAATTTTACTTAAACTTTCAAAAACCTTTGGTGTAAAATGAAGACCGGCAGTTGGCGCTGCTACCGATCCTTCGGGCTCTGCATATATGGTCTGATAACGGTAGCCGTCAATATCCTCGCTTTCACGGTTTAGGTAAGGGGGAATGGGCATAGTACCGCATTTTTCCACAATATCGGCAAATGACATAGAACTGTTGTTCCACAAGAACTCAACTTCTACGCCTTCGCTAAGCCTTTTTAGCTGTTTTGCCACAAGCCTTCCTCCAGTACCTTCTATTTCCATTTGAAGTTCGCCTTGCTTCCAACGCTTAAGGTTGCCCACAATGCATTTCCATACCACCTTTTTCTTGCTCGAGAACGAAAGAGCGTAGTCACTTGGCTCAATGGGTTCAATTAGAAATACTTCAATTGTTGCCCCACTTTCCTTTTTAAACCTTAACCTTGCTCTAACCACCTTAGTATTGTTCAGTATAAGTAAGCTTTTTGGGGTAATATATTGGTTAATATTACGGAAGGTATCATTTGTTATTTCACCGTTCTGGTAAATAAGAAATTTAGAGCAGTCCCTCTCAGCAAGAGGATGTTTGGCTATCCTTGAATCGGGCAACTCATAATCATAGTCTGTAATACTTATTTTCTTAACTTTCATATCCCTTTTTTGACTCTAAGGCCACAAAATTAGTTATTTTTGTGGGTTAAAAAGATTTGTGAGTAATTCTGAGGAGTTTTATTATGAATGTAGCTGTAGGATGTAAGGTTCGTTTTTTAAACGATGTTGGAGGGGGTGAGGTTATTCGGATCATCGATAAGCGAACGGCTTTGGTCAAAACTTTCGATGGTTTTGAGATGCCAGTTCTTTTATCTGAGCTGGTAGTGGTTGAACCGGCTGCCGATGAACTCCTGCAGAAAAAAACAGTTCAGGAGAAGGAAACGGCTGATGCAAATCGCAACAAAAAGCCAAAGTCTGAAGTTATCAATCTAACCGATGACACACCAGAGGTTGCTGATAGTTCAGGTGATGAACTCTCGTTGGATATAGCTTTTGTTCCTAGTAATATATCCAACCTACAGCAATCCACTTTCGATATGTATTTGGTTAACGATAGCACCTATAGGGTATTCTATGTACTTTCAAATGTGATTGACGATAATCATACCCCAATTAGCTCAGGCATACTTCAGCCCGATACAAAGGTATTGGTTAAAAGGCTAACCCCCGAAGATGTAAGTAAACTGATTTTAATGAACCTACAAGCAATATACTATAAGAACATCCCATATAAGCCATTTCAGCCAGAATTCTACGATATTGAGCTTGACCCTATAAAACTATACAAAAGGGGCAATTTTAAACGCAATGATTTTTTTGATATCGACGCATACATAATTTCCATTGCAAGCACTAAGCGCGAGGCTTTTATTCGTCACTTAACCGATAAGGCAATAGTAGAGGCAATAAAGCAAAAGGAAAAACCGGTTCAAGTAAAAGAGGTTAAGAAACCAAATCCTGATACTGAAGAGGTAGATCTTCACATTCATGAGCTTATAGACAATTGGAAGGATTTAACACCAGGTGAAATCTTGAAAATTCAGCTTGCTCGTTTCGAAACGGCTCTTGAGGGAGGCATTAAAAGCACAACTACTAAACGTATGGTTTTTATTCATGGTGTAGGCAATGGGAAGTTAAAGTACGAAATAACCAAGCTGTTAAGCAGCAAATACCCAAAGTTAAGGTATCAGGATGCCTCGTTTAAAGAATACGGCTTTGGTGCAACCATGGTATTCCTTAAGTAGTATAAAGGGAAAAGAGTTTTTTGAAACCATAAAATAGGCAAGCAGATAGCCGTCCTATCGCGCCGTGCAATATCGGTGAGGAAAGTCCGGGCAGCGCAGGGCACCATACTTCCTAACCGGAAGATGTCCGTGAGGGCATAGCAGTGCAACAGAAAATAACCGCCATGCCTATGGCATGGTAAGGGTGAAAAGGTGAGGTAAGAGCTCACCGGATTCCATAGCGATATGGAATGCCGTGCACCTTATGGGCTGCAAGACCATGTATACTCCGACTTCTTACGAAACAGGGCTGCCCGTTCTGTTCCCGCTTGTCGGGTGTCGGAGGGGGTAGGTCGCTTGAGGTTGTAGGTGACTACAATCCCAGATAAATGATAGGAGCGTTTTTAACGCACAGAACCCGGCTTACAGGTTATCTGCTTGCCTTTATTATTTTAATTTGCTATTAATTATGTTAAGTTTTAGCAAGTTCTTTTTAGATAAGTAAAATGAAGAAGGGAATATCTTGTATATACTTTTTACTATCATCTTAAAATCCCCCAAAAAAAAGGATAAATACTAAAAATTAACAGCCCCCACACCTAGATTTACAAATGTAAACATGGGTGCTTTCAGAAAAAGATCATTTTTAAAAACAATAGAAATTAATGGTTGATACATCAAATATATATTAATATATTATTTATATAACTGTATATCAATAATTAATATGTTTTATATTATTTAATTATTTAAAATATATTGGTCTATACACATATTATAGAATAAATATTAGTTAAAATATTGAAATATACTGTTCAATATCAATTATATACAATATTTATTTCAAGTAAATATTTTTAACCATAATGTTAGCTGGTTTAGTACCAGTAATTTTTTCATAAACGTAATAGCAAGAGGAGTGTTGCCCCATACGTTAATCAGCAATACCTGTAAAATCAACTATTACTAAACAAAACAAGCCAAAGCATTAAACCGTAGTGGGGTAGTAGTTATGACTTTTACTTATGATGGTTACTTAATTACGTATATAAGAGCCTTAGGAAATCTTTTTGAGTTTGTTGATTACAGCGATAGTAAATAATGAAGGGTTTTTGTGCCTTAACATCTATATGAAATACCGATAATTATATACCGTTCAGTTCTGTTGGTTAAGGTTAATTATCCTGTTGATAGCAAAATTTTAGTTCACAGGATTAATCTTGTTTCAACTTTTATACGAATGCCTAATGGTATGGCCTGTATGTCGTTTAATGCTAAATCATTTCTTTGTTGATGTCTTAAATTTGGCGTTTAATTTAAAGGTATACTTAACCTATGGGTGAAACACCTCTAAGGGGATTACTTCATTGAAAATATAGCCACGTTAAGAAGTTGATAATATTCATTCACCTCCTTTTAAAATTAATTTGTTTCGCAATCGGATTGCTTTACCAAAAAGCAAATACACAACGCTGCGTAACCTTGGGTTACATGTGTGAATGTGCTTATTTTTACAATATTTACATTTGTATTTTGACAATACTTTACGAATAATTACATTTGTGAATAATTCAAGTGGTACAATCAAAAACATTTCAATTATGGTTAACGAAAGATTGCTTAAGCTTATGGAGCAGGAAAAGGTAACTGCTGCCAAGCTAGCCGATATATTAGAGGTTCAACCCAGCGCTATTTCCCATATACTTTCAGGGCGAAATAAGCCAAGTTTTGACTTTATTCAAAAGCTAGCCACAAATTTCCCAAAGTTGAATATTGATTGGCTTATAACCGGCAAGGGTAATATGTACAAGGTTGCAGTTCAACAGTCACTTTTCGATCCGCCATCACCTTTAATTCCTAAAACCGATAATCCCAGCTCTAAAACCAACGATAAAAGTGAAGATTTGCAAAAATCATCGAAAGTTACAGATGTAAATATTTCGGTTTCACACAAAGCTGTAAAGCAAATTGTTTTTGTTTATTCAGATAATACTTTTGAAATATATTCCCCCTCAAAGTCCGATTAACTATTTTTGTTAGTTTTGCAAAAAAAATGCTTTACAAGAAGTTAATCAGACCAATATTTTTCATTCTAAATCCTGAATTAGCTCATAAGTTAGTGGTCGCAACGCTTAAAGTTGCCTTTACCATTCCCGGGGTGCGTTTTCTTTGCATAAAAATGTTCACGGTATCTCACCCTTCGCTTAAGCGCGACGTCTTTGGCTATCATTTTTCCAATCCCGTAGGGCTTGCCGCTGGATTCGATAAGAATGCTGATTACTTTCCCGAGTTAGCCTGTTTTGGCTTTTCTTTTATCGAGGTTGGTACTGTTACACCAAAACCTCAACCTGGAAATCCCAAACCACGTTTATTCCGTTTAATTCCCGACAATGCTTTGGTAAATCGAATGGGATTTAATAATAAAGGTGTTGATTATGTTAAGTTGAACCTGTCAAGAAAGCGTCGTCCGAATAATTTAATAATAGGTGGTAACATTGGAAAGAATACGTTAACGCCAAACCAAAATGCAATCGATGACTATCTTACTGTTTTCCATGGTTTATACCCCCATGTGGACTACATTGTGGTAAATGTTAGTTGTCCCAACGTAGCAAATCTGCGCGATTTGCAGGACGATGATAGTCTGAAAAGCTTACTTAAGGCAATTAATGCCGAACGAATGAACTACGATTTCTATAAACCAATACTTCTTAAGGTTTCACCGGATCTCACCAATGAACATCTGACTGCCACAATTAAAATTGCTGAAGAAGAAGGAATTGATGGGTATATTGCAACCAATACTACAACATCACGCGATAACCTTCAAACCCCTGAAGCAAAAGTTAAAACCATTGGGAATGGAGGTTTAAGCGGTAAGCCATTGGCTAAACGTTCTACAGAAGTAATTAAGCTTATTCATACCCTTACCCAGGGGGCAAAACCCATTATTGGGGTTGGTGGCATTCATTCTCCTGACGATGCAATAGAGAAACTGAAAGCCGGTGCTACACTCATTCAGATTTACACAGGGTTCATCTACGAGGGACCGGCTATTGTTAAGCGCATTAATAAAGCATTGATAAATAGCGATATAGTTTAAACTAAAGAAACCAATATGACAAAAATTATTGATTGTCGTGGACAGCTATGCCCTCAGCCACTTATCAATACTAAAAAGGCTCTGAAAGAATCGGTTAAGGATGAAACGATTCAGGTTTTAATAGACAACGCAACATCGTGCCAGAATGTTTCCCGTTTTTTAGCCGATAACGCAATCCCATTTACCGTTGATGAACAGAATGGACTTTTTACCCTAACAATCAATCCAACTGGTTCGGAATTTAATCCCAAGAAAGAGGCAGAGGAATACTGCGAGATCAGTTTTCCACCCAGAGGCAAAAAATACATTGTTGTTCTTACCAGCCATTTAATGGGGAATGGTGACAATGATTTGGGAAAAATTCTCATGAAAGGTTTTTTAAACACTCTACCCAGTCTCGAAGGGCTTCCGGAGGAGATCATCTGTTACAACAGCGCAGTTACACTTGCTGTAAAGGGTAGCGATACTGCTCAGAGCCTAGTAAAACTAATGGAAATGGGTGTTAAAATCACACTTTGCGGAACATGTGTCGATTTCTTTAGTATAAAGGATAAAATTGAGGTGGGAACAATCTCAAATATGCTCTATATTGCTGAAAGGCTTAGCTCAGGAATCCATACTGTTAAACCGTAGTAATGGCGAACTATTACTTCGATAATTCGGCTACCAGTCACCCTAAGCCACCTGATGTTGCCCAATACATTAATGAGTACCTGAAGCTTGGTGGCACCTATGGACGTAGTGCATACGATAGGGTTATTAATGTTTCTCGGATAGTTGAACATACCCGAATCTTACTCGCCAGGCTATTAGGCACAAGCCTTACCGAACATATAGTGTTTACTTATAACGCAACCCATGCACTCAATATTGCCATAAAGGGTTTTCCCTACCGGAAAAAACGAGTACTTATTTCCCCCTTGGAGCATAATGCGGTAACACGCCCTGTGTTTCAGCTGCAGAATACTATTGGACTTGAGTTCGATATCATGCCATACAACCCCGATGGTTCAATAAATCTTGAAGGCCTCAGGCAATTGGATCTAAAATCATACGATCTGTGTATTGTTAACCATGTTAGTAATGTGAATGGGGTTGTACAGCCTATTGCTGAGCTAAAAGCTCTACTGGGTGAAATTCCATTGCTTGTCGATGCAAGTCAGTCGGCAGGGCATATTCCTATTGAGGTGGATACCTGGAACATCGATATGCTGGCATTAACTGGGCATAAGGGGTTGATGGGACCAACCGGAACAGGTTGCCTGTTTGTTCGCACCCCCGAAATAATCAACCCGTTAATACATGGAGGTACCGGTTCCCGTTCCGATAGCTTTCTGATGCCCGACTTTTTACCCGATAGGTTTGAGGCCGGAACCCCAAATGTTTTGGGTATTTTCGGTTTATATGGAGCCCTATCGGCAAATGTAACCAATAGCTACGAGCGAAAACATTTTATGGACCTACTCGAAAGGGTTGAGCATTTAAGATCATTTAAAGTGTTCCGATCCCTTGATGTTAAGCATCAGGCATCGTTATTCTCAATAACTTCCAATAAATACAGCCCTTCAGAACTGTCGGATCAGCTTTTCAAGCGCTACTCCATTGAAACCCGAAGTGGTCTTCACTGTGCACCGCTTGCGCACCAAACCCTAAGGACGTTCCCTATGGGTACTGTCAGGTTTTCGCTTTCCAAATACCATAATTCAACCGATTTGAATTACCTTTACTCTGCCCTGAAAGAGCTCGATCATGGATGAACGGAAAGGTAAATGTTTACTCCTTTTTCAGAGTATTCATAAGGTAATGCAAGCTGAGCATATTATTGTAGGCTTAGGCGTGCAGTATCAAATAATTCCAGTACCCAAGGAGTACAGCTCTGAATGTGGTATGTGTATTGAAATTGATTGTTCTGATAGTAATAATCTCTTAGCTGAATTACAACTAAATAGATTATCGTTTAACATAGTAATAGAAGTAGATTCATGAGTACCAATTTCGACTTGTTAACCACTGTGGAGTACGGTGGCTGTTCGGCTAAGATTCCAGCTTCGGTGCTCGAGTCCATTCTGCTTAACCTGCCCAAAGTGACCGATCCCAATGTATTGGTAGATATTGATACCCACGACGATGCTGGGGTTTTCAAGATAAATGAGGATTTAGCCCTAATATTCACCACCGATTTTTTCCCACCTGTATGTAGCGATCCGTATGAGTATGGACAAATAGCCGCAACCAATTCATTGAGCGATGTTTACGCCATGGGGGGCGAACCTTTCCTTGCGCTAAACATAGCCATGTTCCCTTCTACTAAAATTCCTTTAGATGCCTACAGGCAAATCCTTGAGGGTGGGGCAAGTGTAGCTCAAAAAGCAAATACAATAATTATTGGTGGTCACACCATCGACGACTATCCCCCAAAGTATGGTTTAGCCGTGGTGGGTAGAGTTCATCCTGATAAGGTGATTACCAATGCCGGCTTACAACCCGGCGATGCTTTGATCCTGACCAAACCTTTGGGCACTGGTGTAGCGGTAGCCGCTAAGCGCTTAGGAATTGTGTCCGAAGCGGCTTACAGCGAGGCCCTTTTCTGGATGAAACAGCTTAACAATACTGCCGCGCAGGTCATGCAAACCGTTGGTGTTAAAGGTGCTACCGATATTACCGGGTTTGGGCTTATTGGCCACGTATACAAAATGGCTAAGGCAAGCCGCGTTGGTGTTAAGCTTTACACAAGCAAAATACCCCTGCTTCCTGAGGTATATCAGCTTGTGGATGAGGGCTGCATTCCCGGTGCTGCATTCCGTAATCTCGAGTTTGTAGGCAGCCATCTGACTGGTGACCCAAATGTTGACTACAATATTAAAATGCTTATGTGCGATGCTCAAACGTCGGGTGGAATACTAATGGGTGTTAAGCCTGAAAGGGTTAATGAGGCCCTAAGTCTTTTAAAAGAGGCTGGTTTAACTTATTCGGCAATAGTAGGAGAGGTTTTTGAAGGCGATAATATTTTGATTACTAGTTAGATATTGTTGTTTCTGGAATTGATATGTTAATATTTTTGAATCAAACTTTAATTTTATCATTCTTATCAATTATTTTACGATAATTCATTGTAAAACAACATACTGTTTTTTATGATTTTTAGGGAAGGGGAGTGGTATAATTTTAAGATTACTAAAGTAATTGATGTGCCTGGAGGCGGCAAGCAATTCGTTCTTTCCCATGAATCGGGCAAAAAATTGCTATTGCCGGCTCAATATTATGATAAGTACAATATAGCAGAAAACTCTACCATTCAATGCAGGATAGATAAGATAAACTGCACGGGTCAAATTTTTATTGAGCCAGCGCATCCGGTTTACAAAACCGGGGGTACATATACTTTTAAGATTAAACATATTGGCGATACTGCAATTGAGGAGGTGCAGAGTATAATTGTATGCGATATTTTTGGTAATGAAATAGAAGTTTTAGCTCCTAAAGGGACCATTGATGATAGACAAGAGGAGGTAAAGCTTAAAGTGCTTAGTGTTAAAAAGGGTGTTCCTATCCTTTCAGCAATTGCTAAATGGGACATTTGCCCCGATACCTTAAGTAATGGACAGGAGATATTGCTTTTTCTAAGTAAGGTAGTAGTTATTCAGAACGAGGAGTATTACCTGCTAAAATCAAAATCGAATTGTATAGCCTTGCTAAAGGTAAAGCACTATAAACACTATGGTTTCAAAGAAGGGATTCCTATTGTTGCCAGATATAGAGGTACTGATAACAGAGGATTTTTGATGATTGACCCAGAACATCCATACTATAAGGTGGGTGGAGTATATCAATTTGAGATTGCAGCAATTGAAGAGGATTATAGTAATGAACTAGGTAGTAGTAGGGTTGCGGTAGTGTATGATAAATTTGGCATGAAGTGTGGCTTACAAATTGAGAATGCCTCATCGTTCAGTGTAGGAAAAAGCGTTAGTTGCAAAGTTATAGGGTACAAAAAAGGACGACCTCTACTCGAAATCGTCCGCATGTAGCTTAAATTAAGAAAATTACTCGTCGGCTATCTCCTCAGCAGGCTCCTCATCGCTAATATCATCAGGGAATTCATCGCCCTCGGTTCCGATGGTATCATCGGTCAAGCTGCCGAAAAATTCCTTCTCCTCATCCTCATCCTTTATCTTTGTGTCAATTTTTACTGGTACCTTTACCAGGTAAATGGCATCCTCGGTTTCAAGGGTAACGGCATGGAAAAAATCGCCATTTGGCTTCTCAACCTTGAAAACAAAGTCCTGATACCCATGGGGGTATCTTTCCTTGAATATTTTTAAAAGCTCAGGAGACAAATTGCTAAGACTTACTGCTGCTCTTTTCTTACTCATAAATCGCTTAAAATTTTCCGCAATTATAGTGCAAAAAAAGAAATTGCAAGGGGAGTTGTGAATATTTTTTTCAAAAAATATTATATAACACAATATCAGAGTGTTAAAATAGGATTTTTTGCTTTTGAATATCCGATTCCAATATCTTAATATCTTTGAGTGTTCTAAATTAAATACTATGAAACGATTGTTGCTACTAAATCTATTAATTTTATTGGGATTGATGGCTAACGCCCAGGTAAACATATATAATCCCAATGCCGACGCTAAGGCTGAAATTGCAGCCGCAATTAACAAAGCAAAGCAGGAAAATAAGCATGTTTTCATTCAAATTGGAGGCAATTGGTGTCCATGGTGCGTTAAGCTCCATAATTTTATGAACGCAGATTCAACTATATCCGAAATCCTAACCAAAAACTACGTTGTGGTTAAGGTTAACTACAGCAAGGAAAATAAAAATTTAGATGTTCTTGAAAAGCTTGAAAAGCCACAGCGTTTTGGTTTTCCTGTTCTTGTGATTTTAAATTCCAATGGAAACAGAATACACACTCAGGATTCGGGTTTGCTAGAGTCCGGCGATGGTTACGACCGAAAGAAAGTTCTGAATTTCCTTAAGAACTGGACTCCAGAAGCACTTAAATAAAAGTCATATAATTAATATTATGTTAAGTAATATGCTTTAAATAAAAGCCCCACTTCGGGGCTTTTATTAATTTATCAGAATTACATCTGTTTTGCCTTTTCGTTGAATTCATTGTACTTATCCAACATTTCCTGGCTCTCGTTACGGAAACGGAAATAGATATTTTTCAAAGCTTCAACAGCTTCCTTGCTATTGGGATTTACTTTATATGCTTGTTCCATGTAAGGCATTGAGTTCTTAAATTCTGCATTAGCCTTTTCCATAAGAGCATCGTATTTATCAAGTTCACGAGCAGGAACCTTATTGGCTTCCTCTATGTACTTTACACCTTTATTGAAGTAAAGCGCACCAATATTGTAGTAAGCATCAAAGAAATTAGGATCGATCTCAATAGCTTTTTTGTAGGCTTCCAGAGCATTTTCGCCATCTCCCAGCCTATCGTACAATGTACCCTTTGCAAAGTAAAGCGATGAGTTGTTTGGCTCGGTTTCAATTGCCTTATCAATGTATACAAGAATCTTAGTAGGATCTTCCTGTTTATCGATATAGTAGGAAATTAGAGAGAATAATACGTTTGTGTTTTTGGGATACTTTATGAAACCTTCCTCTAGGTATTTTAGACCTTCATCGCCTTTATTCAGGTTCTTGTAGGCATCAAATATATTAAAGTAAACAGCACCATCATTGGTAAAACCAAGTTCAATGGATTTCTGGTAGTATGGAATTGATTCCTCAAGTAATCCGGCAAGTTGAGCTGATAAACCTGCATAGTAATAAATTGCAGTGTCTTTCTGGTTGAGAATAGGAAGTGTACCAATCTCTATAACCTTTTTGAAGGATTCAAAGGCACCCTTGTAATCTTTTAGAGTATACTGGTTTGAACCTTCGTTAACGTATAGACCTTTTAGTTTTACAAGGTTTTCTTGCAATTTCTTGGTGCTCTTACCCTTGGTGTTGATCTCAATTGCTTTCAGGAAACTTTCAAGGGCCAAATCCAAAGGTTTATCAATAACGGGCTTAGTAACCTCCCAGCGTTCAAGTTGACCGTTGTTAAAGTAGAAGTTAACCCTTTCCATAACATACTTATCGAGTTGAACCCCATCAACTTCTACTTTTTCCTGCTGTATGGGTTTTCCTACAACAAGCATAAATGTATTTGGATCCATTCCAACGTATGCCCTGAGGATTTGAGCATCAAAAAGGTCTATCATAAGCTCACCCCTTTTAATCCATGTGGCATCCTTGGTATTCTTTTTGGGATCCTGGATTTCGGCGTTGCTTTTTTCAACCTTTTTGGCATACTGATCGAAATTGATTTCCTTGCTGGTTTGCGCTGTTACCATTACAGCAACAAAGAGCATTGAAATTAAAATTGTTAGTCGTTTCATAAGATAATTGTTAAATTAAGTTACTCGTTTACTGATTCGTCGTTATCAATGGTTTCTTGTTGATCAATATTTTCTTCATCGCTTGCCTCCACATTGGCTATGGCCGCAATGGAATCGTTTTTCCTGAGGTTAATTAGTTTAACACCCTGTGCTGTTCTGCCAATAACTCGAAGTTCTTTGGCACTCAATCGGATGGTTAAACCGCTCTTGTTAATAATCATTATATCGTTATTGTCGTCAACGGCTTTAATGCTTATAAGTTTACCTGTTTTTGGTGTAATAGTTATTGTTTTAACACCTTTTCCACCTCTACCGGTAACTCGGTAATCGTCAAGTTTAGAACGTTTACCATAACCGTTTTCTGCTACAACCAGTATATCCTTGTTTTCATTTTCTTCAACACAAATCATGCCAATAATGGAATCGCCCTGTGCTAGGTTCATTCCCCTAACGCCACTTCCGGTTCTACCTATTGGACGTACAAGTTTTTCGTGGAAACGAATGGCTTTTCCTTCGCGAGCAGCTAGGATGATTTGCTTGTTACCATTGGTTAGGCATGCCTCTATAAGCTGATCGCCCTTTTTGATGGTAATTGCCATTACTCCACTCTGTCGTGGACGGCTATACGCCTCTAGCGATGTCTTTTTAATTATGCCATTCCTTGTGCAAAGAACAATATAGTTATTATTCAGGTACTCAGGGTCGGTTAATGTTTTAACATTAATGTATGCACGTATTGTGTCGTCGTTCTCAATGTTAATAAGGTTCTGGATAGCCCTGCCCTTTGAAGCCTTGTTACCTTCAGGTATTTCGTACACTTTTAACCAGTAACACTTGCCTTTTTCAGTGAAGAAAAGCATGGTGTTATGCATGGATGCTACATAGATATGCTCAATGAAATCCTCATCGCGGGTTGTGCTACCTTTTGAGCCTACTCCCCCCCTGGATTGAAGCTTGTATTCATACAGTGGAGTACGCTTGATATAACCCATGTGGGAAATGGTGATAACCACTTCCTCGTCGGCATAAAAATCTTCGGGGTTGAACTCCTCAGCATCAGGCACAATCTCAGTTTTACGATTATCGCCATACTTTTCCTTCATCTCGATCATCTCATCCTTGATGATCTTTTTCTGAAGGTTTTCATCCTCTAGAACCTGTTTGAGATAAGCAATTTGCTTTAGTAGTTCCTCATATTCCTGCTTAACCTTTTCACGCTCAAGCCCGGTAAGGCTCCTTAAGCGCATATCGATGATAGCTTGGGCTTGAACTTCGCTAAGACCAAACCTTTCCATAAGCTTTTCCTTGGCCTCGTTAGGCGAAGAAGCAGCACGTATAAGGTTAATCACCTCATCGATATGGTCAATAGCTATTAGTAATCCTTCCAGGATATGGGCCCGTTTTTGAGCTTCATCTAGCTCATATTGAGTACGGCGCAGGATAATGCTATGCCTGTGCTTAATGAACTGTACTATTAAATCCTTCAGGTTAAGCTGCTTGGGGCGTCCATCCACCAAAGCAATATTGTTGATAGCAAAAGAGGATTGCAGCTGTGTGTGCTTAAACAAATTGTTTAACACAACATTGGCAACAGCCTCTTTTTTAAGGATTATTACAACTCGAGTTCCTTGCCTGTCGGATTCATCGTTAATATAGCTGATACCCTCAATTTTCTTATCGTTAATAAGGTCGGCAATCTTTTTAATCATTTCGGCCTTATTCACCATATAGGGTATTTCCGTAACAATAATCTTGGAGCGCCCGGATTCGGTTTGTTCAATTTCCGTTCTGGAGCGGATCACCACCCTACCCTTTCCGGAAAGGTATGCTTCCTTAACTCCCTGATAACCATATATTATACCACCTGTTGGGAAATCGGGTCCTTTAACATATTTAAGCAGTTCATCTATGGTGATCTCGGGGTTATCCACAGTGGCACAAATGGCGTCAACAATCTCGCAGAGGTTGTGGGGAGGCATGTTGGTGGCCATCCCTACGGCTATACCTGATGTGCCGTTGACCAGAAGAAGGGGTATTTTGGTAGGAAGCACCGTGGGTTCTTCCAGGGTATCGTCGAAGTTTAGCTTAAAGTCAACGGTATTCTTGTCGATATCGGCAAGTGTCTCCTCTGCAATTCTGGTTAGCCTAGCCTCCGTGTAACGCATAGCTGCGGGACTATCGCCGTCAACTGATCCAAAGTTACCCTGTCCATCAACCAGCGGGTAGCGCATTGCCCAATCCTGCGCCATGCGAACCATTGCCTCATAAACCGAGGAGTCGCCATGAGGGTGGTACTTACCCAGGACCTCACCCACGATACGTGCCGATTTCTTGAATGGTTTACCTGCATTGAGCCCCAGATCGGCCATTCCGAAAAGAACCCTTCTGTGAACGGGTTTTAAACCGTCACGCACATCGGGTAATGCTCTCGATACTATCACCGACATTGAATAGTCAATGTACGATGATTTCATTTCCTCCTCAATGTTGATCTGTATAATCCTTTCACCCTCAGACATATAATAAAAGCTTAAAAAGTCATTTTTTACTTCAGAAATAACGTGCTAAGATAGCTATTTAAGCGTAAAAAAAAGAATGGTTAATGATGTTGTTCATTATTTATTAAAAAAATACTAAATTTATTAACAAAAGCATTGTTGTTACGTTTATGTCTATTACTTTAGTAAAAGTTTTTGGAGAAGTATTTATGGAACAAAAGTTTTCACAAAAAATCAAAGATGTTATAGCTTACAGTCGCGAGGAGGCTATCCGGTTGGGTAATACAGCCATTACCCCCGATCATCTCTTTTTAGGTATTCTTCGTGATGGTGAGGGCGAAGCAATCAATATTCTGCTTTCGGAGGGTTTAAATTTAAACGATCTAAAAAAGTCGATTGACAGCCGGTTGTTACAACCCGCTGATAATAATTCGGGTATTGATGAGTCTGAGGACATTAGTATTTACAAATCAACTGAAAGGGTTTTAAAAATCGTAATACTTGAAGCCCGTTCGCTTAAAAGCGATACTATCAATACAGCCCATCTTTTACTCGCAATTCTAAAGGATGAAACCAGCTATATCACCCAGTTGCTACTAGAGCATAATGTTGATTACGAAACGGTTCGTAAACATTTGATTGTGGAGGATTCGGGTGATAAAGATGACTTTTCCGGCGGTGGCAGCGAGGATGATGAAGGCGAAGGTGGTATTTTTGGCAATATGGGGCGTTCAGGTCAATCATCCTCTAAGTCGTCCGATACCCCAGTATTGGATAACTTTGGGATTGATCTTACCAAAGCCGCAGAGGAGGGTCGTTTAGACCCAATAATCGGACGAGAAAGGGAAATAGAGCGAATAGCCCAAATACTGAGCCGCCGAAAAAAGAATAATCCAATCCTCATTGGTGAGCCTGGCGTTGGTAAATCGGCTATTGCCGAAGGGTTAGCCCTACGAATTGTTAAAAAGAAAGTGTCGCGTGTGCTATTCAATAAACGGGTAATCGCACTCGATTTAGCATCAATAGTTGCCGGCACAAAGTATCGGGGACAGTTTGAGGAGCGCATGAAAGCCATACTAAATGAGCTTACCCGTAGCCCAAACATTATTCTTTTCATTGACGAGATTCATACTATTGTAGGAGCAGGTGGAGCCACCGGCTCGCTCGATGCCGCCAACATGCTCAAACCTGCACTTGCCCGTGGCGAACTCCAATGCATTGGGGCTACTACCCTTGACGAGTACCGCGAGCACATTGAGAAGGATGGAGCGTTGGAGCGACGCTTCCAAAAGGTAATGATTGAACCCACAACGCCTGAGGAGACGATTGAAATACTCAACAACATTAAGGAGAGATACGAGGAACACCATAACGTAACCTATACCCCCGACGCCATTGAGGCATGCGTGAAACTTACCATGCGATACATCAGCGACAGGCATTTGCCCGATAAGGCAATAGATGCCCTGGATGAGGCTGGTTCGCGCGTTCATATCTCAAACATTAAGGTTCCCGAGAGTATTCTCAAGCTGGAAAAACTTATTGAGGAGACCAAAAAGGAAAAGATCAAAGCGGTTAAGAACCAGATGTTTGAGCTAGCGGCAAAGTATCGTGATAACGAAAAAAAACTTATTGAACAGTTAGAAGCAGAGCAAGCGCGGTGGGAAAAAGAGCTAACTAAGCATCGCGAAACTGTAGATGCCGAAAAGGTAGCCGAAGTTGTTGCCATGATGACTGGAGTTCCCGTTCAGCGTATAGCTCAGGCTGAAGGCGCACGTCTACTCAAAATGGCCGATGAGCTGAAGCGCTCAGTTATTGGTCAGGACGAGGCAATTGATAAGATTGTTAAGGCTATTCAACGTAACCGCGCCGGGCTAAAGGATCCAAATCGTCCTATTGGTTCGTTTATTTTTCTTGGGCCAACCGGTGTTGGAAAAACACAGCTTGCAAAGGTTCTGGCAAAATACCTTTTCGATACTACCGATAACCTTATTCGTATCGATATGAGCGAGTACATGGAGAAATTCTCCGTGTCGCGACTTGTTGGTGCGCCTCCGGGATACATAGGTTACGAAGAGGGAGGGCAGCTCACCGAGAAAGTACGTCGAAAACCCTACTCGGTTGTTTTGCTCGATGAAGTTGAAAAAGCACACCCCGATGTTTTTCACATTCTACTCCAGGTTTTGGACGAAGGCCAGCTAACCGACAGCTTAGGACGTAGGGTTGATTTTAAGAATACCATAATAATAATGACCTCCAACATTGGAACCCGTGATTTGAAGGAGTTTGGACAAGGTGTAGGTTTTGCCACAAAAGCCAAGTCGGAGGCAAAAAGCGATTACGAGAAAAGTATAATCCAAAAGGCGCTGAAAAAAGCCTTTGCCCCCGAATTCTTAAACCGTATTGATGACATTGTTATGTTCAACTCGCTTACCAAGAGCGATATACACAAAATCATCGATATTGAGCTTAAAGGATTATTCGACAGGGTTGCTGGTTTAGGCTATACCATTAAGATTTCGACTGCAGCCAAGGATTTCATCACGGAAAAGGGATATGATGTTCAGTATGGCGCGCGTCCACTAAAACGAGCCATTCAAAAGTATCTGGAAGATCCTCTAGCTGAAGCCTTAATAAAGAGCGATGCAAAACCTGGTGCAGTATTCCTGGTTGGCTATAGTAAAAAGAATGACGAAATTACCATTCGAACAGCAAAAGCTGAAGAGGAGGTTACCAACGCCGATGAAGAGTAATAAGTTGTAATACAATGAGAAAGAGACGCACAACAAAAGGTGTGTCTCTTTTTTTTGAACATTCCCCTAGCAAAGTTGTTATATTAGTAGCAAACTAACCAAATAGAATTATGAAAACAGTAACATTTGGCGGAAATCCCGTAACCCTGACAGGCGAACAGGTTAAGGTAGGCGATAAAGCTTTAGAATTTACAGCTCTTGATAACTCTCTAAAGCCTGTAAAAATGAGCGATTTTAAGGGAAAAGTAAAACTAATATCCATTTTCCCATCCATTGACACCAGCGTATGTTCGGTTCAGAACCACAAGTTCAACAAGACCGCATCGGAATTTGGCGATAAGGTTGTATTTATAGCGATTTCGAACGATTTGCCTTTTGCCCTAAAGCGTTTTTGTGGAGCTGAGGGAATTACCAACTTAGTTACCCTTTCGGATCATAGAGACCTAGAGTTTGGTACAAACTATGGTTTTCTGATAAAGGAATTAAGGCTACTTGCCCGTGGTGTTGTGATAATAGATAAGGATGATACCATTAAATACGTGGAGTATGTACCTGAAATTGCCCAAGAACCAAACTACGATGCTGCAATTAAAGTATTAAAGGAATTAGTTAAGTAGCATGATGCATTAAATTGAAATAAAGGTCGTTAACAACGACCTTTATTTTTTATATAAGCTCACCGATTAAATCGTATTCCTGGGCCTCTACAATACGTACTGTATGAAACTCGCCGGGTTTTACATTAATAGCGTTAAGCTTTACCAGAACCTCCTGATCCACCTCGGGTGAATCGAACTCCGTTCGGCAAACAGCGTAATGGTCTTCAATTGCATCAATTACAACCTTATACGTATGACCAACTCTCAGCTGGTTTAACTCAAAAGATACCCTTTGTTGAACCTCCATCAGCTTTTCAACTCTACGTGTTTTTTCTTCATCGGGTATGGAGTCGGTAAAGTTTTGTGCAGCATAGGTTCCTTCCTCCTCAGAGTATGCAAAAACACCTACCCTGTCGAACCGGTAATCCTTAACAAAATCAATCAGTTCATTGAAAGCCTCAGGGGTTTCCCCTGGGTGGCCAACCAGAAAAGTGGTTCGGATAACAATTTCGGGGATATTCTTTCTTATCTTCTCAATGAAATCAATGGTTTGTTCTCGGCTTATCCCCCTACGCATCATTTTAAGTACCTGAGTATTTATATGCTGTAATGGAATATCGATATACTTGCAAATTTTCGGGTTCGACTTTAGGACATCAATTAGGTCATCGGGAAAACCAGATGGGTATGCATAGTGAAGCCTAATCCATTCAAAACCGTCAATCTGGCTGAGGCTATTGAGTAGCTGAGCAATTCGGCGTTCACCATATATATCAAATCCGTAATAGGTAGTGTCCTGTGCAATTACAATTAGTTCCTTAACGCCTTGTTTGGCGAGTTCTTTTGCCTCGTTAACCAATGATTCAATGGGGCGGGAAACATGCTTACCTCTAATAAGGGGTATTGCACAGAATGAACATCCCCAGTTGCAACCCTCGGATATTTTCAGGTAAGCGTAATGCCTTGGGGTTGAAAGCCAGCGTTTATTCAGCTCGGCTTCGTTATACTTCACATTGAGCTCAGCAACAATTTGTGGTAAATCGGAAACCCCAAAATATCCATCTACTTCGGGGATTTCAGTTTCCAGTTCATTGCGGTAGCGTTGCGAAAGGCATCCCATAACATAAACCTTGTCGATCAGCCCCCTATTTTTGGCATCGACAAAGCCAAGTATAGTTTCAACCGATTCTTCCTTAGCATCGCCAATAAAACCGCAAGTGTTAATCACAACAACCCTTGCCGATGGATCGTTTGAATTGTGAACAATTTTCCATCCCCCTCTATCGAGCTGATGCATAAGCACCTCGGAGTCAACAACATTTTTTGAGCACCCCAAGGTAACAACATTGATTTTTTTCGTCATGTTTGGCTAAACGTTACGAAATAGCGATTCAACAAACGCAACCCTGTCAAATATCTGCAAATCAGTCATTTTTTCACCCACTCCGATATACTTCACGGGTATCTTGAATTGATCGGAAATGCCAAGCACAACACCCCCTTTTGCCGTACCGTCGAGCTTGGTGAGAGCAATGGCTGTAACATCGGTTGCCGAAGTGAACTCGCGTGCCTGTGCAAAAGCATTTTGACCTGTTGAACCATCCAGAACGAGCAATACCTCATGTGGTGCATCGGGAATAACCTTTTGCATTACCCTACGTATTTTGGAAAGCTCGTTCATTAAATTGACTTTATTGTGAAGACGACCAGCGGTATCGATAATTACTACGTCGGTGTCGTTAGATTTGGCAGAGTTTAGGGTGTCGAAAGCAACGGCAGCTGGATCGGCTCCCATTTGCTGCTTAACAATGGGAACATCTACCCTATTAGCCCAAATGGTAAGCTGCTCAACGGCTGCCGCTCTGAAGGTATCGGCAGCACCCAACAATACCCTTTTCCCCTGGTTCTTAAACATGTATGCCAGTTTGCCAATAGTAGTAGTTTTTCCAACCCCGTTAACGCCAACTACCATAATTACATAGGGTTTAGGAATTTCACCACTATTATTAAGGATAGAATTTTCGGAATTCTCGGCAAGTAACGATAGTATTTCGGTTTTAAGTATAGTATTTAATTCTGCTGTATTCAGGTACTTTTCGGCAGCAGCACGCTTTTGGATGCGTTCAATAATGCGGAGAGTGGTTTCAACGCCAACATCGGCGGAGATAAGTCCCTCCTCAAGCTCGTCCAAGACCTCGTCGTCAACCCTGGACTTACCGGCTACAGCCCTTGAAATTCTTTTGAAAAGGTTCTCCTTTGTTTTGGCCAAACCCTGGTCAAGGGAACTGGAGTTATTATTGTCCTTACTATCGGGATTAAAAATGTTAAGAATACCCATATACAATATTATTTTCGGGCGCTAAAATAACAATAAAAGCTTTTCGAATAAACCGAAAAGCTTTTATTTGTAAGATATAATGCAGAAAACTATTTCTGTTTGAAGAAATCGGCCGATTCGGATTTATCCATTGTTTCTTCCTTGAACATGTATGCGCCCGTTTTGGGTGAACGCACCATTTTAATGCACTTCACACGATCTTTCGTGGCTTTTTGAAGCGAAGCAACTACTTTCTTTGCCATATCTAAAAGTGTTATTTAATTTCACGATGAAGTGTAACCTTCTTGAGAATCGGGTTGTACTTACGACGCTCAAGCCTATCGGGTGTATTCTTCTTATTCTTAGTGGTAATATACCTTGAAGTACCAGGTAAACCACTTTCCTTATGTTCGGTACATTCCAGAATAACCTGAACTCTATTACCTTTCTTTGCCATTGCTATACTTTTTTAAAAATTAAATGTGACCTTTCTTAGCAAATTTCTTCAGGGCATTATCTAAACCAACCTTATCGATGGTTCTCATAGCTGAAGTGCTAAGCCTAAGGGTAACCCAACGGTTTTCACTTTCAAGGAACAACCTTTTGGTTTTAAGGTTAGGCAGGAATCTGCGTTTGGTTCTTCTTTTTGAATGCGAAACGTTGTTTCCCACCATTACTCTTTTTCCGGTTAACTGACAAACTCTTGACATCGCTGTATATTTTACCGTTTTTACTTTTTTCGAAACAGGACGCAAATTACGTCATTATTTATGAATTATTCAAATATTTTGATAAAAAAAATTGCTGAAAATTAGCTTAATTTAGATACCTTCTCATTTAATGATGAAATTACAATTACCATATTTATATTATATACATTTATTTACGAAGAATATTTAAACTGATACACTAATCCTTATCCATAAGTTTTAGCAATTGGTGCAAAGCCGTATATGCTGCGCGTTGAATATTAACCTCCCTGAGGTTTCCAAAAGTATAGAGTTCTACCAGTCGCGTTTCCCTTGATGCAACACCAATCCAGGTGGTGCCTACAGGCTTACCGGCGGTTGCTCCTGTTGGTCCGGCGATGCCGGACACTGCAATGGCATACTCACTCTGGAAAACTCTTAGTGTACCATCGAGCATGGCCTCAACTACTGGTTGGCTAACTGCGCCATGACTTATGAGCAAATCATGGCTTACCCCTAGCACGTTTTGTTTAATCTCGTTTGAGTATGCTACAATACCTCCCTTATATATATCGGAGCTGCCGGGCAGCTGAGTTATTAAATGCGAAATATAGCCACCTGTACAGCTTTCGGCCACTGCTAGGGTTGCATTTTTTTCCCTAAGTCTTTTAGACACTACCGAGGGAAGTGTTTCGTCATTGAAACCAAAAATATTTTCACCAATCAAACTCTTAAGTTCATTTACTGCCATATCCAACAAGTTGCTTAGCCTACCCTTATTTTCACCAGTTGCAGTAAGACGTAACCTGATTCCCGAAGGGCTTGGCAGGTAGGCTAGCGCAATACTTCTATCAGCTAAATATATTTCAAAGTCTTTTAACTTATCGGAAAGGAACGATTCAGGGATTCCAAAGGTGTTGACGGTTACCCGAACTATTGCGGGAAGGGTAAAATTTTGCTCAATAAATGGCCGAACCCCCTCAGTAAACATATTCTTCATTTCAAATGGAACTCCCGGGAGCGAAATCAGAAGGCAATTGCCTTTCCTGAATATCATTCCAGGAGCCGTTCCATGATAGTTGAGAATTGGTGTGCACGAAGAGGGAATTAATGCTTGGTTTTTATTGGTCTCAGTTAGAGGAAGACCGCGTTTGTGAAAAATCTGTTCAATTAGGCTTAGGGAGGGTGCATGGAGCATAAGCTGACCACCAAATAGCTCACATAGCGTTGGCTTTGTCCGGTCATCGCTAGTAGGGCCTAACCCGCCTGTGGAAATAACAAGATCCGACTGGCCCATTAGTTCGTTAACAGCTTCGGCAATTGCTTGTGAGCTATCGGAAATGCTAAGGATTTTGGTTACCTCAAATCCAAGCTCGGTAAGGCTATCGGCCAACCAGGCCGAATTGGTATCGATAACCTGACCGATAAGTAACTCATCGCCAATGGTTAGGATTGATGCTCTCATTTGCTTGCACCACTAAATTTAAAAAGGACAGGTTGCCCTGTCCTACCAGAGCCTCTCACGGGACTTGAACCCGCGACCTGCGGTTTACGAAACCGCCGCTCTAACCAACTGAGCTAAAGAGGCATTATTACCGCTGCAAAAATATCAATTAGATAACAATTCGCAAAACAGGCTATAGGATAGAAATAAAAATAATTTATAATTAATTGATATAATGAATTTTGCCACTTTCTACTTTACGAGTAATTATAGAATATTAAGCTTACTTTTGGGGTTTATTGTTCTCTATTCGGTGCTGCAAAATAACCTTATACTCCTTTAGAAACTTAAGGTGAGGGTATTTAGATTTTGCAAAGTCGAGCCATTCAATGGATAGCTGGAATTTGCCCAGCATCTCGTTGGCTAGGGCCATATTGAATGCTGCTTGTGCAGCCAACTCCTTACTGGTTGATGAAGATAACCTTTGCCAAACCGCGGCGGCATCTAACCAGTTTCCATGCATGGCAAGTTGGTATGCTCTGCTCATCTCCTTGTTAGTGCTGGGAACATATATTGCTCTGCTGTCCTTTTGCCATTGCGGAGCAATAAGCTGTGCGAATTGCTCGCCGGCATCGGCTCCAGCAAATGCACAAGCCTCGAATATACCCGGAAGCTGGTTGCCAGGTGTAACCTCAATCCAATCGTTTTTTTCCCATAAAAGGGTATCGGTAAGTAGCTGGCCTAAATTAATCTTTCTTGTTTCAACATTGTAAATGCGCCAATAGGTATAGCTTGATACCTGAATGAATCCGTAATATTCCTTAAAATCGCCACGCCACAAAGGGTATGTATCATAGTATGGACGTACTTTTAAGTACTCAAGCGAGACAACCATTTTACTATTGTATACATTGCTGAGGCTATCGATTACTTGCCAGGAAAGGGGAAGAACAACCCTTGAAGAATCGTTACGGTAATAAATATGTTTAAAAAGGGTTATACCGGAGTACCATGGAGAAGTTTTTAATAGGCTTATGAGGGCATCGGTTGCTTCATTTGAAGCAACGCTATCCAAAGCCCAATCAAGTTCCCGAATGGGAGTATCGGTATTTCGTAGGTGAAGATTTTCAACCACTAGCAGGTTTTCACCCGGAACAACAATCGATTTTTGGGGTGAATCGTAAAACTCAATATCAATATACCTATATGATATACAAGATGTTAATGAGAAAAGTAATACTAACCATTTAAACTTTTTTATCCACATAAACTTTTAATAGGGTTTTGGCATTTCATAAAATAAAAAAGTTGAAAACAAGCAGCTTAAGTATTAGTATGCCTGCTTTCAACTTAAATTATAATGCTACAAGTACTAGGTATTCATTGCACCACAAACATTAATAACCTGTCCGCTAACGTACGACGATAGATCGGAACCCAGGAATACACAAACATTGGCTACATCGTCGGGGGTACCACCACGCTGAAGGGGTATTTTCTTTATCCAATCCTCGCGAACTTCATCGGGTAACTTGTGGGTCATTTCGGTGATAATGAATCCGGGAGCAATTGCGTTGCAACGGATGTTACGTGAGCCCAGCTCGCGGGCAACAGCTTTGGTAAATCCAATTATTCCAGCCTTTGACGCTGCATAGTTGGCCTGTCCGGCATTACCTGAAACTCCAACCACCGAGCTCATGTTAATAATTGAACCGTTTTTCTGCTTAAGCATATACTTTTGAACGGCCTTGGTAAGGTTAAAAACCGACTTTAGGTTAACCTTAATCACTAAATCCCATTGCTCCTCGGTCATACGCATAAGCAATGTATCGCGAGTGATACCGGCATTGTTGACCAGGATATCGATTTGGCCAAAATCTTTGGCTATTTCATCAACAATTTTCTGGGAATTATCGTAATCGCTAGCATCGGAAGCGTATCCTTTGGCTTTTACGCCTAATGCGGTTAGCTCCTGCTCAAGCGATTTCATGTTGTCATCGTAAGCAATGTCGGTAAAAGCTACATTTGCTCCATGTTGAGCAAAGGCAATTGCAATGGCGCGCCCTATACCCCGAGCCGCACCTGTAACCAAGCCAGTCTTTCCTTCAAGTAACTTCATAGGTTTAATTTTTGAATGATTTTCAAACGCAAATGTAATAAATATTGGTAATTAAACTTCTGTTTTAAGTATCAAAGCTCACTTATTGCTCCTATTATTGCTTGTTTATTTCAAAAGTGCTATATTCACACATTAAAAGTTGATTGTTTTTCTTCAAAAAACATTTACCATGAAGGTGAAAATTCATATTAGAGTAAAGTTGATTATCGCTGTACTTACGGTTACAGCAGTTGTTTTTTGGGCAAGCATTGCTTTTTTAAACAAAAGGGTTGATAGGTATACTCGGACAAACATTTATGAATACATTGATGCCACGTCAAAAACCTACACCACCCAAATTAAGGGTGAATTTGATAAGCAGTTTGCCTTAGCAAGAACCATAACCTATAGCTTTTATGACCTTGAACAACGAAATCCCGAAGATGTTAAGCAAAATACTTTAAGGCTACTAAAAGGAATTGCAGAAAATACCCCTGATTTACTGTCGGTTTGGGCAAGCTGGGAACTTTGGGCCTTAGATAGGAAATGGGATAAACCTTACGGCAGAGATAGGTACACCTACCTGAGGGAAAACAATGAACTTAAACAAATATTTGAAAGATTAAACGAGACCGGTGATAACCCAAGTAGTTTGTACTATAAACTTAAAACCGAAAAAAAAGAAGCACTGGTTGATCCATACTGGTACATCTATGCCGGAAGTCAAAAAAGGGTACTGGAGACCAGCGTATGCGTGCCGTTGGTAGTCAACAACAGATTTGCTGCGCTCTTTGGCTTTGACATTGAGCTCTCAGTTTATCAGGAAATGATAAAGAATCTAAAACCCTACGAAGGGAGTTACGCCATTCTAATTTCGAATAACGGTACCATTGTTGCGCATCCCGATTCCACATTGCTTGGTGCACTGGCCGATACGGTTTTGACTAACGGAAAACAAATAATTAACAGCGTAATTACCAATGGGAAATACTCAGAAACAGTGTTAGAGGGAAAAAGTAAGTACTACCTTACCTTTAACTCTTTTACTGCAGGTCAAGCTGCTGAAAGGTGGAGCCTTGGTATATTCGTACCCGAGAAAGTAATTAATGAACAAATAAGCACCATAACAAGCCAGGTTAGGATTGTAATGGTAATAGGATTAATAGTGCTAGCAATTGTGCTTTGGATTATTGCCTACAGCATTACAAGCCCATTAGTAAGAGCAACAAAAGTTCTAGGTGAACTCTCCCTTGGTAAGATTGACCCAGCCAAAAAGATTGAGATAAAGACTGGCGATGAGATTGAGGATATTGCAAGTTCAATTAACATTTTAATTGACAGTTTGTTTAAAACCTCGCAGTTTGCCAGGGAAATAGGTAAAGGTAATTTACAAGCAAAATACTCAAAACTATCCGATGACGACGTTTTAGGTGATGCGCTACTTGAAATGCGTAAGAGCCTGGAGTATGCTAAAAAGATTGATGAGGAAAGGAAAGCTGAGGAAAACAAGAATAGATGGTACAACGAGGGCATGGCTAAGTTTGCTGAAATATTGAGGCACAATAACAGCAACCTAAACGACTTTGCTTACGAAACCATTCGAAACCTAACAAAGTATGTTGATGCCACAATTGGTGCTGTATTTCTTATCAATAATGATAATCCAAATGATATCTTCCTTGAGTTGATGGCAACCTATGCCTACGAACGCCGAAAATACGAGGAGAAAGTCATTAGAATGGGTGAAGGCCTTGTTGGAAGATGCGCACAGGAAGCAGAAACCATTTACATGACTGAAATACCTAACGGGTATATAAAAATTGCCTCTGGGCTTGGGCAGGATGAACCCACCGAATTACTCCTTGTCCCTATGAAGATTAACGATGAAGTTCACGGGGTTATTGAGATTGCCTCGTTTGAGCCTATTGAGGATTATAAAATTAAATTTATTGAAAAGATAGGCGAAAGTTTTGCTGCAACCATATCGAGTGTTAAAATAAACATTAGGACTGCAAAATTACTTGAAGAATCAAGGATAAAATCGGAGGAGCTCGCATCGCAGGAGGAAGAGATGCGACAAAACATGGAAGAGCTTCAGGCAACCCAGGAGGAATCGGCTCGCAAGTCGGCCGAGATGGAAAGCCTAATCAATGCTTTGCATTCTTCCAGCTACGTTATTGAGTACGATTTGAATGGCAACATTATCACTGTAAACGAAGCCTACCTTAAACTAACTGGGCAAACCGAGAAAGATATTGTTGGAACTCACCATGCCGACAACCTGGAGATGACCTCCGAACAGAAAAATGCCTACCAAAAGTTCTGGCAGGACCTACGCAATGGAATGATTAAAAAGGAAACATCTAAGGTTAAGATTGGCGGTAAAACCTATACATTCATTGAGACCTACTCACCTATTCTTGATGAAAACAGAAGGGTTGTGAAGATTCTGAAAATAGCTCACAACATAACCGATTTTATTGATGAAAATCCAGAGGGGAAAACAAAGAAAAAATAAAAAAAAGGCCGGGGTAATCCCGGCC
>ERZ795046.605-NODE-605-length-42962-cov-81.051623_pt1 | contig 42962 bp, 38 predicted proteins | sample MGYA00375130_ERZ795046 | MGnify/ENA primary metagenome ERZ795046 (study PRJEB30175, sample SAMN05720202) | activated sludge metagenome | isolation source: anaerobic digester from wastewater treatment plant | place: Japan | collected 2015-05-15 ...
CTATCCGTTGGATCGGGGTAGGCCCAGGGGGGTACCATGTCTCTTAACACACCAGCAGTATAATAAGAGATAGGATTCTTTAGGAGGTGTGTGTATGAAACGGCTGGTATTGGTTCTTTTTGTGGGACTAGGACTGGTACTTCCTGCCTTTAGTGAATGGCGCTTTGATATTGAAGTGGATATTCCCCGGGGTATAGGGACGGTTGCAGGCAATCAACTCAGTGTTCCGCAGGAAACGATAGACTTCTTTAATACTTATCCTATTACGTTCCCTGCTCTCAATTTTTCTTACGCTTTCCCGGTAACAGAATGGTTTCGTGTAGGAGTTGGGCTTCGAGTTTTTACTTTTATTATCATGAATGTTGGCTGGCTTAACAGTTACGCCGAACTTGATTTCTGGAATCTTACCCTTCTTGGTCAGCTTGGGGGGGGGCTTATTTTTTAATTCTTGGTCCCCAGAGTAACTTCGGGACGGGAAGGACCTTATTCCCTGATATTTCCCTCTGGTACCGTTTTGGGAAGACGTTCCGCCTCGGTGTGGGTGCCATTGGAGTTTTGTTCCCCGATGCGGATCAGCTGGGGTTTGCCTATTACCTGGGGGCTCGCTGGGTAATCCCGTTGAAGTGACGGTGTTAGTGGGAGATGGGGCCCTTCTGGATAGGTGATAGTAGAGGTAGGGCGCAATCTACCACGGTGGGATTTTGAAAAGAGAAAAACTTTCCTTAAAAAAACAATAAACAGGCCCCCTTAAAAAAAGAAGGGGGCGTTTGTCTGGGGCATGGAAGATCGGGGATGCCCGATCGCCTGCTATTCAATATTGATTGAGAATTGTTCGGGCCCATCGGTAAATTCTCAAGGAGTAAATGTGGCTCCTCATGGAGAGGGGCAGACCGCTTACCCTGGCACCTAAAATCGTCCGGTGGAAAGAAGTACCAGCGTACAGGCATGGAGCCAGGGGATGCCGGCTTCAGAGAGGACCTTCTCCAGAGTAGGGTTTTCTGCCCCGGGATTCAGAATGACCCGACCAGGTCGAAGAGCCAGAATTTCTGGGATAAGTGGGGTCGACCGTTTTTCAGACAGGTAGATTGTGAGGGTATCTACTTTTTCGCTAATATCAGCGAGGCGGGGAACCACAGGAAGACCTTCTATTGAAGAAAGCGTAGGATTCACGGGAATAACAGGAAAGCCGTGTTTTTGTAGTTCCCGTACTGCCCTATACGAATAGCGTTCGGGGTTGTCGCTTGCCCCCAGGACGACCACGGTTCGTGTGTTCATCATATAATAAATATAGAATGGAGACCCTATGATCGCAAAGAAAAAAAATGTTTCAAAAACTCATCACTGCTATCCGAAGTTTTTTCTTTTCGCAAAAGTCGGGGCGGGCTTTCTGTTTCTGTTTTTAGGTTTGAGTGTTTTTCCAGAGAGACTGGAAGCCCAATCGGAAACAAGGTATGAGGCCCTCGGCACAGGAAAGGGAAAAACCCGCGATCTTGCCCTGGAAGAAGCAAAGATTAATGCCCTTGAGGAAATTGTGTATCACCAGGCAAGGAAAGATCCCCTCTTTCGGGATCTGTTTATTCCCGAGGCCCTCCAGCAGGGGGAATTCCAGGTTATAGAGGCAAGCCAACAAAACAAGGAATCCTGGATTGGAAAGGTGCGGGCCTCGGTAGAACGCTCTCTGGTGGACGCTCTGTATGTGGGGCGTTATGCTACCACGGTGGTGAACCTCCTTGATGCGGCCGAAACGGCCATACCTGACATAGAAAAGCTTTTGAGCGAGGCGGCGCGGTTTGAATCGAATGGAGTTATTGCCTCCGCAGAGACCACCTATTCCCAGGCCCGCAGTAAAATCCAGGAGGTGCTCCGGTACCTGGGCCAGATACAGGATGCCTATTATTTTTCGTCGATACAAAAAAGGAAGGCCCCCGAATTGCAGAAACTGCTTCAATCCTACGATGGCACTGCTCAAGAGGGAATTGCCCGTTTGCGGAAAGCCCAGCAACAGTTGGATAAGACTGCCACTACTCAAAGGATCTTAGAGATTTTTGCTGAGATAGAAAATGCCCTTATCCCCATAGAAGAAACCCTTACCCAGTGGAGGCCTGTCTCAGCCTCTCCTCAGAGTTATAGTCAGGAAATCCTTAAGGAAATCCAGGCAGGTCTTAAACAAAAAAAAGGCTCCCTGGCTGTCCAGAAGAAAACCTTTGTCCAGGCGAGCGAGGGTATTTCTCAGGAAGACCTCTATGTATATGCCCGTAAAACCATGTTGCAGAACCGCCTTTCGCTTGTAGAAGGGGACCTTTCCCGCATAGAACAGAGGATTCAACAGGAACTGTGCTGGAGGTCCCCGGTGGTGCAAAGTACGGTATGGCTTATCAATCATGTCCCCACGGATATCTTCTCCCTCGGAATGTATGCCCCCTGGGGAATCGTTCCGGCCAATGGATATCCCCGATCGGTACCCCTTGCCTGGCAGGCCTATCTCACTGTCCAGGGAGCAGTTCCCCTGGGTGAGGGAGGCCTCTGGGGAAGTTCTTCTTTTTACGGGGGGGCTGAATATTCCTTAGGAAAAGATACCATCGTCAGTCAGCAGGTCCTCCTGGGATTTTATGGGAGAACCCTCTGGGGCGCCGGTGTTCGATGGGATTGGTGGCGACAAGACCCGACCCAGAGTTCCTCTCCTCGGTTTGCGGTTGCCCTCTCTGGTGGCCTTTCTGGATCCTCGTATGGGAAAAAGGCGCAACGTCCGCTCTGGCTAAACACCTTTTGGTATGAGATCCCCTCAGGGGCCTTTCATATGGCCCGGTATCTTAATATTTCGTATGAAAGCGAGCTTAATCCCTCTCCGTATGTTCAGTTCCGTTGGTGGCTTACCAGTACGAGCAGAAATGGGGAGGAAGCGGTCCCCCTGTGGGTCGGTTGGGCTGACCTGGAAGCGGCTTTTAGGTTGCCCATCCTCAAACCTTTCCGCTGGAAAATCCGCTGGCAAGGGGCCATGACGGCTCCCCTCCAGGATGTACTGATAGATGGTACTCTTTTAGAAACGAAAGGGGCCTTTGGGTTTGGTCTTGAGTATAGCCTGTAGTTTAAGATAGGGCGGAAGCGGCCCCTGCCTAAAGAGGGCGGGTGCGTAAAAACGATACGCTTAACCTGACAGAGGTCGGGCCTTTCCATGCCCCTTACGGGAGGTTCCCTCCAATGGTGGTCCCCACAAAAGGTTCATGGTGGAGGATCCGGCGAAGGTTCTCGAGGTCTTTGCCCGCCGCGCATATAACCTCAAGCCCCAGTTTTTTGGCATGTCGACTGGCCACCGGATCAAAGGGCACATTCTTACCCGGTACCCATTCATCTCCTACTAAGGAAAGAAATTCATCCCAGGAGATGGCATCGATAGGCCGGGCCTCTGGATTTTTTCGGGGATCATCGGTGTACACCTTTTGAATGTTAGAAAGGTTGATAAGCCGCGAGGCCTGGAAGCGTTCTGCCAGGAGTACCGCATCGTAGTCGGTAGAAAAACCCGGTTTCCAGCCTGCGGCCACCAGGATCCGTCCAACGAAGGGACCCACCTCGGTCGGATCGATCACCACCTGTTGAGGACAGAGGTCAGAAAAAATAGCCCGCAGAAGTTGGGCATTCAGACGGGTCGCCATGATACCAATCCAATCGGCCTGGTCGTCTATCGGCTGCTGAACAAGCTGCCGGTAGGCCTGTTGATAGCGGCGAGCAGGTCCTCCTCCTCCTACCACCAGGATGAAACGGGTTTTTTCGTCTTCCGCTAGCTCTGAGCGAATGAGGCGAGAAAAATCCGCCAGGAACGTCGTATCAACATCATCGGGGGCCACAATGGAGCCACCGAGGGAAATTACCGTTACCATCTCAATCTCCTCCTAATAGATACCCGTAATTTCTATATCACTCCATAGGGAAGAATAGGATTCTAATTGTTCTAAGGATTCTTCCCAAATCGATTGCAGGGCATAAGAGCGACTGTACTGAACTATCCTTCCCCGGGGATCCATGGGGGAAAGAGCCCGCTCTCCCCGAGAAAAGGCGATGCGGTTGCTATCACTGTTTCCAAAATAGTAGCTTCCGCTGTCGGAACGGGTGATGAAGGAGGCGGGAACGGCACCGGCCCCCAGGGCAGGATCTACCGGTACCCAGCCAAAATTGTCGATCCAGAATTCTGCCCAGAAGTGAACCCGGGTTTCCCGGTTTTTCCCTATTAAAACGCCCGCAATGGGAAGCGCCGGGATCCCCAGAGACCGGGCCATGGTGCAAAAACTCAGGGCCGCCGTATAGGTATCCATCCGTTGCAGGGTAAGGGCGGTAAGCATATCAAAGGAAACGCTTTTTTCTGACACCCCTCCCTGGGAAGTAATCCACTCATACAGCCGTTGGGCCTGTTTGTAGGGGTTTTTTTCTTTTCCTACAATGGAAAGGGCTTTCTTTTGAATTTCCGGGTTATTAGCCGGAAGCAATGTTGTAGGGCGAGTGAATACCTCGAATTGTTTGCCCGGGCTTACCACCCGGGAAGCATTTACCGATGTTTCGACCGTGTAGGTGTCTACGAGATAGGAAAGACTAACGACAGAGGAGCTTCCCCGGGAGAGATTCTTAAGCTGAAAAAGACTTGCCCCTTCATAATTTTCTACAAAAGGGTCCTGGCTTCGTTGAAGTACCTGAATAGGTCGCTGGTACGCTGTGGTAACAGGCAGGGGAAGCCACAGGTACAGCGTATTGGGCCCGGAGGCTTCCTTTACATTGATCTGCACTGAATAGGTAATAGCGTAGGTTTTTTTATCCCGGTATGTTTTTGTGCCTGGCCGATCAGTGACTTCAAAGAAGAAGGGCTGGCTGGTACCGTTTGAAGTTACTACTTGAACGGCACCACTTACGGCTCCGTCGGGGATCCTGAGGCGTATCTCCTTGTCGGTCCATAGTTCATATCCCCCCTCTCCTTCGCTTACCGGTACGGTTGTATAGTGGGATGCCGTTTTGCCCAGCATGGGGGGGAGTTCCGCCTGCCAGGAAAACAGGACCTGGCTTTTATCCCGGGAGGCTCCGAATCCCTGCCCTAGTATTCGAATAAGGGAACCGATTCTTTCTGCGGATGGTTGTATTTCTGTGATGAAGGGACCCCCTTGATCGGTCCGAAGGTTCATCCGTTGGGGCATAACCAGGCGATTGGTAAAAAGAGCGGGATTGCTTTTTTTCTTTCCCACGTGGACATATACGAGTCCTGAATGGGCGAATTCCGGTATTTTTACCGAAATATAGGTGTCCTTCCATTCGATGTATGAGGAAGCGGTGGGGATAATTCCTCCAATGCTCAGATAGCTTGTTCCCCGCTCGTTTCCAAAATTTTTGCCCCGGACTATCAAGATATCGCCGGGATTACCTATTCGGGGATCGATGCCGGTAATTGTTGGAGTAGGGGTTAAGCAGGCACCCCACATGAAGAGGGAACAGCTACAGAGGATGAACAAAAAGAAACGGTGGCGATACATTATTTATTGGTGTCTCCGCTTTTAGTGTCTTGCCCTTCTTGAGGGGTGTTTTTTTTATCGAAGGGACGTAATTCTAACTGAATCTCTATCTGGGCCTGGCCTTCTTTTGTCTGATTCCCCAGGGGGAAGAACAAGACCTGTTCCCCGTAATTTATTGGTATGGTTTGAATGGTAGATTGGTATTTGAGCCCCTGTTGGGGTGTATCTATCCATACCTGTCCCTGGGCAACCAGGAAGGTCTTGCCATCTTCCCGCTGGTAGGGGGTAAATTGGGCCAGAACGATCACATTTTTTCCTACCAATTTGAGAATAACCGCTCTTCCTGGAATGGTTACCTTGGTGTTTTCCGTGGACCATGCTTCTGTTTCGTTTCGCTCGATTACCCGGGCGACAATTTCCAGAATAAGGGCTTTTTCTTTAAGACCCGGAACTTCTGTAAAAGGAGCCTCTTGTGCACAAAGGCCTGCGGAGGTTAAAACGATTAAAAGAGCGGGGATTAAACGGGGGCCCATCAGGGTTTTTTCCTCCCCTGGTATTCCACGGCCTTAAGCAGGGTTGGCTGTCCTGCGGGAACAAAATTCTGTGTTTCAGGAAGTTTGATAATCACGATGTCCGCCGTAGCTGCCTGCATTTCCAGGTATTGTACCAGATTTTCAATATTTGATACAGGGACTATGTTTTGAACCTCCGTGTTGATCCGCGCAACCGGTAGATGGGAGGCTCCGTTTCCCGGGGAAAACAAAAGGGGCCCTGCGAGGGATGCCACAAGAGCCACCAGAATCAGGGCTGCTATTGCGGCGGGTAAGGGGATAGCCACAGGACGATTCCAGGAAAAACGATGTTTTTGGGAGTTCCCCTGGCCTTCCTTTATTTTAACTGCGAGCTGTTGCCATACCCTCTTCTGCGCGGCCTGGATCACCTCCATGGGTGGGCATGGTAGGGTATGCAGGTCTTGGTGAAGCCCTTGGAGCTTTTTTGCCTGTATTTGACAGCTCCCACAATGAAGAAGATGAGTTTCTAGCTTTTCTTTCCATGGGGAAGGAAGTTCCCCATCCAGATAGAGTGATAGAAGGGACTTGTCAGGACACATGTTCCCCATCCTTGCCATTTTCTGTGGCCCTATCGATATCCTTCTTGGTAGTGAATGATACCTCATTCATATCTTTCTGTTCTTCAATCTTCCCATCTTCTGGGCTAAGAAGCCCCAATTCTTTTATTAACCGTTCTCGGGCTCTAAAAACCCGAACTTTTACGTTCCCCTCACTAATTCCCAGCACTCGACCTATTTCTTTATAATTAAGGTCGCCGTACTCTTTCAAATATAAAACAATCCGCAGGTTTTCTGGTAACCGGTTCAATGCCTGTTGAATTTCTTCCCGGGTTTCTTTGGTGATATAGTCGCCTTCCCCACTCGGTATAGGTGTTGAATTCTCACGGAAGGCCTTCTGATAGGCCCGTCGTTCCCGTTCTTTCCGTTTTGCATAATTGATAGAAGCATTTTTTACTACCCGGATGAGCCAGTAATTTGCTTCTTCTTCATTGGGAAATCGCATCTGCCGTTCGTAAAGCTTAAAGAAAGCCTCCTGACAGATATCCTCTGCTGCATCTTCTGACCCCACAATCCGGTACGATACAGAGTATAAAAGAGAAAAGGTCGTTTCGTACAGGTGGCGAAACTCCGCCTGTGAAAATCCACCATCCGATGATATAAACAACGTTACCCTCTCATGTGTTACAAGCTCACCTTTTTCCACCGGGTCCCCTGGGGTGTATCCTCAAGAATAATGCCCCGTTCCTTAAGATAGGCCCGGATTTCATCGGCCCGCTGGAAATTCTTTTCCTTTTTCGCTTTGCTTCGTTCTTCGATAAGGGCCTCTATCTCTTTCTGGAATTCAGGATCGATAGCTTCCGGAAGAGGCTGTGCAGTAACTGCTTCATAGAGTCCCAGTCCAAGAACCTGATCCATATCAAAGACCACGACTAGCACTTCTTCGGGGGGGATAGCCGGGTTACGAAGCAAACCCCAGAGTTCCGCCAGGGCTCGGGGAGTGGAAAGATCTGTTTCAATCGCCGTATTAAAACGCTCAAGAGCAGAGCGGGCCTCTTCTCCAAGGTCGCTGGGAGATACAGTTCCCGCCGGAGGAAGGGAATGGGCCGCACTGGCCACGTTCTGGAGCCGTTCTACTAGGGTCCGCCGGGAATTGCGGGCCCCTTCCAGGGCTTCAAAGGAAAACTGGAGTTGGCTGCGGTAATGACTACCCAATAGGAGATAGCGGTAATCCAGAGGATGAAAGCCCTGATCTATCAAGCTTTGGAGGGTAAGAAAATTCCCGCTTGATTTAGACATTTTCCCCTTATCCATCACGAGAAATTCATTATGGATCCAGTAATTTACCCACTTTTTCCCCGTGGCGGCCTCGCTCTGGGCTATTTCGTTCGTATGATGGATGGGAATATGATCGATACCGCCGGCGTGAATATCAAACTGTTCTCCCAGGTACTTCATGCTCATGGCTGAGCATTCGATGTGCCAACCTGGATAGCCCCGTCCCCAGGGACTATCCCACACCAGGGCTTGATTGGAGAATTTGCTCCTGGTAAACCAAAGGGCAAAGTCGTAGGGATTCTTTTTATTGGGATCCACATCGATGCGGGCCCCCGCTTTTAGATCTTCTATCCTCAGTTGGGCAAGCTCGCCATAGGAGGGAAATTTGGTGATATCAAAATACAAATTTCCCCCTGCCTGGTAGGTATAGCCCCGGGCTTCGATGCGCTGAATGAGACGAATCATGTCATCGATGTGCTCGGTGGCCTTACACACAATGGTAGGTCGCAGGATGTTTAGCCGCTCCGTATCGCGAAAGAAGGCTTCGGTGTAAAACTGGGCAATTTCCAGCACCGTTTTTCCCCGTTCTTCCGCACTTTTTACCATCTTGTCTTCCCCGGTGTCGGTATCTCCCGAAAGGTGTCCCACGTCGGTAATGTTCATCACGTGGGTTACCCTATAGCCTGCCCGTCGCAGGGCCCGAACCAGGATATCGTGGGTCACATAGGCCCGCAGGTTTCCAATGTGGGCATAATTGTACACCGTGGGTCCACAGCCGTAAAAACCAACCTTCCCTTCTTCAATAGGAATAAAGGGCTGTAGACTTCTTCCCAGGGTGTTAAAAAAAGAAAAGGCCATGGAACCTCCCGGCTAAATTCGCTACAATGCCTGTGGTATGCTTACCCTACGGAAATTGCTAGAAAAAATCAATAGTGTTGTTCCTTTCGAAGGGGACCTGGCCTTTGACGAACCGATGCGAAGGCACACGACCTTTCAGGTGGGGGGGCCGGCGGACCTCTGGATACGTCCCCGGGGGCCTCAATGGCTTCCTTTTGTGCAGATTTTGCTTCAGGAAGCCCGCGCAGCGGGAATCCCCGTTTTTTTCCTGGGGAGTGGGGCAAACCTGGTGGTGGCGGACCGGGGAATCCGGGGTATCGTGTTAGATTGTACGGGGTATACGGGACTTTCCTTTGGGCCCGATGATGTGTTTATCCGGGCCGGTACGGAGGTAAACGAAGCCATTCGACTCTGTGTGAACGAAGAAAGAAGTTCCCTGGAATTTCTAGCCGGTATGCCCGGTTCCATCGGCGGGGCTGTGTGGATGAATGCCCGCTGCTATGGCTCTTCCGTATCGGACAGGCTCCGGGAAGTCCAGATTTTAAATGAAGCACTAATGGAAGAATGGGTTCCTTACCGGGAAGGGGATTATGATTATAAAAAAAGTCCCTTTCAGGGACGCCCTGTGTTAATTTTAGGGGCCCGTTTTGTTACCCAGCGGGCGAATAAATGGGAGCTAGAGCAGTGTATCTATCAATATCGAAAGGATAGGGAAGAAAAGGGGCACTATCGGCTACCCTCGGCGGGTTCGGCCTTTAAAAATAACTATGCCTATGGAAAACCAACGGGGAAGATTATTGACGAATTGGGCCTTAAGGGTTTTCAGATTGGAGGGGCCCGGGTTGCAGACTGGCATGGGAATATTATTGTGAATACGGGAAATGCCAGTGCCGCCGATATTCGGAATCTTACCGAAGAAATAAAGTCCCGGGTCTTTGCAGCCACCGGTCTTTTGCTGGAGTGCGAAATCTTGTTTGTTGGGGATTGGTGAATACAAAAAGATTCTGCGGATGCAGAACATGGTACGGAGGCACAAGGGGCCTTTGTGGGATTCCTGGACCAACGGAGCATCTACCATAAAAGAGGCCAGCTAGGCTGTTCAACGGCTTGTATTGCTCGATGGTATCATCCCTGGTAAAGAAAAAATGGTGTTTGGCCAGGCGGAAACATGAAAAAAAGATAAAATTAGCTATACTTAAAAGAGAAAACACATACGCTGTACAAAAAACGGCCCGGGAGTATCAAGTAAAAAAGAGGGCCCTCAGACAGGAGGTATGAGTAGGATGAAACGGAAATGGTTAGGGATAGTGTGCCTGGTTTCGGCGACGTTTCTGTATGCCCAGGGGACACCACCCCTCGTGGTAGGCTGTATTCAGGATCTCCAGGGATCGGTAAGCGTTACCCGCAATGGTAAGGTATTAAACAAAATCGATATTGGAGACAGGATAGAAAATTATGATCTTATCAAAACGGGAAATGACGGCGTCCTTATCATCGAACTGGATCCCGCCACGGGTATGAGGGGGTCCCTTACCGTAAAACCTAAAACGGTGTTCACGGTAAAAACCGAAACCATTCGGGGAAATCCTTCTACCGATGGGAATGTGATTACCGGTACGGTGGGGGCTAAGGTAAAGAAAATTTCCGGCGATCCGAGCCTCCGGATCCGCAGTGGGGGTACCGTCATGGGGGTGCGGGGAACGGAATTTACGATAATTATCTCGATTAACAATGCGGTGCTCGTAACCTGTGTAGAAGGGCGGGTTCAGTGTACCGATGAAGAGGGGGCGGTGGTAGAGGCCTTCCCCGGCCAGGTGGTAAGCCAGAAAGTGGGCGAGCGGCTTATGGCTATTCCGGTGGCCCTTTCGTCGGTCCAGGATTTCCAGACGCGCTGGATAACGGAAGAAATCGAAGCCTTTAAGGCCCAACCGGTTAAGGCCCTGGAGCAGTATGCAAAGGCCTATAGTCGTTATAAGAAAGAGTTCATCGCTGCCACCGATGCCCTCTTGGCGGATTCGGTGGTTCGCCAGTGGAAGACCGAATTTAGTCGGGGAGTGCTTCCTTCAAGCAGGGATCCCCAGGTGATGAAACAGAAAAGCCAGGTGGTTCGTCTTTTGATGGAAACCCGCAGGGTCCTCTTTTTCTTTGAGCGGATATACTATCGTGTGAATGAGATTGAGACCTATCTTTCCTCGGCGGATCTCGGCAAGCGCCTTTCCACCGGCGATCGGGTTCAAACCTTTTTGCAGCAGGTACGTCGGGATACGGCTGATTTAGAGCGTCGGACGGCGGAATACCGGTTTATCACGAAATTGTACGCCCTGCGAAATGAGGGAAGGGATCCGGTGGGTTTTGATGCAACCAATGACGATTTCTTTGACGATCCCAACTCATTTTTTGATAATTAATGTAGATTACCGAAGGGCTCCGTTGACAAGGCAAGGGAGCCCTTCCTATACTAAGAGGTGTCCCTAGAAAAGGGGACAGAGATCCGAAGCGGTTTCTCAAGAGGACCCGAGAGAATCCCTGGGAAGTAATGGGGAGAGGGATGGCGAACCAATTACAGCTTGCCTTTGTCAATTTTAAGAAAGATTCTTATATCATCGTGGAAGGCAAACAGAATGCAGATCGATTTTTCATCATCCGGCAGGGGAAGGTTCGCATTTCCAAAGAGGTGGAGGTGGTAGAAGAAGAAGGGGGAAACATCCTGGGGCCAGGGGACTTCTTCGGAGTTGTGGCTACCATGTCGGGACATAGCCACATCGAAACTGCCCAGGCCATTACGGATGTGACCCTTATTTCGGTCCAGCGGGATCAGTACGTTCAGCTTATCCAGAATAATACGCCGGTGGCCATGAAGATAATCCTCCAGTTTTCCCGGCGCATGCGCTACCTGGATGAAGCCCTTACCCGCCTTACCCTCAAGAACACCGCCGAAGGGGATTCCTCCCAGCTTTTCAAGGTTGCCGAGTATTACGCTAAACAAAGTCAGTATAATCTTGCCTATTTTGCCTACTATCAGTACCTCAAATATTGCCCCCAGGGACAACATGTGGCGGTGGCCCGGGAGAGAATGACGAAGATAGCCCCCTATGCACATCCTGCTTACCTGGATAAAAAATCCGGCGATTTTACGCGGCTGTATCCCAAGGATACGATGATCTTTGCGGAAGGACAGCCGGGGGATGAGTTGTACATCATTCAAAAAGGGGCCGTCAAAATTGTTAAAATCGTGGATAACAATGAGGTACTCCTGGCGGTGCTTCGTCAGGGAGATATTTTTGGCGAGATGGCCTTGCTGGAATCTAAACCCCGTTCTGCCAGTGCCATTGCCTATGACGATTGTACGGTCCTGGTAGTAAATCGAGAAAACTTTGAGCGTATGGTAGGCACTCAACCGCAAATTATCAGTAAATTGACCCAGCTGCTGGCAGAACGGATTTGGTTTATCTATAAGCAACTGGCGAATACCCTTATTTCGGATCCCCTGGGAAGAATGTACGACGCCCTTCTGATTCAGCTGGAAAAAAATAGAGCACCGATGGGAACGGGTTCCTATACCTTTGATTTTGGTCCCAAGGAACTTATCAATATGGTGGGTTTGCCCCTTTCTGAGGGGAATCTGGTGATTCACAAATTGCTTGAAAATCCCAAGATTCGCGTCGTGGATGCAAAAATTCATGTGGTGGATGTGAGCGAGATTGTAAAACAAACCGAGTACTATCGGAAAATGCAGAAAATAGAGCGGGCCCGGCGAGAAGCGGCAGGGCGGACGTTGGTATAAAAATCCGAAAAAAAGACTCGGGTTCGATGGAGGAAGAAGAAAGACGGCCCTTGCGTTTCTTCTCTGAGCCCGGAGGGAAAAAACGAAGACGATGGAGCCTCTACGGAGAAAGTTCTGAACTTTTTTCATACCCTTCCGATAGTAGTAAGGGGGGCCTCGTGATAGAGGTCTCCCGATGCACTATCCTGAAACCAGAAAGCAAAGGCCAGAAGACCAGGAGCTAAGGACAGAACTGGCCCTGTTAGCAGAGGGGCGAGGACTACTGTTTAGGGGTGGCGCCGAGGTGGTGGCCAGCTAAAACTCTGAAGAGAGGCATGCATTAAGAATCCCATGAAATATTCGAATACTACCTGCAAAAAGACAGCTTCTTCGATGAAATTCGGTATGGGACTTCTTTTTTCTTTTCTTGTGATGACCTCTGCGGAAGCTCAAACCCCCACCACCGGGAGCAGCCAGGGAAGCGCTTCGACGCAAGACCAGGGGGTGGCAACTGCTCAGGTTGTCCCGGCCGATAGTGGTGCTGTGCCGAATCGTTTTCGGGCCTACTACCTGGGCATGCCCCTGGAGGAATTAAAAAAGGCCCTTGCGGCGGACGACCTTTTTCTTTTTCGAGGGGATCGGGATGTGTCCCTCCTACCGGTTCGGGAACAGAGCCTGATAGAAACCACGGGGCTTTCTTTTATTCGACGGGCCTTTTTCCAGCTCCGGGAAGGAAAGCTCTTTGTGATGTCCTTTTCCCTCAATCTTGATAAAATAGATCACTATTCGGTTTTTACCAGTTTGACCAAGAAATATGGGGAACCGGATACCCTTAACCCTCAGGAGGCCGTATGGATCCGGGGAAATGTGCGGCTTTCCCTTGAGCGTCCCTTAACCATAAAATACATCGATCTTACGGTTTTTAATACTATCATAGAAGAATCAAAGGTTGGGGCTTCCCGGGAAGCCCGCCTCCGGGAGGAGTTCCTGAATGATTTATAACCGACTGCGGCAACAGGGCTGGTGGTGGGTATATCTTTTTATACTGGTAGGAACCCTTGGGGCCTGCGCTGAACAGGGGGCCCAGAAGGGACTTCCCGAACGGGATCTGACGATCCAAAAGGCCGATGGGAAAACGGTGACTGTCCGGGTAGAAGTTGCGGATACGGAGGAACGGCGGACCCGGGGGCTTATGTTTCGGCAGCACCTACCGGAAGGCCGGGGCATGTGGTTTGTATTTGAAGAGGATAAGATCCTTTCGTTCTGGATGAAAAACACCCTCATCCCTCTTTCCATTGCCTATGTCCGTTCCGATGGCACCATCGTGGATATTCTGCCCATGGTTCCGGGAGATCTGAGCCCTATCCAGTCCAGTCGGGCGGCCCGGTATGCCCTGGAGGTACCCCGGGGATGGTTCGAAAAACAGGGAATTCGGGTCGGCGACCGGATCCTTGTGCCGTCACCGTAGCAAGAACTCTCACAGAAAGCCTCGCAGGAGAGAGGGCGCCGAGAAATGAACAGGCCTTCTGCTCCCTGCTCCTGGCGGCGGAAGGGCCCTCCCAGGAATGACTCGATTTGGGCTTTTCCCTGACTCCAGGGGAAAGCCCCCGGGCTTTCTTTTTATTCTTCTAGCTCGTGTAACATTTTTTTTGCCAGGGGATCTTCCGGCTCTATCTCCAGAACGGTGCGGAAAAATCCCTTTGCTTCTTCTTTTTTACCTTCTTTTAGGGCCAGCATTCCCAGGTTGGAGATAACCTTGATGTTATCCCCCTCGAATCGGAGGGCCTGTTCCAGTTCCTTTCGCGCCCTGCCGTAGTCTCCCAACTCGATATAGCAAAGAGCAAGTTCGTTACGGGTGTCGCACCCGTCTCCACCTAAAGCGAGGGCCCGCTCAAAGGATGTTTTTGCCGCTTCCCAGTGTCCAAGCCGCCGTTGCGCCCAACCACGGATGAACCAGCCGTTCCAGACATCCCCATGCCGACGGAGGAATTCATCGATTTTCTTAAGTCCCTCCTCCTCCTGGCCGAGGCGGACAAAGTCATAGGCCTCTTTAAAAAGCTCGTCATCCAGAGAACGGTTTTCTATCTCCTGGATAATCTTCTGGGCCCTCGCTTTTTTGCGTTCCTCCTCTGCCACAGGAATATACGAAAGAAAACAGCTTTTTGCCCGTTCATAGTTTCTTAATTTAAGGTAAAAAAAGCCCGCATTAAAAAGGGCGTTGGGCAGGGGAGGCTTATGATTCAGGAGATCCCGGTATAGTTCGTGGGCCTCTTCGTACCATGTTTCCGCTTCCTGCTCTTTCCCCGCCTCTTCCAGCCGACTTGCCCGTTCTTCCAGAATAAGGGCCTGATTAAGGAGAATCTCCTGGGAATCAGGGAACAGCCCCCGGAGGGCCTGGGTAATTTCCAGGGCCAGGTCGAAATCGCCATTCTTTGCTTTTAGAATGGCCGCTTCCCCGAATTCTTTCTGGATATCCGGTTTTACGGCAAGCACAAAACGGCGATAGTACTCCGCATCTTCCGCTTCCGGATCTTCCGCAACCACTGTAATCATCCCTGAAAGGATCATTTCCCAGGAAAGGTTTTCCAGGTTTAATTGTTCTTCCCCCGGAGGGAGTTCTACAGGAAGAGGAATAGAAGGATCGATGGAAAAATCTTCAGTGCCCAGGGAGGCTATTTTTCCCCGGAGAGACTCGGGAACCGACAGATACACAATCCGATGATTTGATAGATAGTTTTTCATAGTGCTCCACTACTAAAAATAGATTGGCCCTTCTTTCACGAAGTGCAAAATTTTTGGGGTCCCGTTATTTTGGCTGTTCGCCACTGGCCGCTTTTTCGTTCGCCCCCGCTGCAGCAGCCGGTGCTTCAGGCTCTTCTTTTGGTTGTTCGGTGCGGATCTGACTCAGGTACTCATTGATCCTCATCTTGTAATTCATGGGGATTTGGGTTTCTTCGAATTGAATTCCCAGGGCGATGAGTTCCTTTCGCCCTTCCACATCTTCGGTTCGCACCACCTTGCCAGGGATCTGGATGCTCTCCCGGGGATCTTCGAAGTCCAATCGCAGTTCCACCGTTTTTTCCAGGAGAAATTTGGCAACCCCCACCATGATGATCTTTGCCCCTGAAAAAGAAAGGTCCCGCAAAATACACCGCCGGGGCACTGCTTGAATAAAGACCACCGTTTCTTTTTGCAGGAGCTTTAGTTTCCGCAGGCTCTCAGGGGTAATGAGGATCCGCTCATCCCTTCGTTTTGATGAATTAATGTTAGCATCCAGTAGTTTCCCCATGATCTCGATAAGGTCATCGGGGGGACGCTGGGTGAATTGCAGGGTTAAGAGGTGCATCTCAGAGGAGCCCTGGTAGGGGCTGGAACCGGCCACCTTGGCGGATACGAAAAACATGAGAGGATCGGTCTTGTCGGAAAGTTTAAAGCTGTATCGTAGATTGACCAGATTATTGGCCTGCTGAATTTTCCCGAGCAACCCCGTTTTGGTATTGATGATAACCTTTGCCTGCTCAAAAGAAGAAGAATAAATTACACAGGGCCAGGCTTCCCCAAGACACTTAAGAAACACAAATTGGGTGAGTAACCCTGTGGCCTTAATAACCTCTTTTGTAAACGTCACATGGATAGATTTATAGCGTTCGTAATATTTAGTAATTTGCTGGCTTGTTGTAACACCCATCAGGGATAACTATAAAGTATAACCGCCGCTACCGTCAATGAAGGTTTTACCATAGGCGGTAACGGCGCATCTTTTCCCAGGTGGGACCCATATCGTATTCTAGACGATGGAAGGTCCACACGTTTTTTTCGGTATCATACAGGGCGTAGCGGGCAATTGCCCGGGGAAGGCGCCAGGAATTATGGGCTTCTCCCAGGTCCCGGGGAAAGCCAACGCTTCCTGGATTAAGGAGAAAGCGCCTTTCCTCGAGTTCCAGGGAAACGTGCATCCCCCCTTTCCCGTAGTATTCTTTGACAGTTCCCCCTTCTATTTCCTGGGTGAAGAAGGAGGGAATGTGGGTATGCCCAAAGAAACAGAGTTTTTGTGATGGGGGAAGCTGAGAAAAGGTAAAGCGTGCATCCTCTCCATTCATGATGTAACTCCAGATGGGGTCCAGGGGGCTCCCATGGGAAAGGCAATACTCTTTTGTTTTTCTGAAAGGCTCCAGGCGGGCGAGCCTTTCTTTACTGCTATTGGAAAGGTGTTCCCTGGTCCATTCCATAGCCCGGTACGCATGGGGCGAAAAATCTTCAATCCCAATCCGATTGCAGGCCGCGAGGTCATGATTCCCGGCGAGAATAACCGAACACACTTCAAAAACCAGTTGAACGCATTCTTCCGGTTCTGGGCCGTACCCTACGATGTCCCCTAAGCACAGGGCCTGGTCCCATTCAAGCCCGGGGGTTTCAAGGATTGCCTTCAGGGCGGAAAGGTTGGCATGGATGTCCGAAAGCACTAGTATTTTCATCAATTCCAGTATATAGAAGAAAAGGGGAGTTATTCCTAGAGGGTATCCTATGGCTTTGAAAAAAACTGCGAATTTTTTGGGCCTTTCAGATCGATTTACCGATGTGTGGGTTCTTCTTTCAGAGACTACCCAGTTTTTGAGTATGGCCGGGAACCTTACCCCCTACGAACCGCAGCTTCGTCAGTGGCGACAGACCCTTCAAAGTCACAGGGATGAAAATACGATTCGCACCATTAAAGAAGAACTTATCCAATTGCGTCGCCATTTGCGTTTGCAAGGCTATGATGTAAGTTTAGTGCGATATAGTATCCAGTTTGAAGAATTTAAGAATGATGCCTGTATTCGGGAAGGGTTTCGGCGCCTGGTGATTTTTTTAACCGATCGGGACCTGTACTGGCTTGCGGGGGATGATAACCATGTGGCCCTTGCGGAGTACCTGGAACGACGGCTGGAAAATCTGCTCTCTCGGCAGGGGGATGTTCGAATCCGGGACCGACACTACCTCTGGTTTCGGTGGGAAGGGAAACGACTTCTTCTGGCGGGGTCCGATACGGAAAGCCAGGAAGATTATGAACGGCTCAAAAAAATGGTAGCCGCCAATCCCCTGTTTTTCCTTGCTCGTTTGCGGGACCTTTCGTGAAGGGTGCCCTTCTTTGGGCTATCTAACAGAGCTCTTGTACGGTGCCCCTCGTTAAGGGACAATGTGGGCCCGCAGGTGAAAAAGCTTTTGGAAGTGCCACAGGAGGATACCCCCGGGTTTTCCCTTAAAAACAGTATTCCTCTGAGGCATGTTTCGTAGGGTAGAGAAAGCCAAAACCTAAAGCAGGATGGAAAAAAACTCTGTATTATATGGTATGGAAAACCAACAGACAAAAAAGAAAACCTATGCGATCCTTAAAGAAGGAATGGGGAGATCCTATGATAAGAAACTTCCCCGGGAAAAAATCTTTACCCACGGGGTAAACTCCCTTTCGGATGAGGAACTCCTGGCGGTGATGCTCCACACGGGAATTCAGGGGAAACCGGTTATGGCCCTTTCTCGGGAGGTCCTTGCTATTTTGCGGAGGAGTCAGGAACTTCCTCAACCTGAGGATTTTACCGAAATTCCGGGGCTTGGGCTGGCTAAGATTTGTACCATCCTAGCCATGCTGGAATATGGCCGGCGCCAATGGGGGCCCCTGGGGCAACAAGTTCATGGCCCAGAAGATGCCTACCGATTGGTTCGTCCCTATGCCAGTAAGAAACAGGAACAGTTTGTAGAAATTTCTCTGAATGGGGCCCACGAAGTGTTGGCAGTGCGGGTGCTCACCATGGGCCTGGTGAATAAAACCATGATTCACCCCCGGGAAGTGTTTGCAGAACCCATAAAAGAGCGGGCCTGTGGTATCATCGTGGCCCATAATCATCCTTCAGGGAGATTAGAACCCTCTGAAGAAGATAGAAGCATAACCCACCGGCTTAAGGAGGCCTCTGAAATTCTGGGTATTCCCCTCTTAGATCATCTTATCTTTTCTGAAACGAGGTATGTAAGTTTTACCCAGCAGGGCTGGCTGTAAGGGGTATTCAGTGTCCCTTGTGGCTGATTCCTTTCCTGGCCCTTGATATGTTTTATGTTTTCTTTTATTATGAGCATAAGACCATAACTGAAGAGGGAGCTATGCCTCGACCCCAACGTCGGCGATGTATTAGAACCATGCCTGGTACCTGTCTCTTTGGTCCCCTGGGAACTCCTTCGGGAGAACATTCTGAAGTGACCCTCAGTCTTGATGAATATGAGGCCCTTCGTCTTGCGGATTACGAAGGGCTCTATCAGGAAGCAGCGGCGCTTCGGATGGGGGTTTCCCGTCAAACCTTTGGGCGTATTCTTGAGGGGGCCCATAAAAAGGTGGCAGAGGCCCTGGTGTATGGGAAAATACTCCGTCTTGAAGGGGGAAATACCATACTGACGAAGGAGGAAAAAAGGGCTATGAAAATAGCAGTTCCTACCCGGGATGGCAGGGTAGATAGCCATTTTGGACATTGCGAAACCTATACGCTTTTCACCGTAGAAGAAGGAAAGATCACCGCGGAGGAAACCTTTACGGCCCCCACCGGTTGTGGTTGTAAAAGTGGTGTGGCCGCAGATCTGGCCCGCCAAGGGGTGGGTCTTCTCATTGCAGGAGGGATTGGAAGTGGCGCCATGGGGGTCCTCAATTCCTTTGGGATTCAAGTGATAAGTGGCGCCAGTGGCCCCGTATCCGAGGTGGTTTCGGCCTATCTGGCGGGGAATTTGTCCACCGCCGGCACAACCTGCGAACATCCCCATCATCACCACCATGGGGAAGGGGCGCACCGCTGCGGTTCTTAGGGATAAGAAAGGCCCCCCTTTGGGGGCCTCGCGCAGATATTTATTGATTAGTGGCCAGCACTTCTTCCCGGTCAGCGAGGGTCACGGTAAGGGTCATGGTTTTGCCCCCCCGGTTTATTTCTACCACGACCCGATCGCCAGGTTTGTTATCTTCCAGGGCCGAGTAGAGGTCGGCCAACTTGGTTATTTTAATACCATCTACCATGGTGATGATGTCTCCTCCAAGGTAGATAATGCTTGAACCATACCGGACTGGCTCAGTGCCCTGTCGGAGACCGGCCCGTTCTGCGAAGCCCCCTTTGCGGGTACGGGAAACCAGGAGCCCCTGGGATACGGGGAGCCGCGCATACTGTACTAATGCGGGGAACAACTGTACTACCGTTGCATCGATCCAGCCCCGCCGGACCTTGCCATATTGGATAAGCTCTGCCACTACCCGTTTGGCCGTATTTACGGGTACTGCGAAACCGATCCCTATGGATCCCCCTGAGGGGGAATAGATCATCGTATTAATACCGATCATCCTTCCCTGGGCGTCCAGCAGGGGCCCTCCTGAATTGCCCGGGTTGATAGATGCGTCGGTCTGGATCATATCCCGGATGATGGTCTTACTTGAGGTCTGGATAGGACGGCCCAGACCGGAAACGATGCCTACCGTAAGGGTGCGTTCAAGAGCAAAGGGATTCCCAATTGCCAGGACCTTCTGCCCTACTTTTAAATTTGAAGAATCGCCGAAGGGGATGGTGGTGAGTTGAACACCCCGGGGCGGATCAAACTTAATAACCGCCAGGTCATTCTCGGGATCGGTTCCCACAATTTTGCCTTCGTACTGGCTTCCATCGGCAAGGTTGATGAAAATTTTATAGGCATTTTCTATGACATGGTTATTGGTTAAAACATAGCCCCGGGTATCAATGATGGACCCGGATCCAGAACCTCCACTCTGGGGTACCGGCTCGAGAAACCAGTTGATAGCCACCGTTTCGGTGGTAATGTTCACAACCCCTTCGTTGAGTTGTTCATATACCTTTATATTTTCAAGTTCATCTGCCGTATAGGTATTCACTTCTGCGGTTTGTAAAAGAGGGACTTTGCTTTTTGGAGACTCTTGCAGTTCCAATGAGGGACCTGTGGAGGATGGGGCCACCGCATTTGAGGGAGCCTGCTCCTTAGCCCCTGTTGGAAGATGGATAAGTCCTAGCCCTATGGCAAACAGCAACACGACCACCGCAGATAACATCGAATATAACAGAACCTGTCCACGACTATAGAGTTTCATGATATACCTCTCTTAGTTACTATACTAAGAGTTTTTGGACTGGACAATATATTGTGCAAATATCCATGACGGAATATGGCAAATGTGCTACTGTTATAGTTATGAGATCTCTAAAACTATCCCCCATTGGTACTATGCTGAGGCTTCCTTGCCTTGTGGCAAGTTTTATGGTTATCACCTTTATTTCCACGGGGTGCTCGAAGCCGAAAGAAACAGGTACGGAGCAAGGCGCTGCTGAATCAGCCGTTTCAGTGTCTTCTTCTATAGAAACTGGGTCTGCGCCCCTGGTGGTGCGGGTGGTATTTGTTGAAGGCGCTGTGGCTCGTATACAGGGGCCTCAGGGAACAGAAGAGCCTCTGGTAGAAGGAACATCTCTTACGGTTGAGGATGTTGTTCGGACCGCCGCTGATGGTTCAGTGGAGTTAGCTATTGGAGATTTTGCAACGGTGCGGGTCCTTCCCCAGACCGTAGTGCGGGTTTCTTCTCTGTTCCCTCAGGAACAGACGGAGAAGCAGGAACGGAAGACCACGTTTACCCTTGAATCGGGACGGATACTCACCAAAGTAAAAAAGCTAGTACGACGGGATGAGTTTATTATCCGCACCGGTAACGCCGTTGCCGCCGTTCGGGGCACCCAGTTTATGGTGGCCTATGAACCGGCGGTCTACGATGCCGCTCGTACCCGGCTTCTGAGAACGGCAAAAACCACCGTGGCGGTGCGGGATGGAACGGTGGCTGCCTTACCCGTTGGTGCATTAATGGATAATTTACTCAATGGGAAGGAAGCAAATCCCCTGGCGCAGGCGGTAGTTACCGCCGCCTTAGCCTTGGGCCCCCGGGCAGCGGCTGGCCAGGAGATTGTAATTGGGGGTGCCGAAACGGCTTCCCGCCAGCGGGAAGAAGCCCAGGCCCTCTCCACTGCCGAAGAAGCCCTGAGTCTTTTATTGGTGGATGCCCAGAATCTGGAATCCCGCGGTACCGATTGGGAGCTTGTGGAAGACCCTACCACAATTCTAGGAGAGCAAAATCTATCTCTCCAGGAGCGGCTTAAAGCCCTTTCTTTGCTGTTACCTGCCACCCTCCTTTCGGCCCAGAATCAAAGCTACATGGAACTTTTTGATAGGATAAGAGACCCCGGAGAGGACTCATCCCGGCTTCCCGCGGCATTGCCGGAACGATTCAAGACGGGCCCTGTTCAGACTCCCCGTTCCTCAGGTTCGGGACAGGGACAAAAGCAATCCCCTGGCCCGGAAGAACCCCCTTCTTATCCCGCCGTACTGTGGAGTCTTCCCCTCGGGAAAACCCCGTTGCAGCAGGGGGTAGGACGGTCTGGGGATGCCATCATTGTCCTGGATACTCAGGGAATCCTCTATGGGATTTCGAAAGAGGGGAAACTGCTCTGGAAAAATGAAGAACCCCTGCGGACCTATACAGCCCTTGACAGAACTATCGCCGGCGTCAGCGAAAAGGCGGTGATTCTGGTAGATGGGCAAACGGGGATTGAACAGGGGCGGTGGGTCTTTGATGGCTGGAGTGCCCTTCCCCAGTCCAAGCCGGTACCTATCCCGGAGGGCCTTGCGGTAGTTACCCCCCGGGGTATTGCGATTCTACGGGCAGAGAATGCCCAACTGATACGGGAAGTCCCCGTAGAAGGGGGGGTAGTGGCACCGCCGGTGCTCATGAATCGGTTTTTGGCCATCCTCTCCGGGAAGGGGAAACTTCTTTTCCTTGAAACCCGGCAGGGCACGGTGGCCCATGAAATGAACCTTTCTTTCAATTCCTCTGAATTCTGGATACCCCGTTTTAAAAATGGTGCTCTTTATGTGGTAAGTAAACAGGGTGAACTCTCGGCGGTAGACGAAGAGACCCGTACGGTTCGATGGAAAAATTCGATAGGGAAGATGGTGCTTGGAGACCCCGAGGTGGATGAACAGTATCTGTACCTCTGGATAGAAGGGAAGGAACTGCTTCGGGTACGGCAGGAGGACGGCAGTGGAGGAGGGACTCCCATAGGAGCCGTCGATACGCCTCCCCTTCTTTCCCGGGGCCGACTCTACTTTGGACGAGACCAAAACCTTATAGTAATGGAAGGATCCACAGGGAAAATCATAAGAACGGTTCCTCTTCCTGAACCGGTGACAACCCGCCCTCTTTTTATCGATGGTCGACTTTTTGTCGGTACCCGGGGAGGGAAGATGCTCAAGCTTGATATTACTGAATAATAACTTACTCCTACAAAAAAGTGATCGGCAGGTGCCTCTATCGTACCCTGTCGGATTGGCAGCGCCGACATGCGATTTTGGCTTATTATCCAGAGGATCGGCCACTAAAAAAACGGGATTGTCCAGACGCAGGGCTGGATAATCCCGTTAGGGTTTGGCTCCTTACAAAAAAGTTAATTCTTTACTGGCTTAAGGGTTCCAGAAATTTTTAAGATATTTTTATCAAAGCTTACCTGAAGTTCCCCTTCCCAGCGGAACATGGCATCTGCCACACCGTTGTCGTCAGTGATAGCTCCTGTTTTGGTTGCTACGCCCGCCTGGATTTCCTTCCCCGCGGCGATGCTCGAATCCCACACTTTCGCCCAATTTACCTTGGCGGCGGTTTTATCTGCTGAAAAATCGGGATGAATCACCTGAGGGTTGTTTCCCTGGATAAAACCAATTTGACGGCGAACGAAGTTTCCTTTGGGGAAAGAGAGTTTCCCATTCCGATCGGTTTCGATCTTGTATGCTACCCCCCGATGTACGTACTGGATGGTAATGACGCCGTTTGCTGCCTTAGATACCGTAAGGTTGTCTATCTCCCGTTGTTCTAGGGGTGCTACGGCGAATAAGAAAAGTCCTCGCAACCCGGTGGGGAATACCTGCTTGCCCTGCACATCATAGAGATAGGGCATGAACATTTCGGTAGAATTCTGCTTAGAAGCTCCGGTAGTTGCATCGAAGGTGTCTTTGTCTGCCGCATGGTAACGCATAGGAGCCTGGAAGGTGAAATAATTGGCCGGATCTGCGGCTGCCACATTAAATTGATAATCAATCTTAAGGTCCTGGGCGCTTAGAGCTACGGTTGCCATAAGAATGCCTGCCATCGTAGCGAGTAATTTCTTCATAGGTTCTTCCTCCTGGAATGGAATAGGGTTTCTCCTTTACAGTGGGCCAGCGTTTTTTAAAACGCCGACGGTTATAAAAAGGAGTATATGACCATTATAGTAGGATATATGGGTAAACGCAAGAGAAGCACCTATCAATATTGTTGTTCCTCTTTTGTGGCCGTACTTACCCCTGCCTGAGAAAAGCTGGCCATTTCATTGGCAATGGCCGCTGAGAGAGAAAGGATAAAACTCCCAATAACCGCACCCGTTCCTTCTCCAAGACGCATATCCAGTTGCACAATGGGTTCGAGTCCCAGATAGTTCAGCAGGGGAGTATGCCCTTTAACATGGGAACGGTGTCCTGCAAAGAGCCAATCGGTGACGCGGGGATTTAGCCTGTATGCGAGAAGGGCCGCACTGGTGATAGGAAAGCCATCGATGACGCAGGCAATGTTCTTCCCTTCCAAACCCAGGATAAAACCAGCGGTCATCACCAGTTCTGCCCCTCCGAAAAAAGCACCAATCTGAGCGGCGGTGGGCTGAGGATGGCGCTGAAGAAACTGCGCTACCGCCTTCGTGATTACCTGGTATTTGTGGGCCAGCATGGCCGCATCGATGCCGGTACCCCGGTCTATGATTTCCTCGGGGGTAAAGCCAAAGGCTACCGCAAGGGCCGCGGCGCTGGAGGTGTTCCCTATCCCCATGTCACCAAGGGCGACGAGCTGGTAGCCCTGTTTCTGGGCAAAGAGGGCGAGCTCTTTGCCCTTTTCAAGACAGGCGGTAAATTCTTCTTCGGTAAGAGCCGGCTCTTTGTAAAAATTGCGGGTTCCCCGTACCACTTTGGCTGAAATAAAGCGAGGGGAAGCCATGCCCTGTGGGGGATGCGCGGAAGAATCTTTTCCTTGCGGATTATCCTGCCAGCTTGCAGGGAAATCCGCCTGTACCCCCGCATCTACCGCATACAGGTCGAACCCGCAGTGACGGGCAAGAACATTGATGGCCGCTCCCCCGGCCATAAAATTGTGTACCATCTGGGCGGTGACTTCCGGGGGGTACAGGGAAACCCCCTCCTGGGTAATGCCATGATCCCCCGCAAAAACGAAGACTGCCCTTTTGTGGATGTGGGGTGGTACCGTCCCTTGAATGCAGGCCAATTTGCAGGCATAGCTTTCCAGTTTACCGAGGCTTCCCTTGGGTTTTGTCAGGTTGTCCAGGTGCTGTTGCATTGCCTGTTCCAGGGCGCTGAGGTGGTTTACGTTGGTATCGTGCACAGTATGCCTCCTTTCAATATTAACTAGAGGATTTTGATTATGGGTGGCCGCCTTTTTTCTTTCTTCGACTGGGCAGGCTAAATTTCCCATACTCTTCATGATAGCCATGGACAAAGGTGGTGTTATAGGCTTTTTCGAGGAGGAAGGGGGTAAGGATTTCCTCCGGGGCACCCCAGGATGCGGAACCATCGTGAAAGAGAAGGATTACCTCCTGGGCGAGCCGATAGGCAAGATTGATATCGTGGAGGCTTATGCAGATAGTCTTCCCTTTTGCCGCAAGCCTTTGGAGGAGTTCTCCCAGTTCCAGTTGTTTCCCCGGGTCCAGGTTGGCCGCCGGTTCATCAAGCAGAATGAGGGGTGTGTCCTGGCATACGGCCCGGGCTATAAGGACCTGCCGTGCCTGACCCCCTGAAAGGGATGAAAACCTTTTGTTCTGAAGATGGGTAAGGTCCAATTCTGTAAGGGTGTTGTGGATAAGCTCCCGATCCTCTTCGGTAAGAGAGTGAAATACCGTGCTGTACACATATCGACCCTGACTTACCAGGTCCCACACGGTGAAATCCCAGAGGGGATCGAAAAACTGAGGGACCCAGGAGCAAAGCCGGGCCCGCTCTCTTATAGAAAGCTCCTGAATTGGATGCCCATCAATGAAGATATGCCCCCGGAGGGGCGGTCGGAGACCTACCAGGGTTTTGAGGAGGGTTGTTTTCCCCGAACCATTGGGGCCAAGGATTACTACAATGGATCCTTCCCGGACCTCCACAGAGAGGGGGCCTGCCTGCCAGCTTCCGGCATATCCCCACAGGACTGTATCGAGAGAAAGAAGGGCATGCTTCATGCGGCGGTCCTTTTAAGGAGTTTCACCAGAAAGTAGGGGGCCCCAATAAGGGCAGTGAGGGCCCCGACGGGAAGTTCTAGGGGGGGCACCAGGGTTCGAGCCGCTATGTCTGCCACCACGAGCATGATGGCGCCCACCAGGGCTGCACTCGGTATGACGATTCTATGACGGGGTCCCACTACTCGGCGGGCAATGTGGGGGCTTACGAGGCCCACAAAACCGATGGTACCTGCCACGGAAACGGCCGCCGAAATACCGATGGCCATGCCGATACTTAAAAAAAGCCGCGTTATCGACGGGCGGAGTCCCAGACTCTGGGCCTGTTCATCTCCCCCTGAAAGGATATCCAGGGGCCGGGCTCCCATCATGCCGATGAAGAGACTAAGGACTGTCGGTACTATAAGAAACCCCAGGTGGTCCCAGATTCTCCCTGAAAAGCCTCCGAGTAACCAGAAGAAGGCCCGGTGGAGATCCCGATCTTTCAGGGTAAGAAGGATCGAGATGCTGGCAGAAAAGAAAGACCCCATGGCGCTTCCTGCAAGGAGTACGGTGGTACTGCTGGTGGATCGGGGGAAAAAACCGGCAATAAAATATACGAGGATGGTGGCCCCCAGGCCTCCGATAAAGGCCATGAGGCTAATTCCAGAAAGGCCAAACCAGGAGATCCCTTCGGTGGAAGGGGAAAAAAGGGAGAAGCCCCCGAGGGTAATCGCTACCACCGCACCAAGGGCGGCCCCACTGGAGGTCCCCACCACGTAGGGATCTGCCAGGGGATTCATAAACAGTCCCTGAAATACGGCCCCACTGGCGCCAAGGATGATCCCTACCATCGTAGCAAGGAGGTACCGCAGCAGGCGGAGGCGGAGTATCGCCAGGGTTGGGGAGAGGGTGGTATCTCCTACGGGCAGAAGGAGCTTTTCTAGCGCGGAGAACATTTCATCAAAACCAAGCGGAACCGACCCCCCTATCAACGCGAGGGGCCCTAATAGAAGGAGTATGAGAAGGAGCAGTGTAATGAAAAGGATCCCTGATTTTTTCATTTCCTTTAGAAGAGCTCCGGATGTAATGCCTTAGCCACGAGTTCCACCGCCTCTACAAAACGGGGGCCGGGTCTGCTGACAATATCGTCATCAAAAAGAATGATTTTCCGGTTCCGTACCGCAGAGAGATTGGCCCACCCAGGCCGACGTTTCAGGGTTTCCAGGTTCATGGCCTCCCCATGGGAACGGGTACTCATAATGTAGTCGGGATTCCGGACAAGCACCATTTCGGATGAAACAATTGGCCAGTTTTCCGAAAGGTCTGAAAAGATGTTCTGGGCCCCCGCCAGGCTAAGAATTTGCCCTATAAAGGTGTGGGGTCCGCAGGTCATGAGGGGTTCGTTCCACACTTCCCAGAAAACCCGGGGCCGGGGAGTTTTTTTCTTAGCCACAATGGTCGTAATACGGTTTACCCTTTCCTGTAGATTTTTTATGAGGCCTTGCCCTTCAGAAGAGCGTCCTGTTATGAGTGCCAGATTCTGAATGAGGGTGTAAATATCTTCAATCCGGGTAATATCCACAAGAAAAAAGTGAATCGCCGCTTCTTTAAGAGTATTCTCCAGGGAGCGGTGCATAGAAATCTCGCCTATCACGAGCTCTGGCTGTTGCTGGATAATCCGTTCCACACTGATGGTATCCGCCGAGTAGCCCCCTACCTTCTGTACTTCCAGAGCTGCCTCAGGATAGGTACAGTAGGTAGTGTTCCCTACCAGGGTTGTACCTGCTCCGATGGCGTAGAGGGTCTCGGTAACGGCAGGAGAAAGACTTACGATCCGAGTTACCGGTCTGGTAAAGGAATGGGGCCGTTTAAGTACATCCTGGACTACTATTGGTTTTTCTTCTTGAGCATACAGAAAATTCAGGAATGAAGCTATCGTAAGAATAAAGCCCAGGAGGTACATGCTTTTGTTCAGTTTTTTTTGCATAGCTCTCTCCTTCTCTCCCTATTAGAAATTGGCTTGCAGAATTTGCTTCGATAGTGGTAGGAATCCGTATCAAGGAGGAGAAGAAGGGGTTTCCCCTTTGTTGCCTATTCAGGCCTTTCTTTTGGAAAATCGCCGTCATTCAGGGAAGAACCTTCTTCTTTACAAGGGTATACCTACCCTTCTCTTGTTGGGAAATTTCTGGAGAGATCGATATGAAGTGTATCGATCGCACCACGCCTGACCCACGAAGCGCTTCTGCGAGGACTGCAGGGAGGGTAACCTGGCTTTTCAACAAAACAGGGATGTATATCCCTTTTGTTGAATTCACAGTTACGGGCTAGCGCCGGATTTGCACCGGCTTCCCCCTCTCGGCTCTATAAAAAGGGTATGTTCGTTTTTGATTTCCCCTTTTTAAGAAAGCCCTCCTGCAACCGTCTGGCTTTTCTTCGCCAGACAAACCTTATAGTATGGAAGAAGCAAAAAATGGTCAATATTGTTATTGACAGATAGATAAAATATAGTTTTTTCTATTTACCCGGTTTATTTATACCGATAAGAAAGATGATATACCTATTGAGGGCTCCCTATGATGCATATTCTGGTGGTGGACGATGATCCCCTCCAATTAGAACAACTTAGCCGAATTCTCCAGCAAATTCAGTATCCGCCAGTGGAAATTTTTACCGCCGATTCCTATGGAAGTGCTCTTCGGCTTTTTAATGCCATTGTGTTTGATTTGGTGATTACCGATCTCCGGCTCCCCGAAGGGTCTGGCCTGGACATCCTTAAGGAAGTAAAAAAAACTAACCCCATGGTGCCCGTGATAGTAATGACCGCCTTTTCCAGTGCCCAGGAAGCGGTAGAAATTCTCAAGGCGGGGGCCGATGATTATCTTATCAAACCAACTAAGGCTCAGGATATAGAAAAGATTGTTCTTCGTTCCTATGAAAAAAACATGCTTATCCGGGAATCTTTCTTACCGCCACTAGAAGGAAAAACCACGAGTCCCTTCGCGGAAGGGATCATCTACAAAAGCGAATCCATGGCCTTTGTGATGCAAATCGCCGCCCGCTGTGCCGAAAGCGATGCCACCGTGGTGGTTTCAGGGGAAAGCGGAACAGGGAAGGAACTGGTGGCCCGTTTCATTCACGAGCGCAGTTTACGGAAGCACAAACCCTTTGTGGCGGTAAACATTTCTGCCCTGCCGGAATCTCTGGCAGAAAGTGAGCTTTTTGGGCATAAACGGGGGGCCTTTACGGGGGCCGATACAGACCGAATCGGGCGCTTTGAACTTGCCGATGGGGGGACCCTCTTTATCGATGAAATTGGGGATGTACCTATCTACTTACAGGTAAAGCTTCTCCGGGTCCTTCAATTTGGAATCATAGAACGGGTAGGAGAAAACACTCCCCGCAAACTGGATGTGCGGGTAATTGCGGCGACCAATAAAAACCTCCCCCAATTGGTAGAACAGGGGCTTTTTCGGAAGGATCTCTTTTACCGCATCAATGTGATTACCCTGGATCTTCCTCCCCTTCGGGAACGAAAAGAGGATATTCCCCTTTTGGTACAGCACTTTATCGAGAAATTTAACCAGCGGAACCATCGGATGGTTCAGGGCGTTTCCCGGGAGGCCATGGAACATCTTATGCGTTACGATTATCCGGGAAATGTGCGGGAACTGGAGAATATTATTGAACGGGCGGTGGTTCTTTCGCGGGGGGATATCATCCTTGAACGGGATCTTCCTCCCCTTCCCTTTGGGAGACCCAGCAGTACGAACACCCTTTCTTTTCCCCTGGATTATCGAGAGGTGCTGGGAAGTTTTGAACGTACCCTTATTGAGCGGGCCCTACAGGAAACAAAGGGTAATAAAAGTGCCGCGGCTCGCCTTTTAGGGATTTCTGAACGACACCTGCGGTCCCGGTTAGAACGGCTGTATCCGAAGGATTCGCCGCTCCTCAAAGTAACTCAATAGCTTGATGGGCGGTTCTAGTAACAAAGGATCCCGGAGGCATTTTTGTGTATCTTACCAGAACAAACAGAATTCAACGGATCGGCTTCGTTTCTACCCGTTTTAAGGGAACCGATGGGGTTTCCCTGGAAACGGACAAATGGAGTCGAGTCCTTGAGCGGATGGGGTATAGTTGTTACTTCTTTGCAGGCCAATCGGATCGGCCCCCGGAACGAAGTATGGTGGATGAGCGGGCCTTTTTTGCTCATCCACTGGTGCAGGAGCTTCACCAGCAGTGCTATGGAACTACCCTTCGATCCGAAACCTTGACCGCCCGGATCCATGAATTACGGAAGGAACTTAAAAAATCCCTCTACGACTTTATAAGAACCTTTAACATCGATGCCCTGATTGTGGAAAATGCCCTGACAATTCCCCTCCATATTCCCTTTGGCCTTGCGATTACAGAGGTAATTGCCGAGACGGGGCTTCCTACGGTGGCCCATCACCACGATTTTGTGTGGGAACGACAACGTTTTATGGTGAACTGTGTGGAAGACTACCTGGCCATGGCCTTTCCTCCGCGGCTCCATTCTATTAACCATGTGGTAATTAATAGTGAAGCCCGCAGGCAGCTTTCGTACCGGTGTGGGCTTTCGTCTATCATCATTCCCAATGTCTTTGATTTTGAGGAGCCCCCTCCTGAAACGGATAGCTATGCCCAGGGTCTACGCCAGGACCTGGAAATAAAGGAAGGGGAGTTCCTTTTTTTACAGCCCACCCGTATCATTGCCCGGAAGGGAATAGAACACGCTATCGAGTTGGTCCATCGCCTGGGAAAACGGGGAATTGTGGCGAAGCTCCTTATCAGTCATCAGGAACGGGACGAAGGGAGTGCCTATTATGAACGTACCCGGGAGTACGCCCGCCTGTTGGGGGTAGATGTGCTGGTTCGGCCCGATATTATTGGGGCCCAGCGGGGAACAGGTCCCGCCGGTCGGCGCCAGTATAGCCTGTGGGATTGTTATGTAAACGCCGATTTTGTAACCTACCCCTCTACGTACGAGGGGTTTGGAAACGCCTTTCTGGAGGCCCTCTGGTTTAAAAAGCCTATCCTGGTGAACCGCTATTCTATCTTTGAACAGGATATTGAACCGGTAGGTTTTGATGTGGTTCTGATGGACACCTATATCACCGAAGACACGGTGGATACGGTTCTTTCTCTTCTTAAAAATCCGGAGCTTACCCGTCTTATTGGGAGTAAGAATTTTGAGCTGGCAAAGAAATTCTTTTCTTTTAGGCTGCTTGAAGAACGCCTGCGCCAGGTGTTTATGAACTTTGGACAGGTGTAGGTGGCGGACGCTCTCCGGGGATGCCAGCTTCCCCGAAGAGCGCGGAGTGGGCCGCCGCTGTTTACTGGATCACGATGTTCACCAGTTTATCCGGCACGGCGATAACCTTGATGACCCGGTGCCCTTCAAGCCATTTCTGAACTCCGGGCAGGGTTTGGGCCGTTTTTTCAAGCTCCTCTTTGCTTGTGCCGGGGGCCGCATTGAATTTATCCCGGATTTTGCCATTTACCTGTACCACGATGGTAACTTCTGTTTCTTTGCACAGTTCCTCATCGTAGGTTGGCCAGGGTTCGTAGGCCAGAGACCCGGAATGCCCCAGTTTTTGCCAGAGTTCTTCCGCCAGGTGGGGCGCATAGGGGGCGAGCAGGAGGACAAAGGGTTCCCACAGGGAGCGGGGAATCCGCTCTGCCTTCGCCAGTTCCCCCGAATAGATCATCATCTGGCTGATGGCGGTGTTAAAATTAAGGGTTTCCGTATCGTGGGTCACCTTTTTTATGGTTTTATGCAGCAGCCGTAACAGCTTTTGCTGTTCCTCCTCGGGAAGACCGCTGTCTGAAAGATCCTTGCAGAGGGGCTTTTCGCCAATGGCCCACAGGCGTTCCAGGAAGCGGGATACCCCCACAAGGCCCGCCGTAGACCAGGGTTTACTCACCTCAAGGGGACCCATGAACATTTCGTAGACCCGCATGGAATCGGCCCCGTACTCCCGGATGATGTCGTCGGGATTAATGACGTTTCCCCGGCTCTTACTCATTTTCTGGCCATCTTCGCCGAGGATCATCCCCTGGTTTACGAGGCGCTGGAAGGGTTCCTTGGTATTTACAATCCCCAGATCATAGAGCACCTTGTGCCAGAAGCGGCTGTAGAGAAGGTGCAACACCGCGTGTTCCGTGCCACCCACGTAGAGATCCACCGGCATCCAGTATTCGATAGCCTGTCGGGATGCCAGGGCCGTATCGTTTTTGGGATCCAGATACCGCAGGTAGTACCAGCAGGACCCCGCCCATTGGGGCATGGTGTTCGTTTCCCGTTTTGCCGGTCCCCCGCAGCGGGGGCAGGTGGTGTTTACCCAGTCGGTAATAGCCGCGAGGGGCGATTCTCCGGTGCCGGTGGGTGCGTAGGACTGTACCTCCGGCAAGGTAAGGGGAAGCTGATCCTCAGGCAACGGAACGATGCCGCAGTTCTGGCAGTGCACGATGGGGATCGGTTCCCCCCAGTAACGCTGGCGGCTGAAGATCCAGTCCCGGAGCTTGTAATTTACCGCCCGCCGGCCAAGGCCTTTTGCTTCAAGCCAAGAGACGATTTTTTTCTTAAATTCCGCCGTTGGAAGGCCGGTAAAGTCCCCCGAATTGACCGCATAGCCCTCTTCGGTAAAGCAAGTACTGGGTGGTTTGCTGTAATCCTCGCCGGGCTGCGGGGGAGTAGGGGACACCACCTGAATGATGGGAAGCCCAAAGACCTTAGCAAAGTCCCAGTCCCGTTCGTCATGGGCGGGGACGGCCATGATGGCCCCTGTGCCGTAGGAGATAAGGACGTAGTCGGCGATCCAGATGGGGATTTTTTTGCCATTGACGGGATTGATCGCATAGGCCCCGGTAAAGACGCCGGTTTTTTCCTTGGCCAGATCGGTCCGTTCCAGGTCACTCTTCTTGGCCGCCTCTTCGATATAGGTCTGTACGGCTTTCCGCTGGTCAGGGGTGGTGATTTTTTCTACCAGGGGGTGCTCCGGGGCAAGCACCATGTAGGTTGCCCCAAAGAGGGTGTCAGGCCGGGTGGTGTAAATTTCAAGCTGGTCCTGATGGCCTTCGATCTGGAAAATCACATTGGCCCCTTCGGACCGGCCGATCCAGTTCCGCTGCATAAGTTTTACCGGCTCAGGCCAATCCAGCTCGTCCAGATCCTGTAAAAGCCGTTCCGCATAGGCGGTGATTTTTAATATCCACTGGCGGATCCGTTTTCGGGTAACCCGGGTCCCACAGCGATCGCAGCAACCCTCTTTTACTTCTTCGTTGGCAAGACCGGTTTTACAGGAGGGACACCAGTTAATGGGGGTCTCCGCCTCGTAGGCAAGGCCCTTTTCAAAGAGTTTCAGGAATATCCACTGGGTCCATTTGTAGTACTCCGGCTCACAGGTAGAAACTTCCCGATCCCAATCGTAGGAAAAGCCCAGGGCTTTTATCTGTTCCCGAAAACGGTTAATATTGGCCCGGGTTGTGGTAGCAGGATGGGTCCCTGTTTTAATGGCATAGTTTTCTGCGGGAAGCCCAAAGGCGTCAAATCCCATGGGATGAAGCACGTTGTAGCCCCTCATCCTGAGGTAGCGGCAGTAAATATCCGTGGCGGTGTATCCTTCGGGATGTCCCACATGCAGTCCCTGGGCGGAAGGATAGGGGAACATATCAAGCACATAGCGGCGCTTTTCTTTTGGAATTGCCGGATCTTCTACTGCCCGGAAGGTTTTATGCTCTTCCCAGTATTTTTGCCATTTAGGTTCAATGATATCAAAGGGGTATCGTGCCATCGCAGGCTCCTTACACTGAGGTCCATATCCAAATGTTACAATCGTACGCTATATTATACAGTATTTATAAATTAGGCAACCAAGGAAGGGGATAAGAGAGGATGATTGTAAAACCAGAGGGAGTCCCTATTGCAAAGAAAGGGCCGGGGACGGAAGGAGCGCATCTTGGAAAGAGAAAACCAGGAACGGATAGGTATGCACTCCTAGCCAGGAAGAAAAAACGGTCCTCGCCGGTGACGAGGGGCCTTCTGTTTCTCCTTGTTGGTATGGGACTTTTCTCTGCCTGTACAAAGGAGCAGGACATTACCCTGTACCTTTCTCCAGGGGATGGGGAACTGGTTCAAAGCTTACCCCCCCTGCCGTCTCCGTGGCGTTTAAAGATTATTACCCTCCCAGGCAAAACTGAAGGGGCTCCCCCACATTCTCATGGAAGGGCTGACCCTCTTCCCTCCGGGACACCCATCGACCCGATTAGCCCGATAGACGGGGCTCAAGGGAGAAAGGAAACTGGACAGGGGCCAACCCTTGAAATTCATCGCCTGTTTCAGTACGAGGAACCTCTCTTTAAAGAACGGGTGGGGGAGACCTATGTGGTTCTTGCCTCCCGGGTCTATGCTCCCCGGGCCTCTGTGCTGGATGAACGGGGTTCCCTGCCATTATCAGAAGTGCTCCTCCGTATGGCTGGAAACCCCGAAACGGTGGTTCCCCTCGCGGACATTACTCTTCCGGACAAGGCCCTCAAGGTTGATGGGCTTTTGCCGGCAGAGCCGGGGTACCCCCTTATTAAAAAGGTGGTGCTCCTTTTGCGGTTTCCCCCTGCAGGGGCTCCCTCTGATGGGGCCTCCCAACGGCTCCGTGGGTGGTTTGCGTCCCTTCCCCGGGTCACTCCTCCATCGACGAAGGTGTATACTCTGGCCTTCGTAGGGGACATCATGCCAGGGCGAGGGGTTGATACCATTCTCCTGGAAAATCGGCGGGGGCTCGAGCAGGTTTTTAGCGATACCTTACCAATCCTTCTCCGACATGACCTCTGTCTTGGGAACCTGGAAGGGGCCCTTACTGAACATGCCCAGCGGGTTCCCAAATCCTATAATTTTAAGTTTCCTCCTCCCATCCTTCCCCTGCTTAAGCGGGCGGGTTTTGCCTATCTCTCGCTTACTAACAATCATATCTATGATTATGGTGAAGTGGGGCTCCTTGATACCCTCAAGGCCTTTGAACGGTACCGGATGGGAACCTCCGGTATCGGTCGAACCCTTGCCGAAGCAACGAACCCCTGGTGGTGGCCCCAGTCCCAGGAGAATCCTCCCAATCCCCTTGAAATGACGGGTAAATCCCCTGAGTCCGAAGCTCCCCTTCAAAAACCTGTTTCCCCTAACAAAATCGGGGACGGCCTTTCTTCCCAGGAGAACCCTTCCTGGCGGATCCCCGGCGGCGAAGGTCCCTGGCTTGCGGTTTTTTCTCTGGGGGCCTATCCGCGGGAAAAAAATGGCTTCGATGGGGAACGCCTGGCCGCGGTGGACGACGGTCGTCCCGGGATCCTCTGGGCCCGGGAGGAGCACCTCCAGGCCCTGCGGCCCTTTTTGCAGGAGGCCCCTTTCTCGGTGGTGATGGTCCATGGGGGCACCGAATGGAGTTCAGTCCCTTCAAAAGAACAGCGGTCCCTGTACCGGCGTCTTATCGATGAGGGGGCAGACCTGGTGGTAGGAAGCCATCCCCATGTGATTCAAGGGATGGAAGCGTACAAAGGAAGCCTTATCGCCTACTCTCTAGGGAACTTCTTGTTTCCTGGCATGGGAGATATGTCCGGGGCACAGGATTCCTGTATCCTCTCGGTTGGGATATACGAGGGAAAGGTCCGATACGTGGAATGTATCCCGGTTACATTAAACGATACGGGGGTTCGTCTTGAAAAGGGCGAAAGGATTCGGCGGACCTTTTATGAACTTTCTCGGGCTCTCCAATAAAGAAAGGGGGGACGCCTACGCTTCTAGTTCTTTTCCTAAAAGGGTAGCGATTTCTTCCCCAATGTGAGATAGTTCAAGGGCGGTTTTCCCTTTTCTGGAGTCTAACACCAGACGTCCCCCATTGGTGAGTAATAGCACCAGGTTTACCCAGAGGGGGGGCGAAAAGAAAGGAAGTGCCGGACCTTTAGGTCGGCCCCGGGAAAAGGTGGCTGCTTCTTCCGGGGAGAGGAAGCCCGATCGACCTTTGACAAAGTATTCCAGTTTTACTTTTTCTACCGCCGAGAAGGGGATTGTTTGCCGCCGTGCCAGGGGGAGCATGCCAAATCGAAAGGTGATGGTTTGGCCTGTCTTATCAAGGATCCACCGCTCTTCATAAAGGGTTGCCGCGATGGTCAGTACCAGCAATGCCAGGTTGAGGGCGTCGAAGGGGGCTTTTCCTTCCAGGAGTGAAACATACGCGGTAGATCCTACCAGAAGAGCACCGATAGCTCCGAGGGAAAGTCGCGTCCTCATCGGCACGGTGAGCATCACATTACCTTCTTTTGTGGTCTTTCTGATAAGGTGGATTGCCATGATCGCTCCTCAAATTTTTATGGGGCCCTTTGTTCGATATTACTATCCTGAGTGGTACAGGATACGCTGATTTTTATCAATCCCTTCTTTTTTCTGTGAGAGGGCTGGCCTTTATTTTATGTGGTACAGGGCCCACTGATTTTCACTAATACCTTCTTTCATAGGCTGGCCTTTATTTCTGCTCCTGGTGTTGCCAATAGGGGGCCAGTTCGTAGATGCTGCGGATGCGGGGATAGGGAACCTCGGGGTGCAGGTCTTCTTCATCCACCAGGACCGCCGGGCCTCCGAGTCGTATGTAGCCCTCTACATAGGTAGGATAATCATCTACGAAGAGCACTTCGGAGATCTCTTTCCCCAGGGCTCGAACCACCCGACGAAAGGCCCCTTCGTGGGGCTTCCCCTTATGATTGTTCCAGCGAATATCAAAGATATGGGTAAAGATTCCTTCCAGTTCGAGCCGTTTGATGACCCGTTCCGCATGTTCCATGGGAGAATTGGTAAGTACCGCCAGGGGCAGAGGAATGGACTTAAGAAATTCCTTAAGCCGGGGATCGGGCGCCAGGGGAGCCTCTTCTCCTTCTGGATGGATAAATCGATGGTATGCTTCCACGTCGGTAAGACCCTCTTCGGCCATGAGCCACTCCAGGGTGGTACCATAGTAGGGAAGGCGGGCCTGTCGTCGCGCCAGGGCTTCTTCTTCAGGAAGGCCTAAGAATTGGACGGTAAACTGACGGATCCGTTCGGCTGTGGCCTGTTCAAGCCCGTATCGGCTGGAATAGAGGGTATTGTCCAGATCGAAGAGGATATAAGAAATCATGAAAAGGATTGTACAGAAAAAGGAGCGTTGCCGGAAGGGGTAAGAGGGGAATTTACGAGACCCCGGCTATCCTGGGGCCCCCCAGGAAATAGAAGGGAGGAAATGATGATGCGGGAATAGGGTGCCTGGAATGGGATTCCTGGTTTGTGGTATAGTACCGGCCATGAATACGGTGATTGAATGGTTTGGGCTTGCTGCTTCGGTGATAGTAGCCATCAGTCTTATGATGAAAAATCTCGTACGGTTGCGACTGGTGAATTTAGTGGGTTCCGCAGCCTTTGCCCTGTATGGCCTCCTGATTCACGCCTGGCCGGTGTTTCTCCTCAATACCTTTATTGTGCTGGTGAATGGGTTTTACCTGTGGACCATGAAACAGGATAGCCAAAGGCCGGAAACCTTCGAGCTTTTAGAGATCTCTCCGAAGGATCCCTATGTAGAGCATTTTGTGGACTTTTACCGGGAGGACATTCGGAAATTCTTCCCTTCCTTTACGGGGATTCCCACCGATGATCATGAGGTACGGCTCTGTTTTATCCTCCGGCAGACCGTCCCGGTATCCCTGGTGGTATATAAAAAGAATGCCTCTGGGGAAGTGACAATCCTCCTTGATTATGCGGTGCCGGCCTATCGGGATCTAAAGAATGCCCGTTTCTTTTTTGAACAGGCCCTGCGTCGTATTGCGGAAGGCGCTTCGGTGGTGCATGCCACGGCGGAGGTCCCTGTCCACGGGGCGTACCTTAGAAAAATAGGATTTGCCCCTGTAGATAGCGATGAGGCGACCCAGCGGTACACTAAGAAACTGTAAGCCTATGCAGATTCTGAGTAGTTCTCGCCTGGATATAGAAAAGGCCGCCCAGGCCTTACTGGAGGGTCTCCTCGTGGCTTTCCCCACCGAAACGGTCTATGGCCTTGGGGCCGATGCCCGCAATCCCCACGCCCTGGCCCGGGTGTTCGAGGCAAAACGGCGGCCCGCCTTTGATCCCCTTATTATCCACCTGGCCCGGCGGGAAGAACTCGAGCAGGTGGCTAATGTAGGGGCCCTTCCCGAATCGCGACGGGCCCTGGTAGCGGTCCTGGCGGAAAACCTGTGGCCCGGGCCTCTTACGCTGGTACTGCCGAAACAGGACTGGGTTCCCGATCTGGCCACCAGTGGTCTTCCCACGGTGGCGGTGCGGGTTCCGGCCCATCCGGTGGCCCAGGCCTTGCTCCAGACGGCGGGAATACCCGTGGCGGCCCCCAGTGCCAATCCCTTTGGGTACCTGAGCCCAACCTGTTCTGAACATGTGGTTTCTCAACTTGGTGATCGGGTCGATTATGTAATTGATGGCGGGATGTGTCCAGTGGGACTTGAGTCCACCGTTCTGGATATGACCGGTCCGTGCCCTACAATTTTACGTCCCGGTGGTGTGGCCCAGGATCAGATAGAAGCATTGATTGGTCCAGTGAATGCGATTGATAGAACTGCTGAGCGTCCCACCGCCCCGGGTCAGCTTCCGAGCCACTATGCTCCCCGGGCCCTCCTATACCTTTATGAAAGGGGAAGCATCCCTGGCCTGGAACAACTTTATCCTTTAATTGAAGAAGCTCTAGGGGGAACGGGTCGGCCCACTCCCCTTGAACTTTCTGGACAGAGAGGGGGTAGTAAGCTTTTTCCCCCTCACGGAGGCGAGGCGGATTTCCCCCTTCGGTGGGGACTTCTTTTCTTTGACCCCCCATCCCGGGATGCCTGGTTAAAGCAGTTTGATCCTTCCGTTGCAGAGGGTAGTGTGCCGATGGGTGTAGATCCGGTCCCGGAGGTACAGATCCTTTCTGAACATTCTCAAGTGCGAGAGGCGGCGACCCATCTTTTCAAGGTCCTTCACCACTTTGATGACACGGGGGTAGCCCTTATCTTTGCAGAACGGGTTCCCCAGGAAGGGTTGGGGGTAGCGTTGAACGACCGACTTTTTAAAGCCCGGGCAGCGGCGAAAGGGACTTTTAAGTATCACCCATAAAAAATCCAAAGATATATGTGGAATAAGGCCTGATCTGAGAAAAGGTTACTCTGATAGGTTCCTGTATATGCCAGGATGTAAGAACTACACAGGAATGAGGAATAAGGGTGTACGAATCGGTCATGAGTACAGCACTTGGTCCTTGCAATATATAGGACTGCCCGGGTTGGTAGGGATTTTCTAGATTCCCCAAATAGGGATGAAGGGTAAGGGGTTCACCAGTAAGGGGGTCAAACATTATTTCTAGAGGTTTTTCTGCGAGATAAGGGAAAGAAACCAGCATTTGCCCAAAACTATAGAGGAGGGAATCTATACTCTGGTCCAAACTCGTTTCAATATATGACCAGCCTGTTCCTGCATAATCGATGCTTTTTCTGTAAAAGCTCAAGCCTCCGTTGTCGGTAAGATTGGTACCCTCTAAGAGAAAACCACCTGCCTCTTCCATTAACCAGGCAAGGAACAGGGCTCCCATACCCCGTTTCCCTGCACTATCGGTAGCTCCGTTTCTATCAGCGCCAAAGAGGCTAATATCTCCAGTATTAGAAAGATATTGCTCAACAAAGCGTATATTTCCCCCACTAATTCCATAACCAACGAGATTTTCCATTAAGTGAGATGCAGCTTCATCAAAGGCACTATCCTCGATGGGTGGATTTGTTTCACCATGCAGAAACCGTACATAGGTTTTTCGGCTAAAGCGAACAAGATGTTGATACTCATGTGCGACAGTAGCAAGAATAGATTTCCTCGAGTAAGCTTGATCTGCAGCATCGATCAACCCACAATAGATAATGTCCATTTCGTTTGAGGTGGGATTATACGCATTATTTGTTGTATCATCATTGTAGGGGAAAAAATCGCAGGGATTGAAGAAACCTATAGCAAGCCGTTGTTTGTTTAATTTACTACTCATAATGATATGAAAAAGCCCATCATCATCGGGATCCTGGTGGGTTCCGATGATACTTTTGACCCTAGGGATAATCTGCGTTGTGATGGTGTTAAAGAAATTTTGCACTTCTGAATCATTACTATTATCGTTTGTATCAATCCAAAGTGCGATTTTTTCTGAAAGAGCAACACACCTGGATTCAACAGACCAACCTGGTTCGGAAGTTCCTTTTTCAGGGTTAGCCATGTGAAAGGTACGAATAGAACCGATCTGTATGGGGTCTCCTGTTTGTTGTAGGAGAATATTGTTTGTTAAACCTTTTGCTTTGCGAAGATTCTGGGTAGCAATCAGAATTTCTGCAGGAATTTTAACATAAGTATCTCTAAACGGGGGTTCGGTACTAGTTTGTATAGTATTATAGGTATACCGTGGTTTGGGGTACACATTTCTTATAATCGTGTTAAAAGAAAATGAAAGGGTTACATTTCTTTCACCTCCGCAAAGGAGAGGTATATAGGTTCCTGCAGGAAGGGTATACTTTTCTTGAGCCTGATTTATAAGAATAGTTCGCCATGTATTGGAAGCATACTGGAATGGATGTACAGAAATATGTATTCTTCGTTCCAGATTCTCTGTCTGGGCGTGAATGGTATGCTCTCCAGCCTGGAGTTTTGCGATAATGCGTTTTCCTTCTCCTAAAAAACCATTAAGGCTACTAAACCACTGGACTGATCTGTTTGCAATTAATGTGATGGGAGATTCTTCTTCGTAAATCGCATTTGTCGCAGGAAACAGAATAATAACATCTTCTTCCAGGGTCCCTTGTGTAGGTTGTTTGCATGACCATAAAACGATTATAACTATTAAAAACGATACTATTCGATGGTACATACCACACTGCTCCCGCTACATGAAGAATAGGCATAATATTCTTCTTGTAAAAGAAGGGGATCTCCGGAAATACTCTGAGCTTCGATACTGAAAGCGTAGGTTCCTCCAGAAAGAGTATTTGCCGGAACAAGGGCAATGCTATCGGTTAGGGTTTGAACATAGATAAGATTTGCCTGCTGATAGACCCGCAGTATGTAGACAGTAGCTCCTGCTACCGGATTCCAGCTTATGGTTAGGGGAAGCGCATGATTTGGTTTTTCCCCTTTTATATAGGATTTTCCTTGACTGTCTTGAATATCAATGATGGATGGTGTTTGAGTCAAAATACCACAGGGGATTTCCAGGTTAAATTCATCCTTGTAAGCAGTTGTCTTAACAGAGACCAAATATGTTCCCCCCTCAGGACTTTGAATAGTTCCTTCATAACATGCCCGGGTCCCGTTATATCGCAGTAGTTGACTCATCCCTGAAGGGGCTTTTACTATTACCCGGCCCCCATTCAAAGATATACCATTTTCTCCTTCTACAAATACCTGCATTGTTAGACTACTGCCGTAGGTGTGTTCGAAGATAGCACGTACATTGATAGAACTTGGATATGGGTTGCATTGAAAGAATAAAAACGAAGAAAAAACTACCCCTAAAAGGGATGCGTGGCTCCTCCCCTGTTTGTGAATGGTTTTCATAGTTCTATTCCTTCACCAGCTGGCCATTTACGATTTTCCAGTTCATTTTGACGCCGTAAAGGGTGTTTGCTCCATCGTGGAAAAGAATGATATCATTCCACACCGCTGAGTCACCAAAGTTCTCCCCATCGCCCCAGACTCTCGGATCCCGTCCCAGAGGTTTTCCGGTGTTGGCATCGTAGAGTTCCAGGTAGCGGGAGGTGGGAACATAGAGTACCCCGTTGCGTACCTGGGGCTGCATCCCTATCTGGGGTTCGCTTCGGTCCCGGTAACGGCTCCAGATGATGTTCCCCGTCTCTGCATCCAGACAGTAAATAGCTGCAACGTTTGGGAATTCCTCTATAGCAGTTCCGGTTGTCAAATAGATTCTTTTATTGCTTTCATCCCATATATAATCCTTACAAGCACTCCATACATTCCAGATGTTTTTAATCTTTTTACCGGTTTCTTTTTCATACACAGCAGCTCCACGTTTACCTATTGTTTTATCGTATTCAAATGCAAAGATAAGTTTGTCTGTTATGAGTTCTATATCTGCAGGCCGTCCCGCTTTATATGAGGTATCCTCCCAAGCGATCTGGGCCTTTTCAAGGTTAATAGCCGCAATACCGTGGCGGGGCATATTTTCGTCTCCGGGAGCAACCTTGTCTTCATACTCATACCACACAACATAGCCATACTGGTCTCCAGGGAAAGATCTCACCCCCATCAGAGCAGAACAATACGCAGGAATTTCCCGGATAATGTGAACGCTGGCAGTATAGGCATTAGGTTCGCCCGATTCGGTATCATTTTTGAGTTCGGTAAGATCGATATAGCCAAAACCATCTCGCAGCTGATCATTAAGCATGTTGTACCCAAAGAATAGATAATTATTATATTTTGTTAATTTAAAATCATTGGGGTATTTTTTATCCAACAATCGGATCCGCTTGTTTACGGTGCCATCATTTTTATTTATCATGATAATATATCCGTTTTTATACTCCCTATTACTATATTCAACAGCCGTTTTGTACAGGAAAGTGTCATCTATAAGATCAGTAATACCTATATTTACATCTGTATCAGGATGAGGGAAAATATCATTCTCATATTTACTCCATAACACACGCTTATCCACTAAATCATATTTTTGAACATGATTCGTTGAATGTAAAAATAGATAATTGTTTTCTAAAATAAAATTACATATAGGTCCTTGATACACACCCTGCTGCTGGATAACAATGTCAGTTTGAATGGTTGGTACCGGTTCTCCCCTGCCAGTGCTGGTCAGAGGAAAATCACAGCTGCAGCTTACGCTCAGGACTGCCATGGTAAACAGAAGTTCCCGAACATATAAGGATACATTTTTCATTGTTAACCTCTCCCTCTGTGGTGGGGCTGCCATTTGCAAAACCCAGGCAGCCCCTAGTACTTTAATTCTTCATTTTAAGATAGTTTGAATCAAACCACTGCCCATTTGTCGCTTCCCTAGTCCACTCATACACCTTACCATTTTCCTTCGGATTATCCTTATCTCCCCCCGTCCCCCAGATACGGTCATCTTCCCTATTCTATTCCTTCACCAGCTGGCCATTTACGATTTTCCAGTTCATTTTGACGCCGT
>ERZ795046.608-NODE-608-length-42781-cov-4.859945_pt1 | contig 42781 bp, 31 predicted proteins | sample MGYA00375130_ERZ795046 | MGnify/ENA primary metagenome ERZ795046 (study PRJEB30175, sample SAMN05720202) | activated sludge metagenome | isolation source: anaerobic digester from wastewater treatment plant | place: Japan | collected 2015-05-15 ...
TTTGTAATACCTAGAGCGATTAAAGGAACCTTTGCGTCATAAATAATTCCCGTTTTAGTTTTCTGATATGTAACTGTAATTTGAGGAGATGGGTCTGGCATTCCATCTGGTTTTAACCAACAAAATACATCAGTTTTACCATCTTCTTTTACACAAAACCCACTTTCCCACTGTCTATTCTGATCAGGGAGTTTAATTCCCCATTGAACGCTATCTCCCATCCACATATTTTCTCCATAATATTTTTGCTCATAAACATCATCAGTAACATTTATTTTTAATCTGAAATTTTCTTTTCCTAACCCAAGCCATATATCTGCTGAGAGATCTTTTTCTCCCTTCCATGCATATTGAGAATTACTTGGGTCATTAGCAAAAAAATTCACTATGTTAGCTTCTCTATATAACTTAAATATAGGTTCTTTACGAGTCATTGCATCAACTGGTATTATTCCTTTTAAGAGGATAGGTATTCGCAAATTACCTCTCCATGGAGTTCCAATAAATTCATATTCTAATCTAGTAATAATAGGCTCCGAATAAAGAATGTCAGGAGCCCATTCAGATAGAACTAAAAAATACATTTCTTTTTTTTCTTGTGTTTTTAGGGGAAAGTTATACTCTAATGTTCCTTGTGCTTTTAGGTAATTTGGCAAATTCAATTTCATTCGTAAATTTTGTACAGTTTTACATGGATTAATAATAGAGCATCTAATTTTAAAATCCTTCTCAGGTTCTACTGGTGTTATATTTGACGAGTTAACGATACTACCAAGATAAATAAGTTTTTCATTTTTAGATATTTTTAAAAATTTACATTCGGTATTAACAGGAAAAAGGATTATATTTTGATTCACTGGCATATCAATTTCATTTCCCATTAAATCTACAATTTTAGCGCTAGCATTGTCTTCGATCTGAAAAGCCATGAGTTTATCAGATAAAGTTTTCTTTTCGAGCCATGCTGAAATTATATATTCAGAATTCCCTTTGAACTCAAAAACATAAGCATCAGTTCCAAGATCATATTGTTTCACAAATTTTTTATCAAGTAGGAGTCCAGTAAGTGTATTATAAGCAATGTAAACTGCTTTGGGATGGAAATCATATGTCAGCATTCCAAAATTGTGCTCTGGTTCATGTGGGTCTGTTCCGTCATTACGTAGATCATACCATGTATACCCTATTGCACCTCGTGCAAAAGAAAGAAGAAGTTTTTTATATAAAGTTTCTGCTTGTCCTTTTTCTCCAATGCTACATGAATACATTGCAGTTTCATTAAAATATAAAGGTTTTGAAGATTTCAATACACTTCTTAATTTAGGTAATTCTTCATCTACAATCTTTTGAAAATAATCAAAGAGACCGTGTTGATGAAATGCGTGTATATCAAAACTATTTTGAGCCTCTCTTATTACCTTCTCTTGCATATCAGGATTAAGTTTTTTACCATCATGAGGGCCAATCCCTGAGAAACCGCAAGTCATAACGTAGGCATCAGGATTTGCTTTTTTAATGTTTGTATATGCAATATTGAGATATTTGATATACTCATCTGTTGTTCCGTTCCAAAAGAACTCAAGATCATTTTCATTTCCTATTTCCCAATAGCGAATTTTTCCTTTATAACGATTTGCAATCACATAATTAAATTTTCCCCATTTATCCCAGGCCCGAACAGGTGGACTAAAAAGCCAGATTAGGTGATTTGGATTTAAAGCTTTATCTTCTCTAGCCGCCCATTTTGTACAATTACCAGGATTGCCTTGTATTTCCATGTTGTACTGATGGGCAAGTTGAACCAACTCATCCATCATATTCCAATTATACTTCCCCTCTTCTGACTCTATTTGTGCCCATCCTGGAGAGCATCGAACAACCTTGCATCCACAAAGTCCAAGTGCTTGAAATTCTTTTTCACGAATTTCCCTTGGCCAATTATCAGCGTGAGTGCAAACACTGAACAAAAAGTTTGGAGCTAACCCCTTTGTTGGGCCAGAAGGTTTCATTCTTGCCCATGAAGAATTCCCTTCAACAGAATAATTTCCCTTACTAAGCTTCCATGTTACCCAACGAATTCCACAATCTCCAGATTTTTCAGGAATTTCTCGTGTATATTCAGACTTGGCTTTAACTGTAGCCATAATACTTTCATTCCATTCTTTTTCATTATATGTCTTTACTTTTAAATCAAGTTTAAATGGGATAGAAAAATTAGAAGAATTTTTTATAATAATATTTGCTTTTTCTTTAGCTTCTGGTAGTACAACAAGATTTATTGGGTGCCCTGTGGATAATTCCACGTTTAGAAAATCAAGAAGAGGTCTTCGTTCAGTACAATAAGCATCAATAAACTTAATTTTTACTTCAGGAGAGTTGGCTAACTTTTTTATACTGAATTCCCAAATATTAAGGTTACCATCAGGTTTTTTATTAACAGGTGAGTTATTAAATGGATATGAGATAATAAGGTCTTTATCTAAAAACCATGTAATAGAATTATATCCAGATTTAAGTATTACTGGTTTATAAACTAGTAGTTCACTCTGCTCATCTTGTAATATAAGGCCAACCTCAATACCATTGCCTGAAAGAAGTTCAAGATTTACAGTAAATGATACAAGATTACACATTTTTACTGCTCCTTTTAAATGCCCCTCAAAGAAATTAAAAGTCATTTCATTCTTCGATGAATTTAATGTTAACATTGTATCATCATTAGTCTTTTCTACTTTCCAGACTTGTTCTCCCTTTTCTTTGGGCCACCATATTGTCCAATTTTCACTTTTCCCAAACGTCCAAAGTTGTCGATTGTCCTCCACAATATCATTTGACAATAAAGAGAAAAGAAAGAAAAACATTAAATATGAAACTAATAATTTTTGACTCATTTTTATTATACCTCATTTTGTTTCAGTTTTAACGTAGTTAGCGGTGGGTTTTAAAACTTCTAAAATATACTGAATTGATTCACCAGGTCCAAGCTTTTCTTTTATTACAAGACCATTCTTGGCATCCATTTTTACATTACTTCTTGCATTTTTTAAAGTAGAGGAGGAATCAAAACGTTCTCCAACATATTCTGTTTTATAAGGCATATCCACATCGACGATCAATCTACCCGGAGCTTTTTCAAAATTAACAAAGTTGAGAAGTATCTTATTAGATCTTGCATTACTCCCTGGCAATGGGGGTATCTTAGACGTATCAACAGCACGAAAATAAAGCATTTTACCTTTGTTCTCTTCTGAATTTATTATTTTATATGGTATTGGGGCACCATGTGTGGCATATGCAAGAGCAAGACGACGAAAGGTTTTAAGACGGCTATCTTTCCCTTTTCCGTCTGGTGGAGTATTTTCTGTAAGATCTTCTTCAAGCTTATTCCAATTTCCACTTCTCTCCATAATAAGGCCATATTCGCCAAAAATAAGGGCATGTTGCATTGTACGATCTACAACTGCAATATGTGCTCTCATTATTCTATCAAAGGCTTGTATTTTAGGTTGTGTTGAAGGTATTTTAGGTCCGTTTTCTTCAGAATGCCAATTATTAGTTCCTGTTTCTGTGTTTAAATATGGCTTAGGCCAACCATCAATCGTTCCTTGATATGTTTCAAGGTTTTCAACAAAACTTCCTCCTTTGTTATCTGCATATGAAAATCCATATGAATGTCCATTAGTAAAATCACAATATTTTTCTATTTCTCTACGATTTTTAACATCAGCATCCCAGTTTAATGGAAAACCTCCCTTACCACCTCCATATGCCCATCCTGGAGCTACCAATTTTACGTGTGATGGCTTTATCTCTTTTAAGTATTTTACAAGAGAAAGATATTCTTCGTATCCTCCAGCATCTTTATTGCCAAACATACATGGTTCATTTCCAAGCTCATAAAATTGTATGTATTTACCATATTGACTAAAAAAAGTTTTAATATCATCCTTAAATCTTTGAGGTATCGTACCATCTGGATTATTTTTGAAATGATTGCCACTGATATAATCAACGACAACGCTCATATTCATTTCGGCAAGTTTTTTTAAATATTCCAAACGTCTTGGTTGTGATGCTGTTACATCCCACCAGAAATCAGCCCTTATTGTGTTACCACTATATGCAATACCCAACCAGGGAAGAGCCAAACTGGCAAGACAAATAGTATTATCATTTATATCAAATCCATGTTCACTCATCTTCACTGTTGTTCCAAGGTAAATTACTGAGCCATGCCATGGTTCAGAAATTGGCTTATCCAGACATTCAAGTTTTATATAATCCCATTCCCACCAAAATAAATGATCAGAGTCAGGCTTTTCACACCACATTGGGCGAATTGTCCTAAGTTGTAAAACATTATTTCCCTTTTTTAACATTTCACCTGGGATATAAAGACGATATGTTTTTCTCCAGGGATAAAGAGAATTCGTCCCGAAAACTCCCCACATTTGAATTAATCCAACCATTATGTCATTTGAGAACACTGCCATTTGTGCACCACTTTTTTCTGCTCCAATAATTTTTACACTAAAAAGAGCTCCATATTTCGGGACATTATCCAAGATATAATTTATATTCATGGCAGGATTTAATGAAAATTTTAGGCCTTTTGATATTTGCGGTTTTTTTTCTATAATAGCGTTTTCGGCAGTAATTTTTACTTCCTCTATACCCTTCTTATAGTCGCTAAATTCATTACTCTGATTATCTGGAATGCCAATTCTCCAGATAAGTGAGCCAGATGGAATTTCTGTTTGTAGTGTATTCGTCACCTCACTTATTACATTGATAAATGGAAAAAAAAGAAATATTGCTATAAATGATGATAATTGTTTATTAAGTTTAATATACAAAAGTTCCATATAATTCTCCTTTTTTAATCTTTGCAAAATATCAATATAATTTAAATCAAGGCATTATTATTCTATACCATTTTGAAGGTGTTGCAGGATCTTTATAATCTGGTTTCCATATAGCATGCTGTTTAATGTATCCAGCGTCATTGTCATTAACTATGATATTTATGAATCCCTCTTTTGACTTTATAAGCTTGGTCCATGGAATTTCTATATAATAATAAGTTTTTTTGTCTGAATGATTTAATTTTGCTTTTAGAGAAATACTTTTATCAAGCGTAGTTATAACTACTGTATCATTAACTTCTCCTACATTAAAATATAGAGGTTTAATAAAGTCTTTTCCAGATATCGCTATTCCAATTGTATCACTTTTTAATAATTCACTGGTATTTTTTGCTGGTACATAAGTATCATCCTCTACGACGATCGTCACCAATACGTTGCCTGAATTTTCTAATAGCCAAATCATTGCTGAAAGATCATTTTCTCCTTTCCACCATTTATTGGTATCAGGCTCTTTAAAGAAAAGATTTTGAATCGTACTTGCGTCAAGAGTACCCGTAGGTTTTTCTATTAAAGTTAACTTTTCGTCCATAGCTTTGAATCCACCTGAAAATGGCTTTAGAGGATGAATAAATTTAAGATTTACTGATTCTTCTGCTAATCTGTCCTCCCCATTAAAAAGAGAAAAAACTATTTTGTCTGTTTTCATTCCAAGTGCCGTTTGTAGATCTTTTGGCCCACCAGCAACCAAACACCACCCCTGAGAACCTGAAAGTACTTTTACAGCAATCAAATTTTTTCCTTTTTTTAAAGGTATCTCAAATCGATGACTATATATGTAATATCCTGCTCCATTTCCGTTTTTAAGTGTGTCATAAACCCTTTCTCCATTAACATACCAATCCATCCAGTAATCTGCGGCAGCACCAACTCTTATTCTTTTTTCTGTTTCTGAATAATATTCTGCAAAAAGAAATGCTACTGCTTTTTCATAGAACGTCCCTGCAATTTTACCTAAATCAATCTTGTTATTGATAAAAAATGCTTTGCTAGCTCTTACATTACCATTTTTTCCTGGAACCACCTCTGGAATGGATGTGTATGATGATAGATCTACATCAGGTGACACAAAAGTAAATATATACCATTCATTAGGCCAATCATAATTATTAAACCACTCATTTAATCTTAATGTTACTGGCACTCTTTGTTTTTCTCCAGGCTTAAGATCCGTAAAGGCATCCTGTTTCATGGAAATAATCACAGGTTGATCAGATTCTAACTTCCAACTAATTTTAGGCTGTATGGCTTTGTCTAAAGAATTATGTATGGTTATACTTGTTTCTGTTATTCCTCCAACTGGAATCTCGAGTACTGGGTCTAATTCAAGATCAGAATGTCCATACGTTGCTTTAAAGTCAGGTTCTGTGCTGATCCATCTTACAAATTTGGGTAAATTAGTAACTTCAAGTTTTAATCTTCCATCTGAAAGTACAGAAGCACTACTAGTATTACCATACATATCAATAATTTCAGGTTCAGAAATTTTTTCAGCGGTACTACCTATTTTAAGGAAGATGCTATGTGAGATTTTATTATTTACCCATAGCACAGCAACGCGTTTATTTGTCGAAGGTTCATAAAATATATATGACTCTAACCCTTCCCTATTAAAATCTACAAGATGTGAAAATACAAATCCTCTTAATACTTCTACAAGTGTTCGATAAGAGAGAATAGATGGACGTGGTTGACGTCTGTCTTCAAACCTGGTCATATTGTATTGGGCTGGATGTTCAAAAGCCAAACGGAAAAACATAAAAAATGGCTGTTTTTTAGATTGAGCATATACAATTTTTTGAATGACTGTAGCTGCTTGTTCTTCTTCTTGTTCATAAGTTCTTGCGTCCATTCCAGATTCTGTTTCTACAAGTAACTTATCTGCATGTCCTGTTGAATCGGCTATTTGTCTGATCTTCTCATACGCACTACGTTCAGCATTAACTCCAGGACCATGACCATGATATGCTATTATATCGATAGATTCATTTGGAATATTTTTTAAAATTGTAACTATATTTTTTGTGTCATAAGCAAAACCTCCATTCATCACTACTGTATTTTTATTTGAATTTTTTATGGCTTTGTATAATTTTAAAAAATCAGCAGCATATTGTTCTTTAGGACCATTATAAAATCCAATATCAGGTTCATTACCGAGTTCCCAATATGTTATTTCCGGATATTTTTTTGCTACTCTTTCTACAAAAGAAATTCTTTTTGTAAGTAAATCTTCATATGAAAGCATCCAATCTTCGCTCTTAGGTTGAGGAGGATCCACATTCAGCATAACTCTCAAATTGTATCTTTTGTAAATAGACATACCCTCATCAATCATTTTCATAAGATCTCCACTATTCTTTCCACGATCCTCCCAAGTTTCAAATCCTCCACGAATAATGTCAACTCCCATATACTCCGTCCAAAGCATTATCTTTTTATCACGAAATGCTGCTCTCAAACTTGTATCAAGACCATATAAAAATTCCCCCTCTTTTGCCTTCCTTAATTTTGTTGAACTGCAAATACCAATGGATATCCAAGTATTTCCGATTTCTTGATTACTTTTCAAATCAATGAATCTGGCGAAAATATCATATACTCCAAATGGAAAATCTGCTGCCTTGAATTCATAAGAAATAATTTCCATACTTTCAGGTAGAATTTTTACTATTCTTTCTTCCCTTTTTTGTTCTGAGCCTTGTCCATGCTGTCCAAATGAAAATATTGCTTTGACTTCAGATTTGATTTCACGACGATTAAGTAATTTGAAGTCAAATTTGCCAACCTCCCCATGTGAAAACATAAAAATATCACGATTTGTATAAAAACCACGAAATGATGGCAAAGCATCTTTTGATTTGTTTTCAGAAAGAGCAACTGTATCTGTGGGCTCTATACTTAAGTCATCAACATAAAGAGTACCTCCTTTTTCCATTCCATCAAAAAAAATGGTAAATCTATTTATATTCTCAGGCATTTTAAATGTTACTTCATCTTTTCTCCAGTCAAAAGTACCACTATACCTCTTTGAAAAAATCGGGCCATTTGGAGGTTCGTGTTTATCTGGAAGCTGTGTCCAAAGACAAAATCTAAAATTTTCTAAATCCTCGCCTTTTATTCGAAATGAAAACTTATAGTCCTTATTATATTCCACGATGCCTGGTTTTGCTTGCCATGAAAATGTTACTTTAGTTTTTGGTAATATTTTCAGAATCGTATTCACTCCTTCAAGCTCAAATGAAATCCCATTTCCTAATTTACCCCACGGAGTAAGAACATTTCCATCTTCATCAACTTCCTCAAAATCTCCATTGGGAATACAATTGCGCATTATATTGTCTATATTCCCTGAAAATTTTGTAAACTCAGAAGGTCTAGCAATTGGACGTATACTGAGTTCATCTATCCAAATTGATTCAGTAGGGGGGTGAACTCCAAGAAAGTCCAAAAATATAGTAAATCTGGTAATTTTATCTGGCATTTTGAACTTAATTTCTCCAATTTTCCAGTCAAAAGTACCACTATACCACTTTGAAAAAATCGGGCCATTTGGAGGTTCGTGTTTATCTGGAAGCTGTGTCCAAAGACAAAATCTGAAGCTTTGTACTTTATTCCCCTTTATTTTAAAAGAAAAAACATAATCTTCATTGCTAATTATTTTTTTTGTAGATTTCCAATAGAGTATTTGTTTATTTATAGGTGAAATTTTAAGAACATGATTTGCTCCTTCGAGTTCAAAATAATTTCCTTCTACAAGTTTCCCTAACAATAGTAACGGTTTTCCATCATTATCTAACTGCTCAAAATCTCCGTTAGGCACTAATTCATAGCTTTCTGTAAGTACATGTAACTGATATAAATAAAAAATTGTAAAAACAAATAATATTAGCAAATTATGTTTACTGCTTTTTATCATATATTTTTCCCTTTTTCTTTTTATGGAATTCCTCTATACCAACCTGGAGCCAGAATGTTACATATAGTTAGCTCTACTGGAAGAAATGCTTTTATGCCAACATGACCATCAAAAAATAAACAATTTGGCTTTTTCTTGGGATGTTGACAATCCCAATTAATTCCATCGGTGTAATTTTGAGTATAACGACGTTCTGGGTTCCAATGACTTGAATGCCAATTTCCGCTACCGTGGACATGTCCGTCCAAAATATAAACTTTGTCTTCAGGTTTAACTGCTTTTCCCCAATCAAAATTCTGGTCACCCCAGCGTAATCTACTCGCATTAATAAAACCAATAGCCTGTGCTTCTAAAGATGATTGCCCCATATTCATAGTATACGAATTATAATCCGTCGTTCCTGCACACAATTTAGGGGTTTTGTCAAAACCACAGTAGAAAATTTTTACTCTTTTATCATTGGGAATAGGCTCAGGAAAATCAAATAGATAAGAATTAAATTTTCTTGCAAAACTTACTGGTACATAATTATTGTGGTCTCCCATGTATAAGGCGGCCCCAAGACCTAATTGCTTTAAATTGTTAGCACAAATTATTATCATAGCCTCTTCTTTTGCTCTTTTTAGAGCTGGGAGTAAGATTGCAGCGAGGATTGCGATTATCGCAATAACTACTAAAAGCTCGATTAAAGTAAAAGAGAAAATTTTTTTTCTTTTCATTTGTTTTCCTCCGTTTTTATTAATTGGGGTTTTATTTTTTCCAAAGATGGAGAAAGAGTTAGTCCGGATTCTCTTTCTTTAATCAATTCAAGAAGTTTTGAAAAAAGTTTTTTTCCTATCAAGAAATCTTCTTTTTCTATTGTTGCAAATGGCTTGCTCTCTTCAAAAGATCTCTCTATGCATTCTTTCCAGTAATTATCATATCCGCAAATCAGGATATCTTTACCTGGAATTTTTCCACATAAACGACATGCAGCTGCCACCGGGAAAAAATCTGAGTCGGATGTAAGAAGAATCCCGTCTATAGGCTCCGAAGCTGTCAGATATTCAGCTAAATAACCTGCATATGTACGAGAACGCTTTTTAAAATTTTCATTTCCTTCTTTATCAGGAGGGACTATTCCACTAACATAAACAGGGGGAATGACAGATAAACCAACATCTTTTACAGTTTTTTCATACCCCAAATTTCTGCCTTTTATCCAGTAAATATCTTCGTTAACCGTCCACAAGCGTAATATCCTTTTACACCCACGCTCTATTAAGGATCGAGTTAAAAGAGAAGAGCCAGCTTCATGATCTGAAATAACTCTCACATAGGAAGACAATTCTTTACTATCTCCATATATTACCACAGGAAAATTGAGATGTCTTAGTGATTTTAATGCATTAAGACAAGCAAAATCATTATAAAAGTAATCAGATATAATAATTCCAAGAGGCATGCCATTGATAAATAATTCAAAACTTCCATCAGAAAAACCACTTTCTCCTAAAACCAACGGATGCATCCCAAAAATACTTGCTTCTGTCAAAACACCAAGTTCTATTTGACCTGCCTTACCTATGCCATCGTAAACGTTATTTTGTATTTTTACGTGTGTTGCAAGAATAAAATTTCGGGATAAAAATGCATTCTTTTTTAAAGATGAGCTAACAAAATAGCCACGATATTTTTCCGATACAAGCAATCCTTCTTCAACTAATTCTTTTATAGCGGCTCTAGCTGTCATTCTTGACACGCCATATTCTGCAGCTATCTGTTCTTCAGAACCTATTTTTTCTCCAGGAGAATAAATTCCAAAATTAAGTGCTTGCCGTAATCCTTTTATTACTCTTACTCGTGGGGAAGTATTTTCATCTACTTTTATTCTATATTTTTTTTGACTTATCATAAGCATTAACTATTTAGTTATTTGTATATTTTTAGTATTTTTATACAATAATTATACAATAATAAAATAAAAAGTCAAGTTTAAAAAAAATTTTTTTTTGATTTTTTTAATTATGGTTTAGATTATTCCGCAATTTTCGAGGGTTTTTCTGAGGATTTCCCTGTTTTTCTGTGACATTTCGCAAAGTGGAAGGCGATATTCTTCTTCAATCATGCCTTTCATAGCCATAGCCGCTTTTATTGGAATTGGATTTGTTTCTATGAGTAAATCTCTAAATAGAGGGTAGAGTTTTTTATTGATTTTCATTGCAGAAACAAAGTCATTTGCATTTGCAAAATCAACCATTTTTTTAACTTCGGATGGGATAATATTAGATGCCACGCTTATGACTCCTTTTGCTCCAAGAGACATCATAGGTAATGTAAGGGAATCATCTCCACTAAGAACGGTTATATCAATCTGATCAAGGATTGCACTGACTCTTTCAGCGCACCCCCCTGCTTCCTTCACAGCTACAAAAAGATTGTTTTTTGCGAGTTTCGCAATAGTTTCAATCGCAATTGGCACTCCACATCTTCCTGGAATATTATATAGAACAATAGGTATTTGACATTTTTCTGCTATCTCCATAAAGTGTCTGTAGAGGCCTTCCTGAGACGGTTTATTATAATAAGGAGTTACCTGAAGAGAAGCATCTACGCCAAGGTCCTTTGCAGTGAGGGTTAAATGTATTGCTTCTGCTGTGGAATTAGCTCCTGTTCCGGCTATTATGAGACATCTTTTTTTGGCTGTTTCAACGGTAACTTTAATAACCTCTATATGCTCTTCTATTGATAGAGTTGGTGATTCGCCTGTTGTTCCTACAGGAACCAATCCATCAATTCCAGCAGATATTTGAAATTCAACAAGTTCAGCAAGTTTTTCAAAATCCACTTTTCCTTTTTTGAAGGGAGTTACTATTGCTGTAAATGCCCCTTTCAATGTGATAGACATATTTTCCTCAGTTTTTCAAAATCTATTAAAGAAAGGACAATAAATTAGCAGAAAGAAGTTTAAATGCAAAATTTTCTTCTCTTTTTAATTTGAATTTTTATACTGGATCATTAGATTTTTTTATTCAATTTTATAAAGGGAACTAACTAAAAAATTCCTCAGAAAATGTTTAAAAAAAAAGAAGTTATTACTGCTGTTGATATAGGTACATCAAAAATATCAGTTCTAATCGGAGAAGCTGACCCCTCTGGTAATATCACTGCTCTCGGATTAGGAGAAAGGGAAACCAACGACGCTATAATTAAGGGAGAAATAAGAAAATTTGAAGATGTCGTTGAAAAACTTAGTGCCGCATTAGGAGATGCTGTAGTAAATTCTGATAGAGAAATAAATTCTGAAAATATTTTTTTTTCAGTAACTGGCAAAGGTATAAAAGCACAGGAAAGTATGGGAGCCGTTACAATTTTAAACGAAGAACGTAGGATTACTAATTTTGAAATTAACGAGGCTGTTAAAAATTCTAAACAATGTTCTCTCCCCCCAAATAATATAGCTATAAATTTTGTTTTATCTGACTTCATAATTGACGGGCATAAGAGGGTCGAAGATCCAAAGGGACTTTCAGCATCAAAACTTGAGTCCCTTTCATTTTGCGTATATGGAAACGCAAGCATTGTCGAAAATTATAAAAATATCTTTTCCGATGTTGGTTATGATATAAAACACAAAGCTGATATTTTTGCGCCTCTTGCATCATCAAGAGTCTGTCTGAGTGAAGATGACCTTAGAAATGGGGTTTTACTTGTAGACATGGGGGCAGGAACTACAGAATACGCAATTTTCCACGGAAATGGCTTTTTTAATTGTGGCGTAATACAGGTGGGGTGTGATCATATAGCAAATGATATATCTGCTGCTTTCGATATCCACATATCTGAAGCCAGAAAGATGATTGTGTCAAATCTTCTGACAGAGGATTTCCTTAAGGAGCAATATGTAATTCTACAAAGAAGCGGAATATCAAGGCGTATTCCTACATCATCTCTCGAAAGCGTTATGAAGCTTAGAATTAATGAAGTTTTTGAGATTTTAAATGATAGTATTGGAGAAAAAGAATTAAAACAACATATTGGAAATGGGGTAATATTATCAGGTGGAGGGGCTAATATTGCAACTGTAATACGTTTAGCTGAAGATTTTTTCCAAACCACTGTCCGACGAAGTGGAGTAAGGAGTATAGATGGAACTATTTCTAAATTAAAGGATCCTCGTTACTGTTGTCTCGCCGGCTTGCTTAAATATGGTTCTGAAATAAAGTTGTCAGGTAAAAGCTCTGGAATAATTCAAGAAGTAGATAAATGGCTCTGGAAAATAATAACTAAATCATGGAAAAGTTTAAGTGAAGCAGTCAGAATCTGAAAATAACGAAAAATATAGTAATCCTGCGAAAATCGCAATTTTGGGCTTAGGTGGAGCAGGTGTAAAAATTTGTGCAGAACTTGTAAAAACAGCACTTAAATTTGATATTGCAGTTCTGGATTTTGACGAAAAATCCTTAATGTCTTTTTCAGGTGGCAAGATTATCACTCCCAAAAACTCTTTTCACGGATATTCTTCTGGAACAGGAGGTGATATTATTGTCGGAGAGCGTTTGAGTTCACTATGTCGTCAAAAGATATCGGAATTTTTGAATGGGCATGAAATTCTAATAGCTATAGCAGGAATGGGAGGGGGCTCTGGAAGTGCGGCGGCTCCAATTGTTGCACGAGAAGCAAAAAAATGTGGTATTCAAACGATTTTTCTTGTAACTTTACCATTTAGCTTTGAAGGACATAAACGCAGGATATTAGCGGAAAAAAGTATTGAAAATTTGATTATAGATGCTGATATTGTTATTCCAATAGCTAATGATATTCTCTTTTCAAGTATGCCAGCTGACAGCCCATTTGCCGAAGCATTTCTCAAAGCTGATATTGAAATAACAAAGGCGACAGAAGAACTCTCTAAAATTTTCACTTCAGAGAACTATATATCTTCAACTTTGCCTAATTTAAAAAATATAGTAAACAGGAAAAAAACTACCTGCATAATAGGTTATGGGGAAAGCAAGGTTGAGAGCAGTGACTTTTCTGTCAGAGCCGTTGAACAACTTTTTGACTCTCCGCTTCTCGGAGGACTATCAGAAGTAAGAAAATCTGATGCCGCACTCATCGTAATTTCTGCTGGAGAAAAAATAGGAATTGGCCCGATAAAAAGAACATTTGAAAGAGTAAAAATTCAATTAAAAGATGATGCAGAAATTGTATGCGTCCTTTCAAAATCGCCAGATGAAAAAAGTTTCAAAGTAACTCTGATAGGTATTAAGTATGATGAGACGAATCTTTTCCAAAAAACAACACAAAAAAAACATTTACTGGAAAAAAAAAAAACAACTTATACCCAGGATGAACTCCCTCTTTTTACACCAAAAAAAGGGATTTTCACAAATTCCTCAGATAACTTTTACAAAAATCAAGACCTTGACATACCAGTTTTTCAGAGAAAAGGAATAAATATAGACCCAGGACAGTAAAAATTAACGATATCTTTAAATGATTTTTTCCTCCCTACAAAAAAAAATAAATATCTTATTAATTGCTATCATATTAATTTTAGGAATTTCATGCAGTAAAGAGTCAATCCATTCCCTTGAGTTCAACTCTGAAAATGCCTTTGAATATCTTAAATCTATTGCAGATATCAAAAATAGACATAGTGGAAGTGAAAAAGCCCTTCAAACAGTTAAATTAATAGAGAAAATAATTACCAAAATAGGAATTCCAATACAATTAATAGAGTGGGAAGAACTTACACCAGGAGGAAAAATAAAATTTAGAAATATTAGTGCTATTATAAAAAATTCTGAAAGTGAAGGTTGGATTGTCCTTGCCACACATTACGATACGAAAAAGCTCGAAAATTTAGATAATTTTCAAGGCGCTAATGATGGGGCTTCTGGTGCTGCTCTACTAATAGAAATTTCCAGAGTTCTATGGAATAATAGAGAAAAAATCAGGAAAAATATAGAAATTATCTTTCTGGATGGAGAAGAATGTATTTTTGAATATTCAAAAAATGACGGTCTTCATGGTAGTAAAAAACATGCAATCACCTTAAAAAATGAAAAACGAAAGATAAATGCTGTAATTGTACCGGATATGCTTGCTGATAAAGACCTTAACGCCTTTACTTCTGCGGATTCTGATAAAAAATTAACACAACTTTTTATGGAATCTGTAAGAGAACTCGGTTTTGAAGCCTATTTTCAAGAAGGAGAAAAAGTTATGATAGATGACCATAAACCCTATTCTGACCTTAGTTTTCCTTCAATTCTTATAATAGATTTTGATTATGGACCTAATAATCTCTACTGGCATAGTTCTGGGGATAATATTTCGAATGTTTCTGAAAAAAGTCTTGAAATTTCAGGGAAAACTCTGATAAAGTTTATTGAAAAACTTTTAAATGATTGAAATTTTCCTTTTTTTTTTATTTTTTTTCTTGCTTATTTTGACAAAAATGTTAACGTATTAATTGAAAGTCTTAAATTATTTAAATAAAAATTATTATAATTTGGGAGGAAAAAATGAATCTACAAGGAGCGATAAATATTTTTGGTTTTGGCCCAGCCGCCATTGGAATGGCAATTGTCATGGTTTTAGCGTTAATTGGAATGATTGTATGTGCAAAAAAACAGGATGTTACACCAGCTGCAAAACCAGCGGCTATCGCGTGTATGGTAATAATCATACTTTGTGCATTTGGTATACTTACTACCACAGGTATGTTTGGTGATGCGGGAACAAAAAAAATTATCCAGAATGAAATGGTTTATCTGAAGGCGTCTGCTTATATTCCGGGAAAGTATATTGGCGATAAATTTCCCGGTTCAAAAATTCTTCTCCTTATTGATGAAGAAGCTAATAATACTCGTCAAGCTGATATGATAGCCGAATTTGAAAGAGGATTGGCCGGCCGTTGTGAAATAATAGGTAAAGAAATTCCTAAACCTATTCCTTTAGAAGAAACTGAAGCAGGACAAAATCCAACTCCTACTCCTCCACCCCCAGGAAATGAACAAGCCCCAGAAATGGTAATTCCAATCCAGGAAATTATGACTGCAGAATCTGTTATGGCTGCAATTTCAAAGTACCCAAATGTAACTATGATTGTAAGTTTTATTGGTTTACCACGAGATTTTAATAACATGGATATATGGTATGAAGAAGATGAAAGTAAGAAAATCAAAGTTGCTATTGTTGGTGGTGAAATATATCAGCTCGGTCCAGGTATTGCAAGTGGTCAGATTGTAGCAGCAGTTACATATAATCCCAAGGCCAAGTTTGATGAGTCAAAAGCACCTTCAGATCCTCAAGCCGCATTTGATAAAAGATATATTTTGATAACACCTGAAAACATAGAAAAAATAGCTAGTGAAAATCAGGGGTTATTTGAAGTCCAAAAAGAATAGATTTCCATCTCTTTTTATAGTGCGGGGAAAACAAAGAGATATCCCATACTATATTTGTCTTGTTGATGAAGATTAAATTCCAGAAATTTCATGGGGCATCTAACGATTTTGTCATAATAGACGGACACTTTTTAGAAAAAATCACATCAGCAGCAATAAAACGAATCTGTGACAGAAAGAGAGGTGTCGGAGCAGATGGGCTCATATTTGTTTCAAAGCCGAAAGGGAAAAATGTTATCTTCAAGTTTTTCAATTCAGACGGAAATGAAGCTGATTTTTGTGGGAATGGTTTGCGTTGTGCTACAATGTTTTGCAAATTAAATTACGGGATAAGCGATGTATTGTTTAAAACAAATTCTGGTATTTGTTCAACTAAATTCGTTTCCAGGAAAAAAATTCTCGTAGAAGTTCCTGTTAATATCAAAGCTCAAAAAATAAGATTTTCAGGGAAGACTTTGTTCTTTTGTGACACAGGTGTTCCTCACACTGTAATTATTGTAAAAAATTTGAAAGATATTGACGTAGAAAAAAAAGGAAAAATAATACGATGGCATGATTTTTTTTCACCTGCAGGAACAAACGTCGATTTTGTGGAAATAATTTCAGAAAATAAGATTTTTTTAAGAACATATGAAAGAGGTGTTGAAGGAGAAACTGATGCCTGCGGAAGTGGAGCATGTGCTTCAGCTTTATCACTTGCGATTTTCGCAAATCTGCAATTTCCAATTGATGTTATAACTAAATCTTCAGATACATTGAGAATATATTTACCTGAAGGAAAGAATAAGGATAATACTGATAAACTTTTCCTTGAAGGTCCTGCAGAGTTTTCATTTAGAGGCGAAGTAGAAATATAAACCTATCGGAAATATTCCATTCTGAACTGTCAAGTTTGATTTTGTCTTATCCAGTCGAATAAGGTAAGTTCTTCTATTTTTGATTGAGAACTTAACTTTCTGGTCTTTGTTCGTATTGCAAGATTTGGTTTCCCTTCTCGTCCAAGAGCATTTTGTTCGAGATTTTCAAGTATTTCAAATGCTCTTTCTATTATTTCTTGAGGCAATCCTGCGATTTTCGCAACGTGCACGCCATAACTTTTGTCTGCGGTTCCAGGCATAATTTTTCTCAGGAAAATGATTTGCTCTCCATATTCTTTTACTGCAACATTGTAATTTTTTACTCCTTTACACGTGATGGAAAGTTCTGTTAATTCGTGGAAATGTGTGGCAAAAAGCGTAAGCGGCTTTGCTCGTTTGTTGTCATGCAGGTATTCGGCTACAGCCCATGCTATACTGATGCCGTCAAAAGTGCTTGTTCCTCTGCCTATTTCATCGAGGATTATGAGACTTTCACTTGTTGCATTATTCAAGATATTGGCGGTTTCTGTCATTTCTACCATAAACGTACTTTGTCCTCTTGAAATATCATCAGATGCCCCTACACGTGAAAAAATTCTATCCATTATTGCGATTTTCGCAGATAAAGCCGGTATAAATGAGCCTATTTGAGCCATAATAGTGAGCAGTGCTACCTGCCTGATATAAGTAGATTTTCCTGCCATATTTGGTCCAGTGATAATAATTATTCTGTTATCTTTATCATCGAGATATGAATCATTTGGGACAAAGCGTTCTTTAGTCATTTTGACATCCAGAACTGGATGTCGTCCATCTTTTATTTCGAGGATTCTTTCTGTTGTTATGATAGGTTTACAGTAATTGTTTTTTATTGCGCATTGTGCGAATGAGGCTATTACGTCTAATTGTGCGATAATTTCTGCGGCTGACAGTAGTTTATCAATTTGGAAGAGGATTTTTTCTTTAAGTTTTGTGAAGATTTCAATTTCCAGAGATTTTGCCTTTTCTTCTGCTCCGATAATTTTGTTTTCCATTTCTTTTAATTCAGGTGTTACGAATCTTTCTCCTGTTGCAATAGTTTGTTTTCTGATATAGTCCTGTGGGACCATAGAAAGGTAACTTTTACTTATTTCTATATAATAGCCGAAAACGTTGTTAAACTTAATTTTAAGATTTTTTATTCCCGTTCTTTGTTGTTCTTTACTCTGGAGTTCTGCCATCCAATTTTTTCCTTCTGTTGATGCCTTTTTGAGTTGGTCAAGTTCATTGGAAAATCCCTCTTTTATGAAGCCGCCATCCGCTATGAGTGCTGGTGGATTTTCATTTATGGTTGAGTTTATTTCGTCTACGAGTTCAGGCAACTCCGGTAGTGAATCTCTAAGCTTTACTATCATGACGGCATCATAATATGATAATATTTGTTTTACGGAAGGAATTATTTCAAGGCTTTGAGCGAGCGCTTTAACATCTCTTGGTGTTGCAGAACCCATATTAATTTTTGCTGATATTCTTTGAATATCTCGTGAAGCGGATAGGACTTCCTGTAGTTCTGAAAGTCCAACCGGGTCATCTTTTAGGACTTCTACTGCACTAAGCCTTTCCTCTATTTGCTCTTTGCTCCTGAGGGGTCTAAGTATCCATTCCCTCAATAGTCTTGCTCCCATTGGTGTTACTGTTTTATCTAAAACGCTGAGAAGAGTTGAATTTTTATCTCCGCTGATTGATTCGACAAGTTCAAGATTTCTCTGTGTTACCGAGTCAATTATAGCGCAATTGCCTGGTTTATAAACACTGATGCGATGAACGTGTGAAGCATTTTGTCGTAAATTTTCGCTGATATAGTAGAGGATTGCTCCAGCTGCAGAAATGGCAGCAGTCAGTTCTCTGCATCCAAAACCGTCAAGTGTAGTAGTTTTAAAATGCCTTTTGAGCAAGTCTTCTGCATTATTGAAATCAAATATCCAATCTTCGAGCTTGGTCCAGAGAATTTTAGAGGAAATTTCCTTGAGTTTTAGTTCTCCTATTTTTAATGCCAGTGTTTCAGATATAATGCATTCCGGTGTTTTTAGGCGAAGTAGTTCCATCTGAATATCTTCAAACTTTTCGAGTTCTGTACATCTGAATTCGCCTGTACTAATGTCAATTGAGGCGAGTCCAAAAACTTTATTTTCGAATGAGAAAGAAGAGAGGAAATTATTTTGCTCCGGCGATAAAACAGAACCTTCTATGATAGTACCAGGAGTGATTATCCTGGTTACAGCGCGTTTTACGATCCCCTTTGCCAGACGAGGATCTTCCATCTGTTCAGCTATGGCTACTTTTACACCTGCTTCCAGTAGGCGTGGTAAATAGCTTTCAAGTGCATGATAAGGCACCCCGCACATTGGAACTCCAGCCCGCTTAGTCAATGCAACCTCAAGTAACGGCGCAGCCCTGTTAGCATCCTCAAAGAACACTTCATAGAAATCCCCCATTCTGAAAAGGAGAATACAATCTTTTGGTATATCTCGTTTTGCATCGAGATACTGTCTCATCATAGGAGTTAATTTGTTTTCAGGATAGTTTTTGACTGAATTTACCATGCTTTTTTAATTAGAATATATTTAAAAGTTAACAATTATGCTGAACATCCGCAAAATTATCTTTCTACTATGTTTAAATCAAGTTAGATTCTGTTTAATGTGCTGAAATCAAGCTTATGTAAATAATATTTTCAATTCTGAGTTAGCTCATTTTTTTTATTGATGGAAATGATTTTCCTTTATTTTTCTTCTTTTAAATAAAAATCGTAGCTGATGTCTTATGTCTTCTGTGAGGAGGACGAGATATAAATATTTTGCCATCATGGCTAATGTTTACCCCTTGCGAAAAAAGAACAATCCTGGCTGCTGAAGCAGATATTGTTTGTGCAATATGCATTCTGTTCTCATCTTTGCATTCTTTATCTTCAGGTTCTTTAACGACTTCTACAGAATAATCATTACTTACATATAACAATCCCCAACCATCAATTAATTCATCCGGATGTATTAAACCCTGTGGTGCAGCAAGATACAAATTATCTGCCACATGTGCTTGCCTTATTCTTTCAAGTCTGCTGCCCTTGTAAATAAAATGTTCTAATTTTTCAATTTTTTTTATGCACTTGTGATAATCTTTATTTTTAGAATTCTGGAAATGCCATAACCCATATTCATTAAATAATACTTCTGCATCTTTCAAGTGCGGTTCTTCTATCTTTATTCTTTCCTCTAATTTTCTTTTTTCTTCCTTGAGACTTACAAGTTCTTTAAGAAGTGCACTTTGTTTTGAAAAATCTGGCCAACAATTTTCCCTTTCTTGGCATATCTCAATAAGAGCAACTTTGTAAGGAGCGTAAATTCTTCTTTTCAAGGGGTAAGACCAGAATGCCGCAACGTCGGCCTGATACTTTATAAACCTCGTCGGAACATTTACGCCAATTCCAGTTGGATTCTGTTTTGCCAGCCACACAAGTATTGCCTGACGTAAATGAAGGTTTTGCTCTCTCTTTTTCCTGGTGCTACATAATGGTGTTTCACTATCATGAATATAGTTTTCATTGTCTTTTTCATCTTTCCAGCTAAAAAGGTTGTCATTATCTTTCATTAAAAATTCCTCCAAAGTAATGACTATTATTATTTTAAAACAATCTATACCTGGTCAGAAAAACCCTTATAGATTAAACTTTTTATTAGCCACGAAAACAATAGCTTTCTTTAGCTTAAAATCAATTTTTTTTTGATTTTTGACTTGTTTTTATATTTCACAATTATAAAATTAAAAAATATCTGAATAAAAAATATTATAAGGAAAATATACTTATGTACACTATCAAGATGAATAGGGAACAAAAACCGAGAAGTGGAATGGCACTTGGCGGAGTTGGGGCTGGTTCCTTTGAAATCAGACATGATGGAACTACTCAAAATTGGACTATCTTTAACAACAAACCGCTTGGACTTGGACCTCATTTTACATTTCCAGCGCATTCAATGTTATTTTTTATCGTAAAGTGGCGTTTTGATGGAGAAGAACCTAGAATGAAACTTCTCCAAATTGAAGAAAGCCATGGGGCCGCTTCACTTGAAAGACATGAAATACAGTATATTTTTCCATGGCTAACCGGCGTTGATGAAATTAAATATACTGCTTCTTTTCCTTTCGCCAGACTCTATATGCAGGCTAAAGATATGCCTTTCGATGCTGAAATAGAAGCGTGGAGCCCCTTTATTCCTTTTGACAAAAAAAATTCTTCACTCCCGGGAGCCTTTTTTGATATCAAGATAAAATCAAAAACAAAGAAAAAATTACATATTACGCTTGCTGCATCTCTCAGAAATGCTGTAGGATATGATTTTCCAGACAGATATTATATTTCGGAATTATGTTCTTACAACAATACGAGGGGGTTTATGCACGGAGCAGGAAATATTCCAGAAAACCATCCTTCAAATGGCAGTATGGGAATTTTAAGTCTCTCTCCAAAAAGTAAGTGTTATCTCGGCTGGGAACATCCTCATCCATACTATGAAAAATTTTTGATAGAGGATGAATTCCCTGAAATTAATGATATTGAAGGAAGAAATAAAGTTGACAATGATACTGGAAAAAAGAAGATTTATTGCGATAGATGTTGGAGCACAATTGCAACCCAAAAAACTCTAAATAAATCTGAAGTATTCAAGCATTGTTTTATTTTAACATGGCATTTTCCAAATAATTATGCTCGTTCAGTAACTGATAAAAAAGGCGAATATCGCATGGCTGAACATATAGAAGGCCACTTTTACTCCAATTTTTTCAATAACTCTTTTGACGTAGCAAAATATTTTTGCGAAAATCGCAAAAAACTCGAAGAAAAAAGCCGTGCTTTCCATAAGGCTTTTTACTCTTCTTCTGCTCCTGAATTTGTTCTGGATCAAGTAAATTCTCATCTGAATACATTTTTTACTTCATCCTGGTTCACTAAAGATGGAAATTTTGGTATAATCGAAGGACTCTCACCCACAGATTCATACGCTGGTCTTTCAACTATAGATGTAGCAATGTACGGGGGGATAAGTTATGCGTCATTGTTTCCTGATCTTTCACACAACGTAAATAGTGCTTATATGAAGTTTCAAAAATCCGACGGTTCCGTTGCACACTCAATACATTGTAACTTTAGAGAAATCCCTGAAACTGAGACTAATACACCGCGTCTTGACTTACCGGCACAATACGCTTTCATGATTCTCAGAGACGCATTGTGGGCTAATAACCCGGATGAAATTAATAAAGTTTATAACTCTGCAAAAAACGCAATCGAATATGTTCTTAAAAAAAGAGATAAAAACAAAGATGGCCTTCCAGATATGGAAGGTATAATGTGTTCTTATGACAATTTTCCAATGTATGGAATATCTTCTTTTGTTGCAGGGCAATTTATTGTGGCTTTAAAACTTTTATCAATCGCAGCTAAAAAAATAGCCAAAATTGATGATGAAAAAAAATATTCCGAACTATTCAGTAACGGAGTCAAGATATTCGAAGAAAAACTATGGAATGGAAAATACTTTCGATTATGTCATGACCAGGGCTCTGAGAAAGAGGTTATCGACGAAGGATGTCTTAGTGATCAATTAATCTCCCAGTGGGCTGCTCATCAAATTGCTTTAGGACACATATACGATGAAAAGAAAATAAAATGCGCTCTCAAAAATATTATAAAAATGAATTTTAGAGAATGGCAGGGATTGAGAAACTGCCAATGGCCAGAAGACAAATTCATTCATCCTATCGATAAAAATATCTGGGTTGATCAAGCCAATACCTGTTGGACTGGCGTTGAGCTTGCTTTTGCTGCACTTTTATTGTATGAAAATATGTTCGATGAAGCAATGATGATTATTAAGACACTTGATGATAGATATCGCAAAAATGGGATGTATTTTGACCATCAAGAATTTGGTGGGCATTACTTTCGCCCTATGTCATCGTGGTCTATAATAAATGCACTCCTCGGACTTGGCTATGACGATGAAAATTTAATTTTCTCTCCAAAAATAAAAAGTGAAAATTTTACTCTTTTTTTCGTCGCAAAAGGCTGTTACGGCATATATACTATGAAGAAAAAGAATATAGAAATAAAGATTCTCGAAGGAAAATTAAAAGCCAAAAAATTAGCTTTCTTCATAAGTGGAAAAATAAAACATGCAAGTGTTCTTGTGGATGGAGTAAAATTAGAAAACGTCAATATCAATTCTAATTGTTTATCTATTTCTTTCCCAAAAATTAGAACTTTAAAAAGAATTTCTTTGAATTTTTCGTAATTCTGAAAAGCTGTTTTTTTTAGGCTAAACTTTACTGACTGTGAGTAAGTTTTTCTAATTTTTTATTAGATAGCGCCTTTATTTTTCTTTTCTTTTTCCTTATCTTCTTCTTTATTTATCATTTTCTCGATTCTTTCTTCAATTTTTGCATCAAGATTTTTTTCTGTTTCCTCAATTTGACTTTTAAGATTCTGGAGATTTTTTTCCATCTCTTCAATTCGTTCTTTTCCCTGTTGAATGCGTCTTAGGAATTGCTCTTTGATTTTTTCTTTTAATGCATTTTTATCTTCTTCTGAGCCAGTTTCTTTGTATTTTGCAACGAGATTGTCTATCTCTGCTTTTTCCGCTTTGAATTTTTCAATCATTTTAGATGCAATTTCTTTTATTTTTTCTCTAAATTCTTCAGGATTTTCTTCTCTTAATTTTTTAAGTTCCTCATATTTTTCAGGATCTGTTTTTTTCAATCTTTCGATTAGTCCAAATTCCTGATGGAAATTTCGTTTTGCTAAACCTTTTTGTTTTGGGGCATTTTCAGGATGAGGTGGTGGTTGTTCAGTGTTCTTTCCTGCAGCAAAAGGGTCATCATTTCCAGATAATATTATGGCTGTAAACCCTAAAAGTGCCATACAAATTACTTTTTTCATTGTAGTTTCTCCTTAATTTTATGATTTTTTTTCTATAAATCAAACGATTATCTTTCTTATTTTATTTTATATCTCTTTTATTTTATTTCTTCAAATTAATTTTTTTTCTTGCTTTTCGGCACATTTAATGCTATAATTAAGTTGTTTTATAAAAATTAGAGACTTTTTTGCTTATGAAAAGTAAGAGTAAATGTTATGCTTTTACACTGGTCGAACTTCTTATGGTTTGCGCTATTATTGTTGTATTAGTAGGTATTGGTATTGGTGTTTACAGTGTAGCTTCCAGAAAAGCATCAGAGTCAAAAACAGAAGCTATGATCAAAAAGATGTGCATAGCACTTGAGGCTTACAAGAATAAAACAGGTTATTATATTCAACAAACTACTGTAAGTGCTTTTTATGTGGATAACTATCTTGTTAATGAGGTTGATATAAATGATTTCATAGATATTCCCGATTCTGAACTTGGTGGTAAAAGAGGAACTAATACAGATCGTGGAGCATGGAATGATGCCTTTGGATTGAATTTTCTTTATAAATGCCCAGGCACTCACAACAGAGGTTCGTTTGACCTTTGGTCATTAGGTGCAGATCCTTCAACAAGTGCAGATGATATAAAAAATTGGTAATTTAAGGGAGATAACAATGAAAAAACAGGGAAAATTCACATTAATCGAACTCCTGGTAGTTATTGGGGTAATAGCAATCCTGATGGCCATGTTATTGCCAGCAATAGGAAAAGTTCGGAGTCAGGCAAAAAAAGCAAAAGCAAGAGCACAAATAAAAGCCCTTGAAATAGCTATAAAATCTTATGAAACAACTTATGGGCTCCTGCCAGCTGGCGCTGGAGATGTTGATGAATCCAATAGCTCAAATAATAACTACGGAAGAATCACTGCTGGAGCTAAGTATGGGGCTCTAATGGAAGTTTTAACCTGTGTTCAATACCCCAGTGGGAGTGGCTATAAAAATACACGTCAAATACGTTTTATTGATGCTCCTGAAAAATATTCAACAGAAGGTTTTGTGGATCCATGGGGAAATGAGTTCAAAATATTCCTCGATATTGCATATGCAGGGTATGTGAAGGTTGGAAGTACAACCATTAATAGATCTATTGCTATTTACTCTTTTGGACCTAATAAGACCGATAATGGCGGTAGCAGCACGGGTGGAAACGACGATATTACATCGTGGTCGGAATAAAAAATAAGCGGATAAAAGTAGAATTTAACTTCTTTTTAATAGGAAAATATAATCCGTTGAGTTTTGCGTCTCTTTTATAAGTAATTGGTATTCTTCAGTAAAGATTAATCTTTACTTTTTTTCGTCGGATTTTTTCTCTTCTTTCTCTTCAATAGCTTCATTCAAACTTTCTTCAAAACCTTCTTTTGCTTTTTTGAATTCCCTGATTCCCTTGCCAAGACCACGAGCTACTTCTGGAATTTTTCTCCCTCCAAAGAGAAGAAGTATCACAATGAATATTATTATTATTTCACCAGTTCCAAGTCCAAACATAAATTCTACCCTTTATCTAAAACACAAGAAGAATCAATATTACTTTTTATGATTTTTCCCTTAATACTCTACCCTCACTGAAAGATTTTGCAAGAAAAAAAGAAATGTCTCTTCGTAAACTCATTGAAATTGTTAAAATTTTAGCTTAGGATCTAATGCATCACGAATCGTATCACCTATGATGTTTAAAGAGAGAACCAATAAAAACATAAATCCAGTAGCCGCTGTAATTTCCCACCATATCCCCCTCCACAACCTGAGCTGTCCATCAGCTATCATTACCCCCCAACTTGGTTCTGATTGCACACCAAGCCCAAGATAACTTACTATGACTTCAGTCATAATAGCATATGAAAATCTCACCGAAAAATAAATTATGATAATATGAAAAACATTGGGAAGAATATGTCTGAATATGATTTTTATGTCAGAATAACCAAGAACCCTTGCAGCCTTAACATATGCTTCATTTTTTATTCGCATAGTCTCAGCTCTTATCACCCGGCAAAGTCCTACCCAACCTGTCATACCAATCCCTATGTAGATGGCAAGCATCCCCGTATCTGTGTTAAGAAGTATGGATAAAAACCTGAAAGCATTCATAAAGGGCGGCAACAAAAAACCTTTTGTAACGAGCAATGAAAAAGACAAAATAAAAAGCAAAGTAGGAATAGCTGCAAACGCACTGTATAACCAAACAATAAGTTCATCAACAATACCTCCAAAATAGGCAGATATTATACCAGTAATAACTCCAATAAATGCCGATAATATTCCGGCTAAAAAACCGATTTTTATTGCGGTTTTCGATGCAAAGAAAGCCCTTACTAATACATCTCTACCTTTAAAATCGGTACCAAGTAGATGCATTTTCGACGGAGCTTGATATGCATTTTTTATATCACCTTTCTCATATATTGGCGTAATAGAATTAAATTTACAGTAAATTGAATAGATTTCACAAAAAAAAGCTGAAATTACGAAAAAAAATGCTATAATGAAAGCAAATGTAGAAAAGAAATCTTTGAAAATATTTTTTCTTAATGATGACATCATTTTTTTGATATTTAAAAATAAATGATATTTTATCACTGCTTTGTCAATTTTACAAAAAATATAAAAAAATGAAATTACTTAAATTTTGAAGACAGTTTTGAGATGATTTTCTTCTCCTTTTTTTTCTAACTAATTTATGACAAAATCAACAAAAGATAAGTTGTTTACCAGCACAATTGCTGGAATGTTGGGTATGATATGGTTTTCTATAGCATTTGGGGCGCCTATTCCCATGCTGTTTGAAGTAATGACTGGTAGTGGTATTTTGCTTGGGCTTTATACTACACTCCTCCAATTATCTACAATATTTCAAATTCCATCCGTAATATTTTCAGAATATTTCCCAAGCAGAAAAATATATTGGGGATTTATTGCGTTATCAAACAGAATTTTATGGATTGCTCCTGTAATATTAATCCTTCTCTTCTGGGATCGTCCCAATTTAGCGGCGTTACTACTTATTATATTTCTTTCTCTTGCAGCATGTTTTGGAAATAGCGGAAATCCTATTTGGTTTGATTGGATGGCAGACATAATCCCATCTAATATTAGTGAAAGATATTGGGGAATACGTCAAAGTCTTACATCAGCAATGTTTTTCGTAACAACTATTTTCGCTGGATATATTCTTGATAAATTTCCAGGCCCTGATAAAGCGGGAGGTTCTTACACGGGTTTTCTCATTGTTTTCACTCTTGCTGCAATCGCCGGAATTGTTGATATTTCTCTACATCTAACTATCCCGGATGATAGAAAACCAGTAGAAAGAAACATATCTAACTTACTTGATAAACTAATAAGTCCTTTTAAAAATCAAGATTTCAGAAATATGACTTTGTCTTGTGCTTCATGGGTCATGACAATTGGAATAATAGGCCCATTCTCCCTTATCTATCTTAAAAGAGTATTTTCTGCAACGTATACAGATATTGCTATAATCTCCTCCGCTGGTTCACTTGGCGCGGTACTTTTTGGTTTCATAAATGGTATAATCATAGATAAAATAGGAGCAAGAACATATTTTTGTATAGCAACATCTCTGATCCCCTTCACCTGGATTGTATGGTTCTTTGCCGGTGATAGTATTTATAATTTTAATCTATCTTTTATTTCAATAAAAATTTCAGAAATTGTTCTATTCATAACTATTTCCTCTCTCCTGGGGGGTATTTTGGCTTCGGGAATTGCCGTTTGCCAAATTCATATGTGCAATGCCCTTTCAGAACAAAAATGGAGGCGATTCGCAATTGCTGAACATTGGGCTACAATAGGAGTAATTTCCGCAATTGGACCATTTATTGGAGGCGCTATAACAGATTATTTTACGCATCATCCAATTCAAATCATCCTACCATCAGCTAAGAATATGTCTTTTATTCATATTCTTATCTTCTTAGCAACTTTAATTTGCTGGGGCCTCGCAATGCCTCTCATGCTTAGAGTAAAAGCAAATAAGGATGACTTGAGTATTGGTTATGTCCTAAAAACAGTTTATTTTTTTCCTCTTAGAGGAGCAGGACTTACTTTTAATTATCTTAAATCTATATTGAGACAGAAATAAGCAAAACTCTTATATTATGAGAATGAAGAAAAAATTTTATTCTATAACTTTCAATTCATTTTATTCTTCTGAATTTTTAAAAAAAGGAGTAAATTATGAAAAAACCTCATATCATTATTTTCAATCCTGATCAGTGGAGGGGAGATAGCCTCGGCCACCTTGGAAATAAAGCCGTTGCAACTCCAAATATAGATAAAATAGTCTCTGAAGATGCCGTTTCATTTTCGAACGCATTTTGCCAAAATACTGTCTGTACACCAAGCCGTTGTAGTTTTATGACAGGTTGGTACCCTCATGTCAGAGGACATCGCACAATGTATCATATGCTCCACGAAGAATTCGAAGAAAATAACCTCCTAAAAGTACTTAAAGAAAATGGATATTTCGTATGGTGGGGCGGAAAAAATGACCTCGTTCCAGCTCAAAACGGTTTTCAAAAATACTGTCACATTAAATTTACCCCATCTCCTGAAGACTATAAACGTTGGAAGCTAACTCCACAAGAAGGAAATCATGGAGGGAATTTAGCATGGCGTGGTTCTCCTGAAGGAGATAACTTTTACAGTTTCTATAAAGGAAAGCTCGATAAAAAAAATGAATGGTGCTATTGCGACCATGATTGGGCAATGGTCCTTGGAGCAATAGATTTCATACATTCATATGATTCTGATAAACCATTGTGTATATATTTGCCTATTGGATATCCACATCCACCATATTGTGTAGAAGAACCATGGTTCAGTATGAATGACCGTTCTAAAGTACCACGCCGCGCAAAATTTCCTGAAAACTGGGAAGGAAAACCTTCTATACTTAAAGGCATATGGGAAAATCAAAAGCTCCAAAACTGGTCTGAAGAACGCTGGCGCGAACTCCGTGCTACATATTATGGAATGTGCTCTAGAACCGACCATCAGTTTGGAATGATTCTCGATGCATTAAAAAAGAAAAATATATACGACGATAGCGCAATCTTTCTCTTCTCAGACCATGGCGATTTTACAGGCGATTATGGACTCGTTGAAAAAACACAAAATACGTTCGAAGATTGTCTTTCAAAAGTGCCATTCATATTTAAACCACCACAAAAATACAAAATTAAACCAGGAATATCTGACGCCCTAATAGAATTAATAGACTTCCCAGCTACAGTATACGATATTACTGGAATAGACCCCGGATATGACCATTTTGGCAAAAGCCTCCTAAAACTCGTTACAGGTGAAACTAAAGAACATAGAGAAGCTGTTTTTTGTGAAGGAGGCAGGCGCTTCGGAGAAACCCAGGCAATGGAACTTGAAAGCACTTCTGCCGGCAATGACAAAGGCCTTTATTCCCCAAGACTCAAATTGCAAACCACAGATAGTGGACCATATCACGGAAAAGCAGTAATGTGTAGAACAAAAAAATACAAATATGTTATGCGTTTATACGAAACTGATGAATTCTACGACCTTCAAAATGACCCACTCGAAGAAAATAATAGAATAAAAGATCCTTCTTTTACAGATATTATCCTCAATATGAAAGATAAAATTGCACGTTGGTTTATTGAAACATGTGATGTTGTTCCAAGAAAAACAGATAAACGTTAAATTCAGTTCTATAAAAAAATACTTTTCTTAAAAAGGAAATTTCCTTCAATCTAAGGCATTTCCTATTTTTTTATCCTAAAAAAGGCAGTTGAAAATCGTTTTTATTTTTATATATATGAAAAAATAAGGTTGTTATAGATTATGCTTCGCCAACCTTTTAGGTTGACGATTTTTTTACGAATTTTCAACCCGCGAAGGATTGGCCGAATTTATCGTATCTACTTTGTCAGCTCCAACTATTGGACAGCTTCGTATTACTGCCTACTATCTACGGCAAATGCATCCAACTGCTTTTTTTGGGAGAATGGTATTATGATGTTACGGTAACTCAAACTGCGCCGTGTAGGATGAATGGAATATTTGTTAATTTTTTTTGTTTTTTAGAAATGCGATTTTTGAATTTATGCGGGCAAGATGCTTGTAATTTGATAATTTTGACAAATTTGTCAATCTATTTCTAAACTTTTTATTAAAGAAGAGCGCGCTAATGGTTTTTTCTTTTTATAAATTTACCTGATTGATTTTCTTCGATTTCAAATTCGTTTAAGGAAATGAGTTCTTGAATAACTTGATTTAACTCATTATCACTTAGTGAAAATATCTTTTGGATTTCCTCAAATGTGCATGGTCTTTTTGATAAAAGGTTTGAAATATTACCCATTTGTAATTCAATTGAACTTTTATAATCAGGGATATTTTGTCTAACAATTATCTCGACAGGTGCTATATCTTTTAATGCGTTTACGAATTTTTCCAAAATATTTTTTTCTGGTTTTTTTACCCATTTCTCCACCCCTGGTCTATCGAGTCCATTTAACTGAATTTTATCTGGATTTATTTCTGATATTATTTTTGCGAAATTCGCAATTGATTGGTCGGTATCATTTACACCTGGTACAACGAATAATTCAAGCCACATCTGACACTTATTTTGAATTCTGAAATTTTTGATAGAACTTATTAACTTTTTGTGCGTGAGTTCCTCTACTGGGCGATTGATTTTTTGGAAAGAGTTTTCATCTGATGCGTCGAGAGATGGAATTATGAGGTCTAAATTTTTTAACTCTTGAGGCATTCCATTATACCCTATTAATGTTCCATTAGTAAGGAGACATATCTTTTGAGAAGGATATTTTTCTTTGAGCCAATTTATTAATTCGCCCAATTTAAGGTATAGGGTTGGTTCTCCTGAACCTGAGAATGTGAGAAAATCAATTTTTGGCTTTTGAGAGAGGATATTTTCTATTTCTTCTTTTATTTCAGTTATAGGAAAGAATTCTTTCCTTTTGGTGGTTAACAGTGTGGTTCTTCCGGCTTCACAATATACACAATTCATAGTGCATGTTTTTGGTGGAACTATATCAATGCCGAGGGATATTCCAAGTCGCCTTGAAATAACAGGACCAAAAATATATTTAAAATCACTTTTCTTTTGCATTTTTTTTATTTTTAATAGTATGTGATGTATATTAATTGTTCTGATTAAAAATTCAAAGAGGTCTAATTTTTGATGAGCTGGACAGAGATTTTAATTCTAATTTTTCTATTGGGAGCATTTTTGAGTTTACTCATAACTCCTATATTTATCAAAGTTGCGATAAAGACAGGATTTTATGATTTACCTCGTTGTCAGGAGCATAAAAAGCATAAAGAGCCAACGCCGTTGCTGGGGGGGCTTGCGATTTTCGCAGCATGGGCTTTATCAATCTGTTTATGTGTTTTAATTGCTAAAACTAACATGATACATGGGCTTGAAGGCAATGCAAAAGCTAGTATGAGCGGGATTTTATCTGTATCTAAGAATCTTTTTTTTATTATGTTATCTGCTTTTTTAGCAGTTTTATTGGGGCTTTATGATGATAAATGGAACATGCGAGCTATAACAAAGTTAATTGGGCAAATTGTTATTGCTATTATTGCTGTTACGTGGGGAGGCGTAAGGATTTCATTATTTCTTCCTTCTCCTTTTTTATCCTGGCTAATATCGGTTTTCTGGATTATAGCCATTATGAATGCGATTAATTTTTTTGATAACATGGATGGTTTGGCTGTTGGCATCGCTGCGATATCGTTCAGTTTATTTTCGCTTGCCGCATTTGCCAGTGGGCAATACTTTGTTTCTGCGCTTGGCGCCGTTTCTGCCGGCGCATCAGTTGGGTTCTGGTTTTATAATCACAGCCCCGCACAGATATTTATGGGAGATTCTGGAAGTCATTTTCTTGGTTATCTTATGGCGGTAATGGGGGTTCTGGTAACCTATTATAATCCTAATATTACCTTTACCAAATTTTCAATTCTTGTTCCTATCTTTATACTTGCAATTCCTATTTTTGATCTCTTTGCGGTTGTTGTTATTCGTATAAAGAATAGGAAAACTATTTACATAGGAGATCACAACCATATTTCGCATCGTTTTGTGGCTATGGGTATGGAGAAGAAGAAAGCAGTTTTAATGGTGCATTTATTATCTCTTACTATTGGTTTAAGTGTGCTTCCAATTTTATGGGGAGATAGAAGAACAGTGATAGTTTCTTCCATTCAGGCGCTTAGTATTTTGATTCTGATTACACTATTGCAAATAGAAGGAAAAAAAGGAAAATCTTGAAAAGTATTTTTTTAATTTGAAATATTAAAAAAAAATATTAAATTGTTGAAAACAAGTATAGAAAAGAAAACAAGGAGTTTAAGATAATGAAAAAAAATGTGATGATTATTGGAGCTGGCGGGGTTGCTGAAGTAGCTGCTCACAAGGCAGCGATGCATAATGATCTGTTGGGCGATATTTGTATAGCTTCAAGGACTTTATCTAAATGTGAAGATATTGTAAATAAAGTTCAGAAGATGAAGCATCTTAAAGATAGCTCAGGCAAAATATATGCGCGGCAATTAGATGCTCTCAATATTCAAGATACGATTAAGTTAATAAAAGAGACAAATTCCAAAATTGTTATAAATCTCGGCAATGCTTTCATAAATATGTCTGTATTGGAAGCATGTCTTGAAACAGGAGCAGCCTATATAGATACTGCAATTCATGAGGATCCAAATAAGGTATGTGAAAATCCTCCATGGTATGCAAATTATGAATGGAAAAGAAAAGCTCGTTGTGAAGAGGCTGGACTTACAACAATACTGGGAGCTGGTTTTGACCCCGGGGTAGTTAATGCGTATTGTGCATTAGCACAGAAGCATTATTTTGACAAAATAGATACTATTGACATAACTGATGTAAATGCGGGTTTCCATGGGAAATATTTTTCCACAAACTTTGATCCTGAAATTAATTTTCGTGAATTTATAAAAGTCTGGACATGGATAGACAGGCACTGGAAAGAGTATCCTACTCATACTGTCAAGCGGGTATATAATTTCCCTGCTGTTGGGGAGCAGCCTGTATATTTAAATGGACATGATGAACTCCATTCCCTATCAAAGAATATAGATGCTAATAGTATTCGTTTCTGGATGGGCTTTGGTAATCATTATATAAATGTTTTTACTGTTTTAAGAACCCTCGGATTCTTATCTCATCTTCCTGTTAAATTGAGTACCGGGCAGGAGGTAGTTCCATTAAAAGTTGTTAAAGCGTTATTGCCAGATCCAAAAACCCTTGCTCCAAACTATACTGGCAAAACATGTATTGGAAATTTTGTAAAGGGCTGGAAAAATGGCAAGAAGAGAGAAATATTTATTTATCAGATTTCAGATCATAAGAAATGTTATGAAGAAGTCGGGTCCCAAGCGATAAGTTATACAGCTGGAGTTCCACCAGTAGCTGCTGCTATGCTGATTGCCGATGGGCGATGGGACGTAAAAAAAATGGTAAATGTAGAAGAACTCGATCCTGACCCATTCATAGAATTACTTGATAAAATAGGACTTCCAACTCAGATAAAAGAAATAAAACCTGACAGTGAAGAATCTTTTAATGGTACTGTTCGTGAACTTGAAAAAGAACTTGAAGATTCAACCGTGACAGTTACTGTATCTGCAGCAAATCCAATGATCGCTATAGATGCAAAAAAACAAGCTGAATCTCTAGAAAAGATATGTAAAAAACTCTGTTCTAAGCAAAATAAAAAGAAATAGAGGCTATCAAAAATATCAGACCTAAAAAAATACAATTCGCCAGCGATAATTATGCTGGAATTTGTCCGGAAGCTTTAAAAGCCATCGAAAGGGCTAATTATGGACATGAACCTTCTTATGGAGAAGATTACTGGACAAAGAAGGCCTGTGATAAATTCCGCGAGGTTTTTGAAGCTAATTGTGAAGTTTTTTTTGTCTTTACAGGAACTGCTGCTAATGGACTTGCTTTATCTTCTCTTTGTCAATCCTACCATAGTGTTATATGCCACGAAGCCGCTCGCATAGAAACTGATGAATGTGGTGCTCCTGAATTTTTCTCACACGGTTCTAAACTTCTTTTGGCAAAAGGTGAAAATGGAAAAATACTTCCTGACGAACTTTCTAGAATAATCAATAAAAGGACAGACATTCATTATCCGAAACCAAAAGTTGTAAGCATTACTCAAGCAACAGAACTCGGCACCGTTTATAAGCTTAAAGAGCTAAATGAAATTCATAAAGAAGCAAAAAAATTAAAGCTTAATACCCATATGGATGGAGCAAGATTAGCCAATGCAATTGCAAGTCTTTCGTGCAAACCAGCTCAAATAACTAAGGATGTTGGAATTGACGTTCTATGCTTTGGTGGTCCAAAAAATGGACTTGCTTTAGGGGAAGCTGTTATATTTTTTAACCTTAAATACGCTGAGGACTTTGCATATCGTTGTAAACAGGCCGGGCAACTTGCATCAAAAATGAGATTTATTGCTGCGCAGTGGTTTAGCGTTTTAGAAAATAATATATGGTTGAAGTACGCAACTCATGCTAATGAATGCGCTGCATTGCTGGAAGCGGAACTCAAGCGTATAGACGAAATAAAAATTCTGTATCCGCGAGAAGCAAATTCTGTATTTATTGATATACCTTCTGAAATGGCTAAATTTTTAAAATCTAAAGGGTGGCAATTTTATAACTTCATAGGAACAGGCGGTATAAGGTTGATGTGCTCCTGGGATATGACAAAAGAAACTATAAGAGACTTTGTCTCAGATATAAAAAATTTCCTAAAAAAATACAAAAACAGAAGGAACTTCTTATGAAAAAATTCTATTTTTCACCATCTGAAAATCATCGGTATTTAATGTCTCTTACATCACAATCTCTTTCATATCAGGGAGATAATATTGAGAAATGGCAAAAAAAACTAAGAGAAAAACTATCTGACTTGCTTGGAATGAATGAGTTTCCCAAAAAGAAAACAGAACTTAATCCAAAAAAGTTATGGTCGAAAAAAACAAAATTAGGAACAATTGAAAAAGTAGTTTTTAACTCTGAACCATTTTCTGATATTCCAGCTTATATTTGCATCCCTGATGGTATAAAGAAACCCTATCCTTTTATGATTTGTTTACAGGGACATTCTAGTGGGATGCACAACTCAATTAATGTATCTGAAGATGAATCAAGAAATAAAAAAGCAAAAGGTGATAGGGATTTTGCTATATCCTGTATGAAAAACGGTTTTGCAGCAATCTGTATTGAACAACGTTCATTTGGAGAAAGAGCAGAAAAAAAACAAAAACAGGCTGCTCAGTGGTGCCACGATGCTGCAATGCATGCTTTAATGCTCGGAAGAACCTTAATGGGGGAAAGGGTATATGATGTAGGGCGCACTATTGATTACCTTCAACAACGTGGAGATGCCGATATGAAACGCATCGGAATAATGGGAAATTCAGGAGGTGGAACTATAACCTTGTTCTCTGCCGCATTAATGCCAGAAAGAATCGCATTTGCAATGCCATCATGCTATTTCTGCACATTTAAAGATTCTATAATGTCAATATATCATTGTGCAGATAATTATATTCCAGGCCTATTTAAATATGCTGAAATGTGGGATATTGCGGGATTAATTGCCCCTCGCCCACTTTTGATTGTAGCGGGAAAAACCGACCCAATCTTCCCTATAAGTGCAACAAAAAAATCATTTAAGAAACTAAAAGAAATCTATAGGAAAGCAACAGCAGAACACAATTGTAAACTCGTAATCGGCAATGAGGGACATCGTTTTTATGCTGAAGCAGCATGGAAGGCATTTAAGCAACTTATCAAGAATAATTATCTCTAAAATAAAGAAAAAAAATTATAATTACATTTTGTAAAAATTGAAAAGTTGCTGTAGTATAATCAAAAAAGCCTAAATAATGTAAAAATGAAATTGAATATAAAAATATTTTTGCTTGGAATTTTACTCTTTTGTTTTCAATATAAAAATTCTGCCGTTGATTTGACGAAACTTGATGAGTTTATTGCCAATCCTGATATATGGAATATAGAAGCAAGTAATCTTGTGCCAGAAAAACCGAAAAATGGCGACTGCCTAAAATGGCTCTCTGACTCGAAGGATACTGCCAGATACCCGGCTTATAAAAGCCCTCAAATAACATTTCTCGGTGAAGATGTAATTGAAGCTATTTTCCGGTTTTCTGACGGTAAATTGTCTAAAATTGACGTTTCTTTATACAATAGGGGTGATGTAGGTGACATCAGTATAGACGTCCTTAATAACAAAGTAGAAGAAATTGGAAAAAAAATTGAACAATGGTCCGGTGATAAAGGTGTTTTACATGAAAAACAACGTTTAACAACGGGAATGTGGATACAGAAAAAAGCATGGGTAAAAGGTAATTTTATATCTATAGTTATGTTGTGGAGTTCAACTGATGTAAAAAAAATTGAGAGAGGTGAATATCTTAAACTAGAATTTTATAAGTTTAATCCAAAAGAAGATCCGAGAAAAAAAGTGATTGTTTCATCTGAAAAAGATTCGGAAATCAAAGCGGATATTTCAGAGAAAGAACTCAAACAGAATGTTAGAAAAGATGAAAAAGGGTATATATATATTGATGGCATCCCAATGGTTGATCAAGGGGAAAAAGGATATTGCGCTGTAGCTTCATCTGAAGCTATTCTTCGCTACTATGGTTGTAACGTAGATCAACATCTAATTGCACAACTTGCATGTTCATCCGCAGATTCAGGCACTGATTTGAACAAAATGTATGATATTCTGAAAAAAACAGGCGCTAAATTTGGCGTAAAAATAAAAGATATTTTTAGTTTTGAATTTGGAGATTTCAGGCGTAAGGTTCTAAAAAACTATAATAAAGTTGAAAAAAAAGAAAAACTACCTGAAACTCAATTCAAAAATTGGACAAATATTGTCGGATACTACGACCAGATGAACCTTGAAACATTGCGGAAAGCAAGAGTAGAAGGTGAAAAAAATGATTACAATAAATTTGTAAAAGAAATTATATCTTCCATTGACAAAGGAATTCCTTTACTATGGTCTTTAATTCTCGGAATGGCCCCTGAAAGTGTAAAACTCCCTCAACTTTTGGGAGGACATATGCGAATAATAAAAGGATATAATAAGGAAACTAATGAGATTGTTTATATGGACACATGGGGCGTTGGGCATGATTGGAAAACAATGAAATTTGAGGATGCCTGGGCAGTTACAATGGGACTTTATATAGTCGAACCCAAGAAGAAGTAAAAATACAACTTCTTATTTTACTGAACTATTTCTGGATGTCCTTTAAACCATGATATAAATTTGGGGATACCTTTGCTTATAGGTATTTTTGGCGAGAAAGACAATTTTTTTTGTGCATTTGATATATCAGCATATGTCTCTGGAACATCTCCCGGCTGAAGTGGAAGGAATTCAATTTCAGCTTTTTTGCCCAGTTCGTTTTCAATAATTTTAATCATGTCCATTATTTCCTCAGAACGGTGATTGCCTAAATTAAATACTTCATATTGTCCTAACCCTTCTGCGAAAATCGCAGAACATGTACCATCTATTATATCGTCAATATAAGTAAAATCCCTCTTCATTTTTCCATTATTAAATACTTGTATCTTTCTTCCTTTCGATATTGCTGATGCAAATATCCACATAGCCATATCAGGTCTACCCCATGGGCCATAAACAGTAAAAAATCTGAGTCCTATTGTTTGAATTCCGTAAAGATGAGAGTAACAATGAGCCATAAGCTCATTTGCCTTTTTGGTTGCAGCATATAAGCTTATTGGAGTATCTACTCTATCTTTTTCAGAAAATGGTAATTTTGTAAGTCCGCCATAAACACTTGAACTTGAAGCATAAACGAGCCTTTTTATTTTTTTATGCCTGACAATTTCAAGGATATTTAAAAATGCGGAGATATTGCTTTTTTCATATGCAAATGGGTTAATTAACGAGTACCTTACGCCTGCTTGAGCCGCCAGATGACAGACGACCTCTACTGAGAAAGAGTCAAAAACTTTTTGAATTGCCTCAAAGTCTTCTATATTTATTCTAAATTCCTTAAAATTCTGGCAATCTCTTAGGATTTTGCTTCTTGCTTCCTTTACTTTCGGATTATAATAATCATTAAAATTATCTATACCAATCACATTGAATCCTTCTAAAAGCAATTTTTTGGCGAGGTGAAATCCAATAAATCCAGCAGTTCCAGTTATTACAATTGTTTTATTCATCTGTAATTTCCCTGATTTTTATTTAGATATAACAAAAACACACATTTCAGAAAACAAGTTTGGCATAAGTTTTGAAAGAAAAGTATATTGGCTAATAGGGATTCGTTTTTCTATTTTGAATCCAAGTTCATAACACAATATTTCAAAATCAATTATTGTTGAAAGATGAATATTCTTGGTCTTATACCATGGAGTTGGAAGTGATTTTGTAATCGGCATTTTTCCGGCAAATGCAATTTGAACTCTGGCTCCAATATAACCAATGTTTATTAAGCTTATATATGATTTTTTACTCACTCTCATCATATCTTTCAGCAGCTTATCAGGTCTTGCTACAGCCTGTAATGTTTGGCTTAAAATGACGCAATCAAATGAATTTTCAGGATAATCATTCAGGCCATTATCTAAGTTACCGTAAATTACAGGAATCCCTCTTGTTATACATTCTATAATCTTATCTTGTGATATTTCAACTCCACAAACTGAACAATTCTTTTGTTTTTTCAGGTGATAGAGGAGAATACCTTCTCCACAACCGAGATCTATCACTCTTGAACCTTCCTCGATTAGGTCAAAAATCACAATCAGGTCAGGTCTGTTGATAAGCTCTTTTGTAAGGAGTTTCTTCATATTCAAGATTCTTTAAATTGATTTTCTATAAAATATGCTACGAGTTTTCCAAGTACTTCTGTTTCAAGAAGAAAAGCATCATGCCCATATATTGAATCAATGTTACAGTAGCTTACATTTAAATTTTTATTTCGCAGAGCACTTACAATTTGCATTGATTGTGATGGAGGAAAGAGCCAATCACTTGAAAAGGATATAACCAAAAAATCTGACTTTACTGATTCAAAAGCCTTCGTCAAATTTCCGTCATATTCCTCTGAAAGATCAAAATAATCCATTGCTCTTGATATGTAGAGGTAGCTATTGGCATCAAATCGCTCAACAAAGCTTTGTCCTTGATATTTCAGGTAACTTTCCACTTGAAAATTATATGAAAAGTTAAAAGCATAATCTTTCATATTTTGCAGGTTTCGTCCGAATTTTTTTGCCATTGATTCATCGCTCAGATACGTGATATGTCCAAGCATTCTCGCTATGCTAAGTCCTTTTTCTGGTCCTTTATCTTGATAGTTTCCATTTTTCCAATCAGGATCGCTCATAATGGCTTCTCTTCCAACCCAATTGAAAGCTATTGCCTGAGGGGATAATCTTGAAGTTGTTGCAATAGGTATTACTGATTTTACAGCATCTGGGTATGAAACGGCCCATTGTAGCGCTTGCATTCCTCCCATAGATCCTCCTGCAATTGCAAGCCATTTTTCTATTTTAAGATATTTCATCAGTCTGTATTGTGCTTTTACCATATCTCTTATTGTTATCACAGGAAAACTCATATTATATAACTTACCTGTTTCAGGGTTTATTGAACGAGGACCCGTTGACCCTGAACATCCCCCAAGAACGTTGCTACATACAATAAAATATTTTTCTGTGTCGAATGCCTTACCTGGGCCTACCATCTTGTCCCACCAACCACTTTTTTTATCGGAAGGAGAATGCTTTCCTGCTACGTGGGCATCTCCGCTCAAAGCATGGAGTATAAGGATTGCATTAGTTCTCTCTGGATTCAAGCTCCCATAGGTTTCATAGCGAATATTTATGGGCCCTATTTTCTTTCCACAATCAAGCACAAGATAATCTTCAGGAACTTCTCCAAAGACAAAATCATATTCTTTCACAAATTCCATAATATCTTTTGAACTTTCCATGGCAGGTAAAATGTTAAAAAAGTAAAACGTAGTACAATAGTGCATCATTACGGATTTGCAATTAGCCTATAACTGGAAAATAATTGAAATTATGATATATTTTCTGAAAATGTTTTATACTTGTTGTGAATTTTTGTTTAAATTTTGCAATTCAATCAATCAAATTTAATTTAAGTAATTGAATATTAATATGTAAACTTAATTAAAGCAGTAAAATTTTATCTGCCGATGAAAGTGTATTTTTGACGTTAAAATAGTTAATGGTTTTAGATTTTATCTGACTGTGCGTCTATCAACATTGTCAGGTATGAAATGAGACAGTAATTTTTAGAAATTTATATTTTAATGATGAAGGTATTACAATTTAATTTCCTAAAGAACCCATATTTAAGGATTGTTTTTTCTATTTCAATAATAGTTATAGTTTCTACATCGTTTATATTTTTATTTAATTCTTTAAATAAGATAATGCTTTCAGAAAATCCCCATTTCATCATAAGGAAAATACTTATAAAAGGATCCGTTTTATTAAAAGCAAGGGAATCTCAGGTCTTTCAATACGGAATGATAAAGCCAAACCAGACAAATCTTTTTGCTTTGAATTTGAAAGAACTAAGAAAAAAAATAAGTTCTTTGCCAATAGTTGAATCAGCAACTATCTCAAGAAAATTACCGGATACTGTAATCATAACAATTTCTGAACGTATTCCAAGAGTTGGCTTTAATTATCACGGAAGAAGGTGGTATGCCGACGAAAACGGTGTGGTATTTAGTGCTGCATCATATGGTCAGATAAGGCGTGACTTACCATTAGTAGTAGGTTTTTCCGCTCCTGATGTTATTACTGAAGGGGAATATGTTGAAAAACTTATTTTCCCGGCAAAACTTTCAGCAATAGCAAATAGATATTATCCAGAATTTATTATTCAACGTATAGACTTGAGTTATAAAACTCATATCGTGTTAAAGCTCCATCCCCTTGATTCATATGATTATTATACAGTTATATTTCCAAAAGAAAAAGCTTTTGAAAAATTTGCCCTTTTTAAATGGGCATACTTAAAAAGCCTGGCAGAGAATACAGGCAAAAGAATTTTTGATCTTCGTTTCGAAGGACAGGTAGTAACAAGATAGATTTTTAGAAAAAAACGAGGGCTAAATTGTTTAATATTGTTTTGATCGCACCTGAAATTCCACAAAATACAGGTAATATTGGTAGAATATGTGTGAACAATGATTGCACCCTCCATATTGTTTACCCAATAGGTTTTTCCCTCGAAGAAAAATATGTCAAACGCGCTGGGCTCGATTATTGGAAGTATTTAAATTTAAAGTTATACGATAATGTTGATGAGTTTTTGTCTTTCTGTGAATTTAAAGACTTATTTATTTTTACCACAAAAGCAACAAAATTTATCTGGGAATGCCATATAAAACCTGATTCATATCTTGTTTTTGGTAACGAAAGTTCAGGCTTACCGGAAAAATTCCATAATAAATTTAAAGAAAACGCATATAAAATTCCGATGATCGGTAAAAATGCTCGCTCTCTTAATCTGGCAAATGCCATTTCTATCGTGGTATATGAAGGAATAAGACAAAATAAAACAAGTTTTTTATCAAATTATCCTGCCAAAAAGTCATTCTTTTAGCTTTAAACTTCTTAAAATAATCTATTTCTTAAATATTTTTCACAATCTGGTCTAGCTTTTCATAATCCAATCCAATTAACTTATTGCATTTGCTTCATGAAAAAATGCAAAAACCACAGATAGAGCTATTATGATTTTTTTACAAAAATCACAACCAACATTTTATTCTTTCCGCATCTTTCACCTGGATGGCAAAGCCCTTTTTCCCCAGTCTTCGTCGTAGTAATTATCCTAAAAAAAGCAATTGGTTGCATTTGCTGTAGATACCAGGTAGCGAGAGGAAACTGTAGTAACTAGTAGTCGAAGCTAACGAGTAGATACGATAAATGCAGCCAATCTCTTGCGGGGTGAAAATCGTAAAAAAATCGTCAACCTAAAAAATTGACAAAGCATAATGTACAACAACCTTATTTTCATATACATAAAAATAAAAACCATTTTCAACTGCTTTTTTAGGTTTATACAGTACCTCTCGATGACTTGCTGCTACGTCACACTGGTCAAAAGCGAAATATAGTTTAATAATTTAGTTAATATTATTAAATATCAATCTCTTACTTAACGTTACTTTTATTTGTAAGATTACATCAAAAAACTCTCAAACATTTTTTTTGCATCAGCAAGATCCTTTATAGGATTATTTGAGTGAAATTCCATTCCCCAGAATCCCTTATAACCGGCTTTCATGGTACTCTTAATGATTTTTGAATAATCTATTCCGCCAGATAGTTTGGGAATATCACGATATGGAATATCAGCAACATGTAGATGCCCCACATGTGCAATATTTACAGGCAAAATATTCTCTGAACTTTCTCCCATCATTTCCATATGATAAATATCATATAAAACTTTAAAAAATGGCGACGATAATGACCTTGCAAGACTAAATGCATAACGCGAGTTATCCGCCTGATAATCTTCA
>ERZ795046.610-NODE-610-length-42750-cov-5.939946_pt1 | contig 42750 bp, 37 predicted proteins | sample MGYA00375130_ERZ795046 | MGnify/ENA primary metagenome ERZ795046 (study PRJEB30175, sample SAMN05720202) | activated sludge metagenome | isolation source: anaerobic digester from wastewater treatment plant | place: Japan | collected 2015-05-15 ...
ATTTTCATCGCCGCCGGTCGGCCGTCTTTAAGCCGGACGCGATGCACCTGAGCAATGCTGGCCGCCGCAATCGGTTCCGACTCAAAGGTCTCGAACAATTCCTCCGGATAGGCGCCTAACTGCTGCCGAATTTCCTGTCGAATCGTCTCCGGCCGTTCCGGCGTTACCTGGTCCTGCAGCCGCTCCAGTTCATCCACCAGGTCCGTCGGAATCAGGTCCGGACGGGTGCTGAGCAGCTGCCCCAGCTTGATAAACGTCGGCCCCAGTTCCTCCATCGCCAGCCGAATCCGGCGTGCAGGAGAGGTCTGGGCCAGCTCCTCCCGCCGAGCCGTCGGAAATCCTTTCGACCCCAGCCCCACCCGAAACCGGCGCGCGACAATTCCCGCGGCCTCCTCAAAGCCGTACTTAATCAGCACAGACATAATGTGCCGATACCGCGCCAGATGAGCGGCGGTTCTCTTGACTCGGTAAAACAGACCCCGCAAAACAGTTTCTCCTTCTTACTTCTTGAGCAGCTGGTCGATTTTCTCTTCCAGACGTTTGAGGTCTTCTTTCGTCGCCAAAGGCATCTGGGCCAAGACTTTGTGAAGCTGTTCTGAAATAATTTTTTCCAAATCCGCACGGCTTTTGGCCGCCAGTTCGAGAATCTCTTTGACAAAGCCGCTCTTCTCCTCCCGTTTGGCCTTCCCTTTCTGGACATATTCCTCGAAGATCGCCTCGGCCCGCTCCCTCGTCATCGTCATTGCACCCAGCCCTGCCAGAAACAACTTATCAAGTGTCTCAAACATCGTTCGCTCCTTTCTATCACTGAAATGACCATTCAGGAAATCCAACAAATGGAATCCGTTTTCTGATTCTGTCATTATACCGAAAAAGATGGTCCGGAACAACGTCTATCCGAAAGACCGATAAGAATCTTTCGGTTTTTTCTCTTTAAATTTTTATGCACGAAAAACAGAGTTTTGCCGTAGAAGACGCAATAAAGACCGTTTGACAGCCGACAATTCATAAATGAAAGACAGACAAACTCCGGAATATTTACAGGAGTATTGATTTGCACATTTGTTTTTGGTACAATGAAAAAAACAAATATTCGCAGGGCTTTGGTGTAGGAAAAATGACGCCGATTATAAGGATAAGTTTTTTTTTCTGGCTCGGCTGTACAATTTGGGGGGGTATCCTGAACGGCGGCTTCGAGATCCCTGATCCCAATACGACCGAGTGGTTTATCCCTCCCTGGGGTTGGGCTCGGGCTGTTGATAATCCCTACCGAGACTGCTATGCAGGGCTGCACCGCTATTTGGTGCCCAATCCGCAGTATGACCGCAGCAAACGGGAAGTCCATTGGACCCTTCCCGAACCCTATGAGGGCCGACGGTTTGTTGTCTTATCCACAGGCGACCTCGGGGACGATTCGGACCCCGCCATCATCCACTCCACAATTACCCAAACCGTGACTTTTCTGCCGGGTCAGCGGCTGTCCGGTGCCTACTTTTTCGGCACGTGCGATTTTCTGCGGTACAACGATTACGGCAAAATCTATTTGGTGCCGGAGGACCCGAACAGCGGACTGCCCTCCGAAATTGTGCTGGCTTACTGCGATGTGATGCAAGTCGGAGATTTCCAATCCACCAACACCTGGATTCCTTTCCAGTATGACTTCACGGAAGAAACCGCCGGCACCTATCGGCTCATCTGTACCGTGCGGGACCAGCTGGACACAATCTACAAAAGTTATCTGGCAGTGGACGGATTGTCCGTCTGCACTGTCCAGCCCGGCGACATTAACCACGACTGCTCCGTTGATTCGGAAGATTTCCAAATCCTCTCGCAGGCCTGGCTGAGCTGGTGTCCGGACCCGAACGCCTTTGACCCCAATACGCACCTGCCTAAACCCGATTATCCGGGCGGCACGCTCCCGCCCGGGACTGTCTATGACCCCAATCTGATTGACCCCAACTGCCCCTGCCCTCAGGCCGACCTGAACAAAGACTGGTTTGTGGACACCCTGGACCTGATCATTCTGACCGACAATTGGCTCAAAAACGGCCAATGAGCTGTTTGATTTTTGATGCCAGACAATCCTAAGCCGTCAGAAAAGAGACCAGCCGTCCTCCCTGATAAACAAGCAGGGTAACGAGGTAGGCCAGAGCCGTCAGTCCTCCGAACTGAAGAAGAGCCCACTTCCACGCCCCGCTTTCCCGTCGTGTGACAGCCACTGTGGCGACACAGGGTGTACTAATCAGACAAAACAGCATCACACAGAATCCCTGCAGTGTGCTGTAGTCCCGGCGGATATGCTCCCGCAGCCGCTCCAAATCCTCCTCACCGCTGATCGAGTAAACAATCGACATCTGGGAAACAAACATTTCTTTGGCCATAGCCGCCCCAATCATCGCCGTGCCGATTTTCCAGTCAAACCCCAGCGGTCGTATCGCCGGCTCCATCCATTTTCCGATGCGCCCAGCCAGGGAATAGTCCAGTTCCAACCGCCGTTGTTGGGATTCGCCGGCAGGCAAAATATCTTTCGGCGGACGCGGATAGCGCGTCGCCGCCCACATCACAACCGACAGAGCCAATATCACCGTCCCCGCCTTGCGCAGATACAGCCAGCCCCGGTCCCACATATGCAAGAGAAGCCCGCGCAGCGTCGGCAGCCGATACGGCGGCAGCTCCATCACAAACGGTACCGACTCGCCTTTCAGAAGCGTGCTGCGCAGCAGACGCACACAGACAATCGCCAAACCGATTCCAATCAGATAAATCAGCCACATCATCGGCCCCCGAAGCGGAGCCGGAAAGAAGGCCGGAATCAGCAGTCCGTAAATCGTAATCCGGGCCCCGCAGCTCATCAGCGGAATCACCAGCATCGTCGCCAGCCGCGTCCGCCGCTCCTCCAGAATCCGCGTCGCCATAATCGCCGGCACCGAACAGCCGAACCCAATCAGCATCGGAATAAAACTCTTGCCGTGCAGCCCGATTCGATGCATCAGTCGGTCCATAATAAACGCCGCCCGCGCCATATACCCGCTGTCTTCCAGAAACGCAATCCCCAGAAACAGCAGCAGAATATTCGGCAGAAACACCACCACCCCGCCTACTCCCGCTATCACCCCGTCTATCAGCAGGGATTTGATTTCACCGGAAACCCCCTCCGGCCAAAACCGCCCAATCAACTGCGCCAAATAGGTAAAACCGTCCTCCAGCCAGCCCTGCGGCCAGGCACCGACCTGAAACGTCAGGTAAAAAACAATGTACATCAGAACGGCAAAAATCGGCAGCCCCGCATACCGATGTGTCAGAACCGCATCCATCCGGTCGCTGAAATCCTGCCGCTTCAGAACCGTCTGACGGACCGTCTCCTGACAGGCCCCGGAGATAAACCCATACCGGCGCTCCGCTATCAACACCTCCGGCGATTCCTTAAAAACGGCTGTTAAATGCTGGCGAACCTGATGCAGCACATCGGACACCTGCGGCGAGCGAATCTGCTCCTGAATCTCCGAATCGCCTTCGAGCAGCTTCAGCGCCGTCCACCGACGCCCGTATGACCGAATAAGCGGATGGTCCTCGTCAAGCACCGATTCAATCTTTCCGATCGCCTCCTCCAGTTCCGGACCGTACCGAATCTCCGCCGGCACCGGAAGAACCTGTTCGGCACAGCGGACAATCGTCTTCTTAAGTTCATCAATGCCTTCGCCTTTGGTAGCAACCAGCGGCACAATCGGAGCCCCCAGCAGAGCACTCAGCTGCTCCAAATCAAACTCCAGCCCCCGCTGCCGCGCCACATCGCTCATATTAAACGCCAGCACCAGCGGCACCTTCATCTCCATCAGCTGCACCGCCAGATACAAATGCCGCTCCAGATTCGAAGCATCCACCACATCCACCACCACATCCGGCTTCTCCTGAAGCAGGAAACGGCGGGCCACCAGCTCCTCCATCGAGTACGCCGTCAGACTGTACACGCCGGGCAAATCCACAATCCGCAGCGTCCGCCCGTCAATCCGACAGATGCCCTCTTTCTTCTCCACCGTCACGCCCGGATAGTTTCCGGTATGCTGACGCGTGCCCGTAAGGGCATTGAATACCGTCGTCTTTCCGCTGTTCGGATTGCCCGCCAGCGCCACCAGCCATTCCGCCTTTTTTCCGGATGCGTCCATCGTTCTCTTTACAAAGGTGCCACTTCCAGCTTTTCCGACATCCCCCGTCCCAGCACAATTTTGGTATTCTTCACCTGCACGATAATCTGCCCGCGAGAATCGTTCCGCAGCACCTCCAGCGGAACATTCGGCACCAGCCCCATTCCGGCCAGCCGCAGCGTCAGCCCGTGTCCGCCCGCAATCCGGACCAGCCGAACCGTCTGTCCGGCCGGCACCTGAGAAAGAAACCGCACCGATTTTTCCGCTGGAGATTCCATTTACACTTCCTCTGTTTTTTGTGATTTCTGCTCCTGAAGACGAAACTCCATGAACTCCGCCGTCCAGTCCTTCCCCTCCAGAGAAGAACGGTTCAAAAACTCAATAAACACAACCAGCCGCTCAATGACCTCCGAGCCGAGCGTATGTTCCGCCCGGCAGGCCGCCTCCTGCGAAAGCCCCTCCTCCAGCCCAAGCACTTCGGTAAAAAACGAATGCAGAACCTGATGACGCCGAACCACCCGTCGTGCCTGCCGTCCTCCCTCCTCCGTCAGGCGAATCACTCCATATGGCTCATAATCAATCAGCCCCTTCTGGGCCAGCGCCCGAAGCGCGCCGGTCACAGAGGCCCTCGTGACCCCCAGATGTTCAGCAATATCCTTGCTGCGGGCTGCCGACTTGGCCGACAGAAGATTAAAAATGACCTCCAGATAATCCTCCAGCGAAGCACTTAGTTTTTCTGCTGTTTCCATTTGTCTCTTCCTGAAAATTAGGAAACATTAACATAGTTAGTCATAACTAACTTGTCAAGTATATTTTTAACTATTTTGTAGGAAAGAACTTACAAGCAGTCAAAACCCTGTCGGCCGGCAAAAAAGACGGATTTTCTGCTTTACGGACGTGTTTCTTTAGACGATAATTTTCTCAAATCAGCTCAGAATTGAGGAAAAACTATGTGCGGAATTGTGGCTTATTTTGGAAACAAACCGGCCCAGCCCATCCTGATTGAAGGGCTCAAGCGGCTCGAATACCGCGGATATGACTCGGCCGGCATTGCCCTGCTTGAAAACGGAACGTTCCAGGTCACCAAAAGCCCCGGGCGAATCAGCAATCTCGAGGAGATGCTGGCTGGCCGCCACTCCCCCGCCACACTCGGTATCGGACACACCCGTTGGGCAACTCACGGGCGGCCCAACCAGGTCAACGCCCACCCGCACGTGGACTGCACCGGCAAAATCGCCGTCGTTCACAACGGCATTATCGAAAACTACGCCACGCTCAAGAAATGGCTGCTTAAAGAGGGCTGCACCTTCCTGAGCGAAACCGACACCGAGGTTGTCGCCAACCTTATCGGCTATTTTTATCAAAGAAACCAAAACCGCAACGGCCAGCTGGCCCCCCACGGCTGCAACCGGTTTGAATGGGCCGTCCAGCAGGCCCTCAGCGAAATCTACGGCACGTACGGGCTGGCGATACTCTGCGCCGACTGCCCGAATGTGCTTATCGGAGCCAAAAAAGGCAGTCCCCTGATTTTGGGCGTCGGAAAAAACGAGTTTCTCATTGCCTCCGATGCCGCCGCCATCGTCAAGCATACCACCCAGGCCATTTATCTGGCCGACGGTGAGATGGTTATCGTCGATTCCGGCGGCTTCCAAACCAAAACCCTTTCCAACGAACAAGTCCAGAAAGAGCTCAAAGAAATTGAAATCTCTTTGGACCAAATCGAACTGGAAGGGTTCCGCCATTACATGGAAAAGGAAATCGCCGAGCAGCCGACGGCGCTGGAAACCTGTTTGAACGGCCGCGTGGACCTCAAAAACGGCCGCATCATCCTCGGCGGCATTTCCAACTATCTGCGGGAACTGACCCGCGCCAAACGCATTATCCTGACCGCCTGCGGCACCGCCTGGCACGCCGCCCTTGTCGGGGAATTCCTCTTTGAGCAGCTGGCCCGAATCCCCGCCGAGGTCGAATACGCCAGCGAATTCCGATACCGCAACCCCATCCTCGAGGAAGGAACGGTCGTCATCGCCATCAGCCAGTCCGGCGAAACCGCCGACACACTGGCCGCCGTCGAACAGGCCAAAGAACGCGGCGCCCTCGTGCTGGGCATCGTCAATGTCGTCGGCTCCTCCATCGCCCGGCTGACCGATGCAGGCGTGTATCTGCGCGTCGGGCCGGAAATCGGCGTCGCCAGCACCAAGGCCTTCACCGCGCAGGTCGCCGTCCTGGCGATGCTGGCGATTGAACTGGGTCGCCGCCGTCATCTGAGCACTGACACCGTGCAAAATCTCCTGCAGGAGCTGACCTCCATTCCGCAGAAAATCAAACGCATTCTCCGGCAGTCCGAGGCCATTCGCCAAATCGCCGACGCCAACAAAGACCGCGAAAACTGGCTCTTCCTCGGACGCGGCTTTAACTATCCGGTGGCCCTCGAAGGCGCCCTGAAACTCAAAGAAATCAGCTATATCCACGCCGAAGGGCTTCCGGCCGCCGAGATGAAGCACGGCCCCATCGCCCTGATTACCGACAAGATGCCCGCCGTCTTCATCGCCACCCGGTGCTCGCAGTACGAAAAAATCATCGGCAATATCGAAGAAGTCCGCGCCCGCGGCGGAAAAACCATCGTCGTGGCCACCGAAGGCGATGAGCAAATCAAACCCTACGCCGATTATCTGATTCCCATCCCGGAAACCTGCGAACCGCTCCAGCCGATGCTGACGGTCGTGCCTCTCCAGATGCTCGCCTACCACGCCGCCGTCCTGCGCGGACACGACGTGGACAAGCCCCGCAATCTGGCCAAAAGCGTCACCGTCGAATGAAAAACAGGTGCACGCGCGTCCGGTCCGGTTTATAATCATCCGAAGAAGCAGGTTCGAACTCCGAGGGCTTCCGAGAGACGAACGGAATGGAAATCTGGACAATCCAAAAACTGCTGAACTGGATGACGGCGTACTTCACCCAAAAACAGCTGGACAGTCCCCGGCTCAGCGCTGAACTGCTTTTGTGCCATGTGCTCGGTCTGCAGCGGATTGAACTGTACACCCTTCACGACCGAGTCGTCCAGCAGCCCCAGCTGGGTCAGCTGCGGGAGCTGGTCAAGCGGGCCGCCGAACACGAACCCATCGCCTATCTGGTCGGGCGGTGCGAATTCTACTCGCTGTCCCTGAAAATCACACCGGATTGCCTGATTCCCCGCCCGGAAACAGAGCTGCTCGTGGAAAAAGCCGTGGAGTTTCTCCGCAGGCGGCCCGCTCCCCGGCAGGCCCTCGATTTGTGCACGGGCTGCGGCTGCATTGCCGCCGCACTGGCCAAAAACTGCAAAGACCTCCAGATAACCGCCGTCGATATCTCCGAAGCCGCCCTGGCCGTCGCCGCCGAAAACATCCGTCGGTACAATCTGGAGCCGTCCGTGCGGCTGCTGTGCGGCAATCTGTACGAGCCGCTCATCGAGGAACTCGACGGCCCCTGCTTCGATCTGATTGTCTCCAATCCGCCGTACGTCAGCGACGCCGAATACGAAAAGCTGGCCCCCAACGTCAAAAATTATGAACCGAAACAGGCCCTCTGGGGCGGGCCGGACGGGCTGGATTTTTACCGCCGCATCCTCGAACAGGCCGGGCGGTTCCTTAAACCGGACGGCGCTGTCATGCTCGAAATCGGCTATGAACAGGGACCAGCCGTCAAACAAATGCTCGAACAAAGCGGGCTCTTTGCCTCTGTGGAAATTCACAAAGACCTGGCCCAAAAAGACCGAATCGCAATCGGCAGACGCTAAACCGCTACGTCAGACCGAAAAATGCGATGCTGTTGGCCGTCATCTTCCGGGCAAACTCCTCCAGCGGCATCCCGTAAAGCTCGGCCAGCCTGGCCGCCGTATGAACCAGCAAAGCCGGCTCGTTGGGCTGGATATGCCGAACCGGCTCCGGCGAAAGATAGGGACAATCGGTCTCAATCATCACCCGCTCCGGCGGCATCATCCGGGCCGACTGACGCAGCAAATCCGCCTTCTTGAACGTGACAATCCCCGTAAAGGAAACAAAATATCCGCGTCGGAGCACCTCTTCGGTCTCCGTCGGGCTTCCGCTGTAGCAGTGAATCACCACCCTGGACAGGCGGGACCGGTACGAATCCAGAATGGCCATCGCCTCCGGAAAGGCCTGCCGAATATGAACAATCACCGGCTTATTCAGCTCCGCCGCCAGCTCCAGCTGAGCATGAAAAATCCGCCGCTGATTGTCCGCCGACGAATGAAGATAGTGATAATCCAGCCCCGTCTCGCCGATGGCGGCGACACGCGGATGAGCGGCTGTCCGGCGAAGAAGCTCCAAATCCTCTGAAGAGAGTTCATCGGCATGATGCGGATGATACCCTACCGCCGCCCACAGCCCCTCCGTTCGTTCGGCACACGCCGCGGCCCGGCGGTTTTCCTCCGGACTGGTGCCTACGGTAATCCAGCGGGTCACTCCCGCCTGCCGGCTGCGGGCCAGCACAGTCTCCAAATCCTCCCACAGCGGAGAATACGTCAGATGGGCATGGGTATCCACCAGTTCCATCGGCCTCCTCCGGCCCTGCTGAACGGCTACAGGTCCAGTTTGTCCCGCAGATAACTCTTCACCTGGTCCAGAGGCACGCGGACCTGCTCCATACTGTCGCGATGACGAATCGTGACGGTATTGTCTTCTTTCGTCTGGCCGTCCACCGTCACGCAGAAAGGCGTACCCGCCTCATCCTGCCGGCGATAGCGGCGCCCGATGGCTCCCTTTTCATCATAAAAGACCGGGAAGTACCGCTTCAAATCCTGGTAGATATTCATCGCGATTTCCGGCATTCCGTCCTTCTTAACCAGCGGGAAGATGCCCGCCTTAATCGGGGCCAGCGCCGGATGAAACCGCAGCAGATTCCGCTGTTCGCCCCGCACCTCCTCCTCATCATAGGCATCCACCAGAAACGCCAGCATACTGCGGTCAATCCCCGCCGACGGCTCAATCACATAGGGAATGTACCGTTCCCGCGTTTCCTCATCGAAATAGGCCAGCGGCCCTTTCAGGTAATCCTCCGCTTCTTCTTTCAGGGTAATCTTCGTCAAATCCCCCTTCTTGTCGTACCATTCGTTCATCGTCCGGATGCCCCGCTGATGCTGCCGCAGGTCAAAGTCCGTGCGGTTGGCAATCCCCTCCAGCTCCTGCCAGTCACCCGAGCCGAACGGAAACTTGTATTCAATATCCACGCACGCCTTGGCATAGTGCGCCAGCTCATCCTTGGCATGCTCCCGGAAGCGCAGATTTTCCTTCCGGATGCCCAGATTGATGTACCAGTTGAACCGCTCCTGCTTCCAGTGCTCAAACCACTCCTCATCCGTTCCCGGCTTGCAGAAAAACTCCAGTTCGGCCTGTTCGAATTCACGGGTGCGGAAGATGAAGGCCTTGGTTGTCACTTCGTTGCGGAAGCTCTTGCCGATTTGGGCAATCCCGAACGGTATCTTCACACGGGTCGAATCCAGCACGTTTCGGAAATTGACGAAAATGCCCTGGGCTGTCTCCGGCCGCAGAAACAGCGTCATCGTATCTTCAACGTTGGCGCCCATCCGGGTTTCAAACATCAGCCGGAACGCCATCGGCTCTCCAAACTGGCCGACCGTACCGCAGGCCGGGCAAACCTTTCTGGACAGCTCGGCCGCCTTGCTCTGGACAGCTTCAATATCGATATGTTCCGTATGCTCCTCAACGCTGCCCTGATGATCCTGAAGATGGTCCACACGCGAACGGGTGCCGCATTTTCGGCAGACCGTCACCAAATCCGCAAACTTATCCGCATGACCGGAGGCCTTCCAGACCATCGGATGCATTAGGATGGAGCAGTCCAGCCCCACCACATCATCCCGCATCTGGACGACATGCTTCCACCAGGCATTGCGGATATTGCGTTTCAATTCAACGCCCAGCGGACCGTAGTCATAGCAGCTGGCCAGCCCGCCGTAGATTTCACTGGATTGAAAGATAAACCCCCGCCGCTTGCACAGTGATACAATGTCATCCAGCTTCGCCAGTTTTGCCATAAATCCCTCACAATAGAGACTTTAAATTCGAGATAAAGAATCCATATTGTACCAAAACCCCTTGAAAAGTTCAAGGCCGTTTTGGCACCGCTTTCCGAAAGACCAAAAAATCCATAGAAAAATCTTCAGAAACGGATTACAGTAATAAACCGTCTTTGAATAAAAAAGCGAGGCAGGACGGGACCATGATTCATTTCAAATGCCCTCATTGTCAAACAGCCCTTCAGATGGAAACTCACTATGCCGGTCAGGCCGCCCTCTGTCCAACCTGCAACGGACAGATTCTCGTGCCGTTCTCGGGGACATCCGCCAAACCAATCATCTGCATCTGCCGACACTGCAAGGCCTTGTATCAAATCCCCGCTGAACAGGCAGGTCGAGAGGTTTCCTGCCCGACTTGCCGAGAAACCACCCAAATTCCCGAGCAGGAAAACGCGGTTTCCGGCAGTCAAATGCTTCGCTTTTCCTGCCGAGCATGCGGACAGGGCTACTGCCTTCCTTCCCGCTATGCCGGCAGAAAATTCACTTGTCCGGCCTGCAAACACGCCTGTTTGGTACCAACGCCCAAACCCGCCGAGCAGGAATTGATTCTTCTGGAGGAAAAACCGCCTAAAGAAACCTCCGCCGCATTTTCCGAGCCGCTGCCGAATGAATCTGAAACTCCCCCGCCGCCGGGAAAACCTGAAAAACAAAAATCCGTCCTTTTCAAAGCCGTTGCCGGAGTCCTCGGCGGCATCATTGGTTTTTCCATCGCATTTTGGCTGGTTTCATCCCTCAAGAAAAGTACCCCCACCCCGCCGCCGACAAACAAATCTTCGCAAGAATCCGCACAAAATCAGCAGATAGACCTTTCATCGCCCGCCCAAAACTATCCGCAAGCCGTCGATTTCTCCCGCTCCATCATCACCCAACTCAATCGAAAATCGGATGATGTGAAGGATTTGGTTTATCTCTTCCCGGACCAGATTCAAGTGTCGAAACAAGACATCGATTCTCTCCTAACCACTCTGGACATTGGGCGGTTTTCCTCCCTCGAAACCACCATAGAAAAAGCACGGGTCGAACCCGGGGCTTCCTATTTTATCACAAAAACAAAGGCCCTATCGGATTCGAATATAATACGTATAATACAGATTGGTTTTGTCGAAATTGAAAACAGTACAGACGAAACCTATTCATCAACAGACCGATTAATATTTGGAATATCAATTTTCGACGAAAAAGGTATACTTTTGTCTTCTGCCGGTCAAACCAACCAAGCCGAATTGCTTTCTATTCTTGACGATACGGTCAACAAATATGCGACCGTCTCTCCGGTGACTTCAACAGCAGAGGAAAGTTCTCTGTCTAAAATGTATGAAGAATTCTTAGAAAAATATTATTGTCCGATTGCTATCGCCATTTTGCTGATTGGATTGACAACCCTTATCTCAATGTGGGTTGTCTTCGATAAAGCGGGCGAGCCGGGATGGGCTGTCTTTGTTCCAATTTACAACACCATCGTCTTTGCACGCATCGGAGGAAAATCAGAATGGCTCGGATTTCTCTGTGCCCTGAGCCCGATGATCCCCTTCGTCGGTTCGATTCTGAACCTCTTTCTTTTCCTTTATCTTTCTGTGAGCGTGGCCAAAGCATTCGGTAGGGGAACCCTTTTCGGATTTGGGATGGTTTTCCTGCCGTTTATCTTTTTTCCAATCCTGGCCTTTTCCGAGTCGGCTTATCCGCAGGCCGATGTCTAACTTCTTCTGAAAGCGAATTTTGCGCTCTGGGCTGTGTTTTTCTTGTTTTTTTTCTGATTCTTGAGTACGCTGGATACGTGTATATAATAATGGCAGAAACCGAGTTTCGGGCCTCCCATGGCCTGGTGTTGGCCGACGGAGGCCGAGAAGACCTTCATTCGCACCTTTGGCGGGTTCGTGCAGCTGTTCACTGTACGCATCTGAACAAGGTTCAGATGGGAATCGACTTTCATGAGCTGAAAGCCCTGCTGGGTGAGATTGTCGCGGCTCTGGCCGACCGCCCGCTGGAAGAACACAGGGCGTTTGCCTCTGTGAATCCGACGGCGGAAATGGTGGCCAAGTTTGTTTTCGACCGGCTGGCTCCGAAAATCCCGCCGCCCGGCAGACTGGCCTGGGTGGAGATTACGGAGGCGCCGGGATGTATTGTACGGTACACGCAGGATTAACCCTTCAGAAGGTCTCAAAAAAGACCGATGAAGAAAAAAATAAATGTAAGCCGGCAGGAAGGACGGAATTAATATGCTTTGTCAGAACTGCAAAACGCAAACAGCCACGATTCACCTGACGGAAATTACCAACGGACACCGTGTCGAAACGCATCTGTGCCAGGCGTGTGCACAAAAACAGGGATTGGCCATTCAAACCCAAATCCCTCTCAACGAACTGCTCTCTACGCTGCTGAGTGTTCCGCCGGAAGCTGCAGGAACGCCGGAAAGCCCGCAGGACCAGAAAGCCTGTCCCCGCTGCGGGATGACCCTCCAGCGTTTCAGCAAAGAAACGCTTCTGGGCTGTCCGCAGGACTACGATGTCTTCGAGAAAAACCTGCTTCCGCTGATTCTGCGTACCCAAAATGACCGCTCCGAACACTGCGGCAAGGTCCCGGCAACCGCGGGTCAGGCCCAGGAAAAGCAGTTGCGGCTCGCCCAGCTGCGGCGCAAACTGGAAGAAGCCGTTCGTCGTGAACAATACGAAACCGCCGCGCGTCTGCGCGATGAAATCCGGAAACTCCAATGAATCTGAGCGACTTATCCAAACAGCCCAGTCCCTGGCTTCAGGAAAGCGGTCCGGCCTCCGAGGTGGTGATTTCTTCGCGAATCCGCCTGGCCCGGAATCTGGCCGGCTATGAATTCAAACCCTGTCTGACACCCTCGCGACAGCAGGAAATCCTCGAAACCCTTAAAAGCGCGTTATTGTCGGTCCCCTCACCGGAACCGCTGTTTTTTATTGATATCGAAGGGGTCTCGGCCCTCGAACGCGAACTGCTGGCGGAACGCTATTTAATCAGTCTCCCCCATGCCCGGGGAGAAGGCCCGCGCGGCGTTGTCATCGCCCAAAACGAAAACTTTTCAGCAATGATAAACGAAGAAGACCACTTGCGGATGCAGGTCTTCGCCGCCGGACAACAATTGGAAAAATGTTTTGAGCAAATCAGCCAGGTGGACAACCACCTCGAAACGAAGGTTCAATTCGCTTTTCATCCGCGGTACGGCTACCTGACCGCCTGCCCGACCAACCTCGGAACCGGCATCCGGGTGTCCGTAATGCTTCATCTGCCGGGTCTGAAGATGACCGGCCAGACGGAAAAGTTCTTCAACGCCGCCCGCGACTGCAATCTGGCAGTCCGCGGCCTTTTCGGAGAGGGCTCGGAAGCCGTCGGCGACTTCTATCAGTTGTCCAACCAGGTTACTTTAGGCGTAACCGAACAGGAAATCGTGCAGAACTTCTCCCGCAACATCGTGCCGAAAATTATCGAATACGAACAGGCCGCTCGACAAAGATTGTTTGAGGAAAATCCGGAAGCCGTCGAAGACAAAATCCATCGTTCTCTAGCCATCCTCCGCAGTGCCCGTCTGATCAGTTCGCAGGAGGCGCTGATTCTTCTCAGTCACGTGCGGCTCGGCATCCATACCGGACGCATTCCGGATATTCCGATTTCGAAAGTGAATGAATTATTCCTGCACATTCAGCCGGCACACCTGCAAATGCAGGCGGGACGAGCCCTCAGCCCGGACCATCGCGACATCCTGAGAGCCCGCATCATTCGAACCGCTCTTTGCGCCAACTAATTCGCCTGCTCTTTTCCCTCCGGCAGCGGAAGACGGCAAACGGCTTCCACTTGAACCCTCGGAATCAGACCGATTGCCGCCAGTTTCAGCCGACCCTGAGCATCCAAAAAAAAGATGCACGGGAATCCATCCGGCAGGGAAAACGGCTCGGGCAGATTCTCTATTCTTCCTATTTGTATTTCTTCAGGCGTAAGTTTCTTCGAGAACTTCTCAATTCTCTCCAGAGACTCTGCTGTTAAGCCAATCACAGTCGGTTTTTCTTCCTCCATCCAGTTCAGGGCCTGCAAAACCTGAGAAATCTGGAGTCGAAAAGGCGGAAACCAGGTCGCCCCTATAATCACGATACATTCCCGACCGCGATAATCCGCAAGATGCCTGCATTCTCCGTTCAGGAGGAAGAATGTCAAATCGGGCACCTCTCGTCCCTGCCAGTCCGGCAAAACCGGCTCCCAGGTCTTTCGGCTGTTGATGACCTCGTCAATTGTCTGATATTGCGGCTGAAACCCGCGCAGATTTTTGCTGATTAAATCACCCAGCGGTTCATTGCCGTGTCTGGACAGTTTCTGCCGATACAGGATAACCATTCCGGCAATCAGCACCAACAGGACAAAATAGACCGGCAGACCCTGAATCAGAAATTTACGGTCGTCTTTCTTTATCATGTCTGCCCGAAATTATAAACATCTCCCCGCCTAAAAAAATACTTTTTCGCCTTTTCCAAATACTTTTCTAATAACCCTTTAACAGACAGGGCGTATAAATCAGTAAAAGAAAAAACAAAAAGGAAGAAGGGATATGCGGCCGAAAAACATTGAACCTCTGAATCTGTCCGACGAATCCACGGAAATGCTTCTGTTAATTGCTGTTTTCGGGAATGAGACCGTCCGCCAATCCGCCGTACGTGAACTGAAGAAACGGCGAGCCCTTCATCACAGCTTTGAAGACGATAATCTGGTTATGACCAATCTGAGCGGGATTTGTTAATTTAGGAAGCAGCTCCCGCCTCTTGATTTTTATGTGCCTTCCCTATTTCGGCATATCTGGAACCTTTATGTCCTGATTAAAGACTGATTTTTTGGTTGACTTGTTTCGACTTGGGGCTACACTATCCTGTCTTTTGATAACCGGAAAAAAGCAACTGCATGCTCAGGGAGACAATCCGTGGCGTACAATTGTGTAGTCCTTGCAAAACAAGTGCCGGATACAAAACGAATCACCGGCCAGGCGATGAACGAAGACGGTACCGTCAATCGAGCGGCCCTTCCGGCCATTTTCAATCCGGAAGACCTCAATGCCCTCGAGATGGCCCTTCAAATTAAGGAACAATACGGCGGGAAGGTTACCGTCATTACGATGGGACTTCCGGCGGCGGCCGAAACCCTCCGCCAATCCCTCTATCGCGGAGCCGACGGCGTCATCCTGATTACGGACAAACGCTGCGCCGCCAGTGATACGCTGGCCACAAGCTATATCCTCAGCTGCGCCGTCCGCAAACTCAACCCCGATATCGTCCTGTGCGGCCGGCAGGCCATCGACGGCGACACCGCTCAGGTCGGGCCGCAGGTGGCGGAAAAGCTGGGGGTTCCCCAGATTACCTACACCGAAAAGATTCTCAACCTGAACGGCAAAACCATCACCGCCCGCCGAAGCATCGGAAACGGCTGGCAGGAAGTCCGAACCAAACTGCCGGTGCTGCTGACGGTCGTGGACACCGCCAACGAACCCAGAATCCCGACGGCCAAGCGGCTGATGAAATACAAGGCCGCACGCTGCCGTATCGAAATTGAAGCGATGGCCAAACAGAACCCCTCGATTGATGTCGAGGCCGTCTGCAAGCAGCTGGAGCAGAAAGGACTGCTCATCCGCCAGTGGGACCTCGACATCCTCGGCGCCGACCTAAAATGGTGCGGACGCGACGGCTCGCCCACCAAAGTCCACCGCATTCAAAGCGTCGTCCTTACCGCCAAGGAAACCAAATCCGTCGAGCCGACCCAGGAAGCCATTGAGGCGATGATTCACGAACTCATCGTGGACCATACCATCGGATAAATTGACGTATCAATCAGATTCAGCAAACAAGGATAATCAGAGATGATAGAAGTCAACAAACAGGGTGAAGTATGGGTGTTTGCCGAGCAGCACGCCGGCACGCTCGAAGACACCTCCATCGAACTGCTCAGCAAAGGACGTCAACTGGCCGACCAGCTGAAAGTTCCGCTGGCGGCGGTCCTGCTCGGAGACCGCGTCGAGCCCCTCTGCGTTCGGCTCGGTCAATACGGCGCCGACAAGGTCTATCTGACTGAACACCCGCTGCTGAACCACTACCAGACCAGCTCTTATGCCAAGGTTCTGGACGAACTGATTCACAAACACAAACCGCAGATTGTCCTGTACGGAGCCACACCCGTCGGACGCGACCTGGCCCCGCGTGTGGCCAGCGCCCTGAAGGCGGGACTGACCGCCGACTGCACGGATCTGCAGATTGGACGTCACGAAATCCCCAGCACCGGCAAGGTCTATGAGAACCTGCTTCTGCAGATTCGTCCGGCCTTCGGCGGCAACATCATCGCCACGATTATCAACTACGACCGCTGGCCGCAGATGGCCACCGTTCGCGAAGGTGTGATGCCTATGCCCGAACCGAATGGACGCCGCAAGGCCCAAATCGTTCGGGAAAACATCTCCCTGCTGCCGGACGACCTGATGCTGGAGATTCTGGCCGAACACCGCCAGCCCAAAAAGGTCAATCTGAAGGCCTCCCGCATTATCGTGGCCGGCGGCGCCGGCGTGGGCAGCAAGGAAAACTTCAAACTTATTTGGGACCTGGCCCACTGTCTGGGCGGTGCTCCCGGCGCCACCCGGGCCGCCGTGGATTTGGGCTTTATCGACCGCGACCATCAGGTCGGCCAGACCGGCACAACCGTCCGTCCGGTGCTCTACATCGCCGTCGGCATCAGCGGAGCCATTCAGCACCAGGCCGGAATGAGCGGCAGCCAGAAGATTATTGCAATCAACAACGATCCGGAGGCCCCCATCTTTCAAATCGCCCACTACAAAATCGTCGGCGATTTGAATCAGGTGGTCCCGATGATGATTAAAGCCATCCGGGAAAAAGTATAAATTGAAACAACCAACGCCTGTTTTGAGGAAGAACAGATGGGCAATTTTTATCGAGATAACGACGACATTCAGTTTCTGATGAAGCATATTGATTTGGGCGAGCTGGCCAACTTTATGGAGCGGGGATTCCGCTTTGCCGGCCGGTTCGACACCGCCCCGGCCAACGCCCAGGAGGCCATTACCAATTATGACCTCGTTCTGGACGCCCTCGGCCAGCTCAGCGCCGACTTTATCGCTCCCCGCAGCGAAGGAATCGACCGTCAGGGAAGCACCCTGCTGGAAAACGGCACCGTCAAATACGCCGACGGCATTGCCGAATCCCTTCAGGCCCTGGCCAAAGCCGATGTGATGGGCTTTACGCTGCCGCACGAATACGGGGGACTCAATTTCCCCAGTCTGGTGTACTCGGCGGCCATCGAAATCGTCTCCCGGGCCGATGCATCCCTGATGAACCTGTTCGGTCTGCAGGGCATCGCCGAGACCATCAACTTCTTCGCGGATGAAGAAATCAAACGGCAGTATCTGCCGCAGTTCGCCGCCGGCAAAGTGACCGGCGCTATGGTTCTGACCGAGCCCGATGCGGGTTCCGACCTGCAGGCCTGCAAACTGCGGGCCTTTCAGGATGCCCAGGGCAACTGGTACCTGCACGGCGTCAAGCGGTTTATCACCAACGGCTGCGGTGAAGTGCTGCTGGTACTGGCCCGCTCCGAACCGGACCGCAGCGGCGGCCTGGGCCTGAGTCTGTTCCTGTGCGAACGAGGCCCCACCGTGCGGGTTCGCCGGCTGGAGGACAAGCTCGGCATTCACGGCTCGCCCACCTGCGAGTTGTTCTTTGACAATACGCCCTGCCGGCTTATCGGTGAACGCCAGCGCGGACTGGTAACCTACGTGATGAGCTTAATGAACGGCGCCCGCATCGGAATCGCCGCCCAGTCGATGGGCATTGCCGAGGCGGCCTACCGCATCGCCCGCGACTATGCCCACAGCCGCAAGCAGTTCGGCGGCCCCATCGAAAAACTGCCTGCCGTGCGGGATATGGTTATCGAGATGAAAACCCAGATTGAAGCGGGTCGAGCCCTGCTCTATGAAACCAGCCGCATCGTCGATCACGAGGTCGGCCTGACAAAAATCAGCGAAGACCCGACCGAATCGCCCGAAGCCCAGAAAGAAGCCAAGCAGCGGCTCCGCACCATCAAACGGGTAGCGGCCATGCTGACGCCGATGAGCAAGTATTACTGCTCCGAGATGTGCAACCGCGTCACGTACGACGCCATCCAGATTCTCGGCGGAAGCGGGTACATGCGCGATTACGCATGCGAACGGCTGGCCCGCGACGCCCGCATCACCACCATTTACGAAGGCACCAGCCAGCTGCAGATTGTTGCAGCGGTCCGGGGCGTATGCGGCGGGGCCTGCGAAAAATATCTGGCGGAACTGGCCGCACTGCCCTATGACGATTCCGTCAAAGACCTGCTGGCCCTGCTGTCTGAAGGCACACAGCAGCTGACCAAAGCCGTCGCCTTTGTCAAAGAGGCCGGCGTCGATTATATGGATTTGTTCGGCAGACAGCTGGTGGACATCGCCATCGCCCTCATCAACGGCTACCTGCTGTGCGGACAGGCCTCCAGCAAGGTCCAGATGCAGGTGCCCGTCGCCGATGACGCCTCCAACGGCTCCGGCAAAACCGTTCCGATGACCGAACGCAAGCGGATGATGGCACGGCGGTATATCCTGCGCAATGCCCCCAAAATCCGCGCCTGGGCCGAAGAAGTCTGCTCCGGCGATAAATCCACGTTCAAGGAATATGAAGTCTTGGCCGGGCCGATTCCTGAACTCGGTTAGAAAAGAAGGCAGATACGTCGGCGGAGTCGGTTTGGGTGTAAACACGGAGAATACGGGACGATGCTAAGAGCCGCAATTTTCGATTTTGACGGCGTCATCGCCGACTCGGAGTTTCTGCACTACAAGGCGCTCAATCAGGTCTTCGAAAAATACGGTGTTTCCGTCCCCAAAGAAGTCCACTGGCAGAAATATCTCGGCTACACAGATATTGAAAACATTCAGGCCGTCTCCGAAGACTACAGGATGAATCTCACACCGGAACAGGTTCGCCAGATGGCTCGTCAAAAAGCCGAGTTGTTTAAGCAGCTGGCACGGGAGGAAACCGCCATCCTCGACGGCGTGGAGAGTTTAATCGGCAAACTGAAGGCCCATCACATCCGACTGGCCGTCTGTTCCGGCGCCCTGCGTGACGACATCGAACAAATGCTGGCCGGCAGCGACCTGCTCAATGCCTTCGACGTCCTCGTCACAGCAGAAGACGTAAAAAAAGGCAAACCTGACCCGGAAGGATACCTGCTGGCCCTCAAAAAACTCAATCAAAAGCAATCCCAGCCGATTCAGCCCGGCGAATGTGTTGTCATTGAAGATTCCCATTGGGGTCTGGCCGCCGCCGCTGCCGCCGGAATGCACCGAATCGCCGTCACCAATACCTATCCGGCCGAGCAGCTTCAGGATAAAGCCGAACGGGTTGTCTCTTCTTTGGAAGAGCTGACCATCGACGACCTCCAGAATATATGCAAATAAATGTCCCCTTTGTCTTTATTCTACAAATATTTGTTTGGGGCCATATTTCCTTTTTGCCAGGTGTCCCAAATGAAAATAACACAACTTATCACTATTAATAATAAGGATTTGGGATATCTTGACTTGACTTTTCTTTCATCTTGACTATACTTATTTGTTCTCTTTTCGACGCCTTTTTCATTTCCGCTTCCCCGGAATTTAAAACTTTTTTGGGTAAGAAGCGGGATTTTTTTATCTCTATTAGTAGAAAAGTTTTTTGAAATTCGAAAGAACGAAAGCACTTGGCTGGCTCTTTTGATTACAGTTTGATAAGCAGAATCCAGCAGGCCAACGACATTGTCGATGTGGTCTCCGAACACCTTCGTTTAGACAAAAAAGGCAAGGAACTGGTAGGATTATGTCCATTTCATAGCGACCACCGGCCGAGTCTTTACGTCAGCCCCTCCAAGCAGATTTTCAAATGTTTTGCTTGTGGGGCGGGCGGCGATGTCCTCAAATTTGTCCAAATGCGGGAAAATCTGACCTTTCCGCAGGCCGTTGAGCGGCTCGCTCAGCGGGCGGGCATCCCTCTGGACCCTTCCTGGAAAAAACAGCAACCTTCCGCCAATGAGCCCAGCGCAGAATCCATCGCCAAAATGAACCGATGGGCAATGCAGGTCTGGCAGCAGAACCTCTGGCATCCGGAAAAAGGGGCTTCCGCTCGCCAATATCTGGACCATCGGAAAATCTCGAAAGAATCCGCTCGGGAATGGAACCTCGGGCTGGCAGTGGACAGCTGGGATGACTTGACGGCCAGGGCAGTCAATGCAAAAATAAAACCGGCTCTGCTTGTCTCTGCAGGCCTGTCAGTCCCCAAAGACACCGGTGGTTTTTACGATAAGTTTCGTAATCGGCTGATGTTCCCAATTATGGATGTCAGCGGTCGCGTAATCGGCTTCGGCGGACGCACATTAGGGGATGACCCCGCCAAATACATGAACTCGCCGAGCACCCTTCTCTTTGACAAGAGCCGCTGCCTTTACGGGCTTTATCAGGCCCGCCACACGATTGTCGAAACCGGAACCGCTGTTGTCGTCGAGGGATACACGGATGTGATGATGGCTCATCAGTATGGCATCCGAAACGTGGTTGCCACGCTCGGCACCAGTTTTACAGAAGGGCACGCCCACTTGCTCCGCCGGTTTGCCAAACGCATTATTCTCTTGTTTGACAGCGATACAGCCGGCCGAGCCGCGGCGGAACGAGCGCTGGAAATCTGCCTCTCCGAAAAAATCGATATCCGGATGGCCTTTGTCCCGGAAGGAAAGGACCCTTGCGATTATCTTCTTCAAAGCGGTGCAGATGCTTTCCGGAAAGTTCTGGACAATGCTCAGGATATTTTCGACTATTCCTGGCAGCGATTTCAGGAACAAATTGAGCAAAGCGACACGCTGGCGGACCGCGCCGAGGCCGCCCGAACGTTTCTTCAGCATGTCGCCGCCGGTATTACCGCTGGAAAAATTGACAGTGTGTCTCGGACGCTGCTGTTGAGCCGGCTGAGCACACTTCTAAATCTTTCGGTCAGCCGCATCGAAGCCGAATTGAGAAAAATCATCAAAAAAAATGAAATTTCAAAACCGGATGAACCGAAAAAACCCTCTTCCGTTCATTATATTATAGAGGCACAGAGGGAGGTCCTTCGGGCCCTTCTGAATGAGCCGGGCCTGATGGCCGAAGAGGAGGGAAAAATTCAATCGGATCTCTTTACAGAACCGATACTTAAAGAAATTGCCGACGTGCTTTTAGCCAACTTGAACGAGGGGCTGGAGCCGACAATCGCCCAATTGTGCGGGCGGTTTGAATCGCCTCAGACAGCTCAGATGGTTGTGCAGCTGTACGAAGAGGGGCAGCAGACCGGCAATTTCCGACCGCGGCTTCACCTGGCCCTGGAGGTTCTGCGGGAAGACCTGCGGAATCGGGTAAAAGAAACCATTAAACCGGCCGCCGCGGGGCAAGATGATAAGGCCCTTCGAAAATTTGACGAATTGTTGCGAACCCAGAAAGGTAACCCGCGTTCCGGTTACCTGAAACTCTAAAACAGAACCTGCCGGACGCCGGAGACAGAAAGAAGAACAGGAGTTCCATGCAGCCAAAAAAATACAGACACGACGAGAACCCGGATGAGATTTTCGACCTGACGGATGATTTCGGGGATGAAGACCCCGAAATCGACGAGGCGCTCGATGCGATTCCGGACACAGAAGAGGACCTGGACGAAGGAGACGTCGAAGCACCGCTGGACGAGGCGGAGCCGACGCCGCCGTCCCTGCCGATTCCGCAGGGAGACGGACGGGAAAGCGACCAGCCCGACCGCATCCGGCTCATCGAAGAGCGTATCGCCGCCATCATCCGCAAAGGCAAGGAAAAGGGATATTTAACCTACGAAGAAATCAACGATGACCTGCCCGATGAGATTATCAGTCCGGCACGGCTGGACAACCTGCTGATGACGCTCGACGAAGCCGGTGTGCAGCTCATCGACGAGACGGACCTGCCGCGTCATCGAAAAGAAGCCCGGGAAGAAACCGATGAAGAATTCACCAAAGAGGCGGAAATCGAAGAAGACCTTCTTCTGGAGGAACACCTGGAAGAAGCGGAAGGCCGGCGAATCGATGACCCCGTGCGGATGTATTTGACCCAGATGGGCGAAATCCCGCTGCTGACGCGGGAGGAGGAAATCAGTCTGGCCCGCAAAATCGAGTTCACACGGCTGGCCTTCCGCCGCAAGGTTCTGGGGTGCGATTACTGCGCCCGGCACGCGGTTGAAATCCTCCAGCAGGTGGACGATGGTTCGCTTCCCTTCGATCGGACGATGAAAATGGGCAGCGGCGAATCCGAAGTCCGCGCCTTCGTGAAAAACCGGATGCCTCAGAACCTCGACACCGTCACAAAACTGCTCAACCGCAACCAGGAGCTTTTTGCCGCCTCGATGGCTTGTTCATCCCTCGACGAGGCCAAAAAATACATCCGGCAGATTCACCGCAACCGCCGCAAGATTGCTACACTGCTGGAGGAATTGTCGCTGCGGACCAGCCGCATCCAGCCGATGATGAAGAAACTGGAGGGCATTCATTCCAAGATGCTCCAGCTGCAGGCCGCCATTGAAGCCGGCCCCAATCGCGACCACAGCGAAGAAGATATCCGCGCAATGAAGCAGGAGCTGCAGGGGCTGCAGGAACTTGTGCTGGAAACGCCCCGTCAGCTGTCCAAACGCCTGCGGGCCATCCGGGCGGTCTTCTCCCAGTATGAAGACGCCAAGCGTCGGCTGGCCGGCGGCAACCTGCGTCTGGTGGTCTCCATCGCCAAAAAATATCGCAATCGGGGTTTAAGCTTCCTGGACATCATTCAGGAAGGCAACACCGGCCTGATGCGGGCTGTGGACAAATACGAGTATCGGCGCGGCTATAAGTTCAGCACCTACGCCACCTGGTGGATTCGTCAGGCCATCACCCGCGCCATCGCCGACCATGCCCGCACCATCCGCATCCCCGTGCATATGATTGAGACGATGAGCAAACTGCGCACCATCAGCAAGAATCTGATGCAGAAGCTCGGACGAGAACCCACCATCGAAGAAATCGCCGCCGAAGCCAATATGTCCATCACCGAGACACGCCGCGTGATGAAAATCAGCAAGCATCCGTTCAGTCTCGATCGGCCCATCGGCGAAAGCGAAGACAGCTACTTCGGCGACTTTATCGAAGACGAAAGCGTCGAATCCCCGGTCCAGTCCGCTGCGCAGGAAATGCTCAAAGAACGAATTGACGAGGTCCTCAAAACCCTCACGTACCGTGAGCGGGAAATTATCAAACTCCGCTACGGCATCGGAGACGGCTATACCTATACCCTCGAAGAGGTCGGACGAATCTTCAAGGTGACCCGCGAGCGAGTCCGGCAGGTGGAAGCCAAGGCCATCCGGAAACTCCAGCATCCGGTCCGCTCCAGACGGCTGGAAGGATTTCTGGACGGCAAACCCACCCTGCCGCCGGACCCGTCCGCTTAAGCCGTCTCAGGACCTGCTGACCCTGTCTGCGAATCGGATTGCCCCGGAAAAACTATGCAAAGTAAAAAGCGGCTCGTATCCATTTATCACGCCCTGCTGCCGGCGGCAGTTCTAATCAGTTTCGCCGCCGCAGGGACGGCAAACGACTGCAATTGTCCGTCCCGCCGGGCCGCCGAACCTTTTTCTCTTCAGCAGGCCGAACGAACCCTTCTGCTGGGCTATGTGGACAAAGGCGATTTTGATACTGCTCTGTTGCTCCTCGAGCGGTCTGTCCGGCGGGAGGACGACTTTCGCCGAAATCTTCACACGCTTCTGACACGATACAAAACGTTTCAGGAGGAATGGAGGCGGCAAAATCAGCAGGCCGCCGAAAAACTGCACCAGAGAATCGAACAGCTCCGGAGCGACCCCAATCAGGTTTCGGCAAAGCCGGAGGAAATCCTTTCTCTGCTGATTCAGAGCCGAAAGGATCATTCGGACGAACGCAAGTTTTTGTCGGAACCTTTTGTCTCCTCGCTGACCGAACAAATTCGCCGAAATATCCGCCGCTGGCAGTCGCAGGGAGAATATGAAAAAGCCTGGCGGGCCGGTCTTTGGGTGCTTTTGGCCGCCGACCCGAACAATCCGGCTCTGCAGCAGGAAAAAACCGACTTGCTGTCCAAAATCGCCGTTGAGAAAAAACTCACAGCCCCCCTTTGTCCGGGCCAGAGCGATCCTTATGCCTCCGTCCAGGCCGAAATTTTCTTTGAAGCCCTCCGGCGGCTCGACCAAAAATATTTCATTCCCCTGAATTATTCGGCCCTGAACCGCCGTGCCCTCGCCTGTGCCCGGCACATCGGAGAGGTGCTCGCCTGCGGACGAAAAGATTTTCTCTACTCTGCAGATCCGAATACGCTGGCTGCATGGAACCAGCGGCTGAAAAATCTGCAGGAATCGGCAGACTCATCCCCGCAGACCCAATCAGACCTTCCGGCCTTTCTCGAACAAATCCGCATCCTGCTGGACCTGAACCGCTCGACCCTTCGGCTGCCGGAGGGTCTGCTCGTGCAGCTGCTTGCCGAGGCCGTGCTGGAGGAGCTGGACCCCTATACCGAAATCGTCTGGCCCGCCCGAAGCGAAGAGTTTGACAAGCAGATGAGCGGAGAGTTCGCCGGTGTGGGCATTCGGATTGCCCGTCAGGACAACCAGCTGACCATTATCGAAATCATCCCCGATTCTCCCGCGGAGGAATCCGGACAGCTTCAAGTCGGCGATTCCATCCTGGCCATTGACGGAACCTCTACGGAAAACCTGACTCTTGACTGTGCTGTTCGCCTGATTTCCGGTCCGGCAGATACTCCCGTCACTCTGACTCTCCGGCGGCATGAGGAGGAACAGACTGTCACGCTTCTCCGCCGCAAAATTGTCCTGCCGTCGCTGCACGGCAACACCTCCCCGCTCGAGCAGCCCCTGAAAACCAACGGCGGTCTGAGCGCCTATCAGATTGATGCCGACCCGCACATCGCCTATATTCGGCTGAGCGGCTTTCGAAAAGACACCGCCCAGACGCTGCGGCAGATTCTCGAAAAACTTCACGCCAACGGGCTGCGCGGCCTGCTGCTGGACCTTCGCTCCAACAGCGGCGGTTTGCTCGATGCGGCCGTCGGCGTCGCAGACCTGTTCCTCGAAACCGGCGTCATCGTCCGAACCTGCACGCGGGAAGGCATTGAGCAGGAAATCACGGCCGCCGCCGGCGCGCTTCAGCTGGATATCCCGATGGCCGTTCTGGTCGATGACGGCACCGCCAGCGGGGCGGAAATTCTGGCCGGTGCTCTGGCCGCTCCGCACGCGCCCCGCGCCGTTCTGGTCGGAACCCGCACCTACGGGAAAGGCACGGTTCAGGAGGTCGAACCCCTTCCCAACGGCTGCCGGCTCAAATACACCCGCGGTATTTATCAGCTGTCCGACGGCCGGGAGGTTCCCAATCGCTATCAGCGGCTCAAACAAAATCGAACCGACTGGGGTCTGCTGCCGGATGTGATTGTGGAAACGGGCGAACCGCAGCTGGAAAAAGCCCGCCAGGCACGCCGCAATCTCGAAAAATTCTTCCGCGAATCCCAGGACAAAAGCCCGCAGCAGATTCAGCAGGACCTTTTGCCTCTGCTGGAGGCGCTCGTCAGCTCCGACCCGCCGCTGGCCGCCGGCCTGACGATTCTGAAAGCAAAAATCCTTGCCTCCGAGCATCCTCTCCCTTCGTCGGCAGACCCGAATGTGCCTGCGCCCGCTGCCGCCGCCGACCCGAATCTGTGAAACATTCCGAGTCCGCAGGCGTAGAAGAGATAGACAGTAAAAAAGAGAAAGTTGCCGTATGACGGAGTTTATAAAGGAATTTTGGTCCACACTGGCTCAGATGTCTCCCTATCTGCTGTTCGGTTTTTTTGCGGCGGGTTTGCTGAGCATCTGGATTTCCCCTGCCCTGGTGGAGCGGCATCTGGGCGGACGGGGCTTCGGCGCAGTCGTCAAGGCCTCGCTGTTCGGAATCCCCCTGCCGCTGTGCTCCTGCGGCGTGATTCCGGTCACGATGTCGCTGTACAAACACGGCGCCGGGCGCGGGGCAGCCGTGTCGTTTCTTTTGTCAACGCCGCAAACCGGTGTGGACAGCATCTTCGTAACCTATTCGCTGCTGGGGCCCTTTTTCGCCGTCCTGCGTCCGATTGCCGCATTTCTGACCGGTCTGTTCGGCGGCGGACTGGTCAATCTGTTTGATCCTGCCGACAGCGGCGCCGCGGAGTCTTCCAAATCCTGTGCGGACGACTGCTGCACGAAGGAAAAGAAACCGCCCAAATGGAAACGGATGCTTCGCCACGGCTTTGTAACCCTGCCGACCGACATCGGCTTGCCGATGCTCATCGGCCTGCTGATTGCCGCCGCTATTTCCGTTTGGGTGCCGGATGACCTGTTTGCCGTCCGTCTGGCCGCCGGCAGCAATCTGCTGGCGATGTTCGTGATGATGTTCGTCGGCATTCCGATTTACGTCTGCGCTACCGCCTCGGTGCCGATTGCCGCTGCGCTGATTGCCAAGGGCCTTTCGCCCGGCGCTGCGCTGGTCTTCTTAATGACCGGTCCGGCCACCAACGCCGCAGGACTGTCCACACTTTGGGGCGTCCTCGGCCCTCGCTCCGCCCTTTTGTTTCTGTTTTCGACCGCCTTTTGTGCCCTCGCAAGCGGCCTGATTGTCGATGCTTTCCTGCCGCGCCAGAAGGCCGTCGAAATGATGCATCATCACAGCATCGCCCTTCCGGACTGGGCGGGTCATCTGTCCGCCCTCATCCTGCTGGCCCTGCTGCTGTTTGGAATCGCCCGCAAATACGCCCGAAAGGCCGAATAGACCCGCCGGGCTATTCCTCCTCCAGCATCTTCTTTCGGCGCAGGATATGATGATAATGCTGCGCGAACCGATGCGCCTCATCGCGGACGTACTGAAGCAGCTTTCGCACCGGTGAAATCGCCGACAGCCGCAGCGGCTCCGCCCGGCCGGGCAGATAAATCAGCTCCTCCCGCTTGGCAATCGCCGCCAGATTCGGCATCGGAGCCCCCATCGACCGCAGGGCCTCTTCGGCGGCGTGCAGATGGCCGAGCCCGCCGTCAATCAGCACCAAATCCGGCCAGAGCTCCTCACCCGCCAGCGCGTGTTTGTACCGCCGGCTGATGACCTCCGCAATCGCCGCAAAATCATCGGAAGAGCCCGCCGCCCGGATGCGGAAACGCCGATAGCCCTCCTTAAAGGGCTTGCCGTCGATGAACTGCACCATCGCCCCGACCGTCTCGCTGCCGGCCAGATGAGCAATATCAAACCCCTCGATAATCCGGATCGGCTGCGGGCTTTTGAGAAGATGCTGAAGTTTTTCCAGCGCCTCCGTCGGGTCCTGAAAAAACACCTCCGGCTGCACGTGCTCCTCGGCGGTGCCGCGTTTGTCCAGATTTTCCAAAAGCCGAATCCGGTCCCGCAGCCGGGCCGCCTCTTCGAAATCCTGCCGCCGCGAGGCCTCCTGCATCCGCCGGCGGAGTCCCTCGATGTACGACGAGCGCTTCGAACCCAGAAACCGAATCAAATCGCGTATCTGCCGGCGGTAGTCCCGGCGGCTGACCTTGTCCGCGCACGGCGCGGTGCATTGGCGGATATGATACAAAAGACACGGCCGGAAAAACCGCCGCTTCGGGTCGTCCAAACGAATCTCCAGCGTGCACGTGCGAAACAGAAAAATCTTCTGCAGAAGCCCCAGCACCTGCCGCAGGTCGCGTACGGCCGTAAACGGCCCGAACAGCCGGCTGCGGGGGTTGGGACTGCGCGTGATATACACCCCCGGAAAATCTTCGCGCGTCGTAATTTCCAGATAGGGAAAGGTCTTGGAATCTTTTAAATCCGTATTGTACGGCGGGTGAATATCCTTAATCAGGCGGGCCTCCTGCAGAATCGCTTCCGCCTCGCCGGCCGTTTCCAGATAATCCACATCCGCTACGCGGCTGAGCATCTCGGCAATCCACGGGCCGCGGGTCTCGGCCAGATTGGCCCCGGGCTGAAAATAGCTGCTCACCCGCGCGCGGAGATTCTTGCCCTTGCCGATGTAGAGCACCTTCTCCTCGGCATCCTTCATAAAATACAGCCCCGGCCCCGTCGGAAAGGAACGTATCTTCTCCCGCAGGGCCTGCAGTTTGTCTTCAGACAGTGCCATCAAGGAAGATTATACCAGACCGCAGGCCTCAAAGGGAGTCGGAGGAAATGGAAATCCGAAATGATTAACCACAGATTACACAGATTTCACAGATTCAAAAAAACCAAGGCAGAAAACAAACGAATTTGCAGGACAACTGCTCACTGATGACTGATAACTGAAGACTGGCAACTGAATGCTGGGCACTGGCTTCTGGCTGCTGGCCGCTTAAGCTTTCATTTAACCACGGATTACACGGATTTCACGGATTAAGAAAAGGAGGGAGAAAAGCAAACGAATTTACAAGGATGACTGCTCACTGATGACTGATAACTGGCCACTGGATACTTAACCGCGGATTTCACGGATAACACAAGAAACCCGCGTCTTGTCCTCCGAAGCTTTAGCGAAGGAGACAGGAGGATATCCAACGCCGCGCCTGTCATTCCCGCCCTCGCTGTCATCCCCGTCTTCGTTGTCACTCCCTCGCCTTACTGTCATTCCCGCCCTTATTGTCATTCCCGCCCTTATTGTCATTCCCGCCCTTATTGTCATTCCCGCGCAGGCGGGAATCCATTCTTCCTCTTCCCGCGTCTCGTCCTTCGCAGCTTCAGCGAAGAAGGAAGGCGAGAATCCAGCGGCCGGGAACAACCGAAATCCGAAATACAAAACGTGAACACCCAAATAAATTAACCACGGATTTCACGGATTACACGGATTAAGAAAAGGAGGGAGAAAAGCAAACGAATTTGCAGGATAACTGCTCACTGATGACTGATAACTGATAACTGGCAACTGGTGTCTGGAGACTGGCTGCCGTTCAGTTTCAATCCCTTATTCATCAGGGGAAAAATGCAAGCCTATAGACGCCGCCGCAATGGTGATGGGCGAGCAAGTGTTTCAATCCCTTATTCATCAGGGGAAAAATGCAAGCGGTAAACTGGGATTATATTACCGCACGGGCTTTGAAGTGTTTCAATCCCTTATTCATCAGGGGAAAAATGCAAGAAAAGGTGAGGTACAGGAGTTAGACGGCGACAACATCGGCAGTTTCAATCCCTTATTCATCAGGGGAAAAATGCAAGGCCTGAAAGCCGCCGGCTATACGATAGATGAGATTTTTGACGTTTCAATCCCTTATTCATCAGGGGAAAAATGCAAGGCGCTGTCAGAAGGTAAACGGCCGGAAACGCTAAATTATGAGTTTCAATCCCTTATTCATCAGGGGAAAAATGCAAGACCAAGCCCTGGGGGGCAATTAAACTCAATTCCGTCGAGAAAAAGAGTTTCAATCCCTTATTCATCAGGGGAAAAATGCAAGACGGGCAATCAGCCCTACAGCCGCCACTTTGTGGATATCTACAGTTTCAATCCCTTATTCATCAGGGGAAAAATGCAAGCGGCTCTCGAGCAATTAATTAAGTTAGGGGCTGTCAAAGAAGGTTTCAATCCCTTATTCATCAGGGGAAAAATGCAAGTGTGTGGAGTTGTACAATGAACACGGCTTGCCGGCCATTCTGGGTTTCAATCCCTTATTCATCAGGGGAAAAATGCAAGTACTACACATTATCGGAGAGTATCCCGATAACATTAATCCACAGTTGTTTCAATCCCTTATTCATCAGGGGAAAAATGCAAGTGGGCTACTTCTTGGCCGAAATCGGGGGAATGTATAAGAAGTTTCAATCCCTTATTCATCAGGGGAAAAATGCAAGCTCAAAAATGGGGATTGTACTACGATTTGTCGGGGGGGTTTCAATCCCTTATTCATCAGGGGAAAAATGCAAGGCGCTGTCAGAAGGTAAACGGCCGGAAACGCTAAATTATGTGTTTCAATCCCTTATTCATCAGGGGAAAAATGCAAGTGGTTTTTTCGGCCACGTGAAGAAGCCGAGTGGAAAGCACTCGGCGAGTTTCAATCCCTTATTCATCAGGGGAAAAATGCAAGCTAAAAACAGGGCAACCCATCCCCGACTATCTCACAAACAGTTTCAATCCCTTATTCATCAGGGGAAAAATGCAAGAGAGGTTAACTGCAGCTGCGGAGCCGCCCTTAAAGGCAGTTTCAATCCCTTATTCATCAGGGGAAAAATGCAAGCGGAGCGGGAGTCGGCGGCGGAACACAATGTGATTGTCTGCAAGGGTTTCAATCCCTTATTCATCAGGGGAAAAATGCAAGTATCGAAAATGCGGGGGGGAGATGGCCGGAGTGGAGCGATGGTTTCAATCCCTTATTCATCAGGGGAAAAATGCAAGAATGAAATTAATGGTCCTGGAGAGAGAAAATGATTACAAAAATGGTTTCAATCCCTTATTCATCAGGGGAAAAATGCAAGCCTGACCGATTTTCAGGATCGGCTCCTCGCGGGGCTTCTGCGTTTCAATCCCTTATTCATCAGGGGAAAAATGCAAGATCGCATCGGCCGAGCCGGTCTGCAGCCGAGCCGCCGTTGTTTCAATCCCTTATTCATCAGGGGAAAAATGCAAGAAAATACAGGACTTACATCAAAAAAATTGAGGAAAAAAACGCAGTTTCAATCCCTTATTCATCAGGGGAAAAATGCAAGCGGTTCTATCGGGACCATAGAAAATTAACAGAAATATCAAAGGAAGTTTCAATCCCTTATTCATCAGGGGAAAAATGCAAGAGCCGCAGCGACAAAGCAGAACGATTGTACTTGAACAATGTTTCAATCCCTTATTCATCAGGGGAAAAATGCAAGCTCCGGCGGATCCCCCTTACCAGAGTCTACTATTGTTGGGATGTTTCAATCCCTTATTCATCAGGGGAAAAATGCAAGCGCCAATGCGGAGGTGAGATGGGAGTCGAACGATGGAGCGATGGGTTTCAATCCCTTATTCATCAGGGGAAAAATGCAAGAATATCTTTGTACCATCATCGTTGTCTCGAAGGTTGAAATAAGTTTCAATCCCTTATTCATCAGGGGAAAAATGCAAGACAGCAGAAGATTCATCCTCGGCTGTACGGATTGGTAGCCGTTTCAATCCCTTATTCATCAGGGGAAAAATGCAAGTCTTTTTCATGGGCGTTCTCCTTTTCTGACAGGTTATCGCAATGTTTCAATCCCTTATTCATCAGGGGAAAAATGCAAGGCAAGTGCATTTTCAGCAATGGAGATGATTGCTTCTTTATTCGGAGTTTCAATCCCTTATTCATCAGGGGAAAAATGCAAGCCGAGAACAATTCCTACGAGAACTCGGGGAGCGGGTCTATAAACGTTTCAATCCCTTATTCATCAGGGGAAAAATGCAAGCCCCCCGTTTTACAAGACGACTCCCTGCGGGCAGCGGATGTTTCAATCCCTTATTCATCAGGGGAAAAATGCAAGTTTGGGTGGAGTTCGACGACCCCGAAAATCTTGAGGGCGGTTTCAATCCCTTATTCATCAGGGGAAAAATGCAAGATGGGCGATGAACTAACGTATTATGAGCAGGTCGTTCCGAGTTTCAATCCCTTATTCATCAGGGGAAAAATGCAAGAGCAGACTGTGGCCGATCACCGGCGAAGAGGCTGATCAGATGTTTCAATCCCTTATTCATCAGGGGAAAAATGCAAGCCGAGAACAATTCCTACGAGAACTCGGGGAGCGGGTCTATAAACGTTTCAATCCCTTATTCATCAGGGGAAAAATGCAAGCCCCCCGTTTTACAAGACGACTCCCTGCGGGCAGCGGATGTTTCAATCCCTTATTCATCAGGGGAAAAATGCAAGTTTGGGTGGAGTTCGACGACCCCGAAAATCTTGAGGGCGGTTTCAATCCCTTATTCATCAGGGGAAAAATGCAAGATGGGCGATGAACTAACGTATTATGAGCAGGTCGTTCCGAGTTTCAATCCCTTATTCATCAGGGGAAAAATGCAAGAGCAGACTGTGGCCGATCACCGGCGAAGAGGCTGATCAGATGTTTCAATCCCTTATTCATCAGGGGAAAAATGCAAGATTGGGATAATTCGGAATCATCGAGGCACGGATGCCAGATGTTTCAATCCCTTATTCATCAGGGGAAAAATGCAAGATTTATGATGAAATGGCTTAAGAAAAAGATTCCGCATAAGTTTCAATCCCTTATTCATCAGGGGAAAAATGCAAGGCCCTGAAAAGAAACTCCGGACAGGCCGATGTCGTCACGTCGCTGTTTCAATCCCTTATTCATCAGGGGAAAAATGCAAGGAAAGACGATACTGCACTGTACCGCCTTCTGCAAACGGCGTTTCAATCCCTTATTCATCAGGGGAAAAATGCAAGTATATGTGCAGATGTTTGCCCGCCGGTCGGCGGGCGGAAAGGGTTTCAATCCCTTATTCATCAGGGGAAAAATGCAAGTGATTTCCGGCATGTGCTCCTGCTGGGAATTCATCGCAAAAGTTTCAATCCCTTATTCATCAGGGGAAAAATGCAAGATCATCTACATACTCGACCGCGGCGAATCCAGAGTTGGATGTTTCAATCCCTTATTCATCAGGGGAAAAATGCAAGAAGCACGATTACACCATCGCTTCTGCGCATTGCAATGAGGTTTCAATCCCTTATTCATCAGGGGAAAAATGCAAGCTCCGTCCCCGGGCAGGCCGGGGAGGATACCCCCCTTGATTGTTTCAATCCCTTATTCATCAGGGGAAAAATGCAAGACCGTTCTGGAATCCGTAAAACCTGTGATGCGGACTATCCCGTGTTTCAATCCCTTATTCATCAGGGGAAAAATGCAAGAGATACGGAACCGATGTTCAGGCAGTTCTTGATGAAATAGATGTTTCAATCCCTTATTCATCAGGGGAAAAATGCAAGCGCGAGTACCCAAACAGGAAGGAACTACCTATCTACGGATGGGTTTCAATCCCTTATTCATCAGGGGAAAAATGCAAGTATCGGCGGACGCTCCATCCGCCGATACTTACAATGGCGGTTTCAATCCCTTATTCATCAGGGGAAAAATGCAAGGACACGTCATCTTGGACACCCACACAGCGGACAGGTATGGGGTTTCAATCCCTTATTCATCAGGGGAAAAATGCAAGGATATATAATTAAGGATAGGCCAAAGGTCCGTCCGTAGCGTGTTTCAATCCCTTATTCATCAGGGGAAAAATGCAAGACCGGCCTTTGCAAGTCCTTTGTTTTCAAGGGGTTGCGAGGGCAAAAACTGTAATCCCCCTTTTGGGAGTTTTTTTTCAATCGTTTTTCAGAGGCCCTGCACCGCCAAATTCTCTATAAACTTTTGAAAGACCGATACTTACAAATATTCTGTAATCGATTTGTTTCAGATTATAAAGAATGTCTCCTGCTGTGTCAAGTGCCCTTGTCCCTGAAATTGTGTTTTTACCAGACAATTTTGGCATATATGGTATATCCGAATGGAATCCTCCTGCGGATTGATAATCTGAGCCAGCCGCTGCATCATTTCTTTCAAAAGCGCCTGATCCAGGTCCGCTTCAAACACACTGTATTGAACCCGATCGCCGTAGTCAAGCAGGGTTTTAGCGACTCTCAGTCGTCTTTTGTCATCTGTGCAGTCATAGGCAATAACAACAAACATCCCGGAACCGTTCCTATAAACACAGACGATAAAACCGATACGTTCGGCCGGTCTGAATCGATTTTTCCAGTTCTTCGGCCTGTTCAAAAATCAGTGAAAACGGACTTAACGGCTCGCGTTTTTCTATCAGCCGCTGCGGAGTATGCAGGTATACTTCCCATTCGGAAATCAGCCGTTTTCGGGCCGCATCGGACAAAAGAACCGGTGCCGGCTGCCCTTTGCCGACCTGAAAGTCCGCTTTTTGAAGGATTTTTTTGTTAAACAGAAGCATCACAAACCGGTCCGCTATGGGCTGTCGGAACTGTTCGACGAAATCAAACGTCAGCGCCGGTGCATTTCGTATCGAAGCATGCATAATTCCGCAGTAAGGGTCCAGGTGAGTCGCCTGAAGCGCATTATGCGACAGGGCGGTCAGGAGCATATACACATAAGATAGGCAGGCATTGACCGGGTCAGCCGGCGGGCGGCGGACCCGACCGCCGAAATCCATCTCGAGTGAATGAAAGATTTCAACAAGGGCCTGAAAATACGTCCTGCCGAGCAGGCCCTCGATGCCCCGCACCGCGTCGACAGTGGGCTGTTCGTCCACTCGTGCGGCTGTCTGGAGAATATCCTCCGATGCTTTCGTCAGCTCGGAATTGCGGTGATTGTACGCATAGCGTCTGATAACATTTGCCGCAGAAACGGCTTTGGCCCGGACAAGCTCCCGACAGAACAGAAGAGTCCCAGCCGGCTCGCCGGCCAGGGCATACTGCCGGCGCCGCAGCTCGCCACGAGGACAGTCCGGCGGAAGCAGTGTCCCCCGGACCTGGCCCCGAGTGGTCAGCAAAACCACAGAAACACCCCGGTCCAGCAGCAATGCCAGCGCCGATGCCGTCAGCTGAATTCGTCCGATAATCACCAGCCGCTGAAGGCGGTGGACCGGTATCGACAGCAGCGGCTGGTCCTCTTTGGAAACCAGCAGCCGACGCCCCTGTCTGGAAATTTTGGCCCCCTGTTCCTGCAGATACACTGTGCCCATCCGACACCCCGTTTCTGCTCGTCCTGCTTGGGTGCCTATCGGCAAAGAAGACAAGGGGATTCACCGGGAGAGGAAAACAAACAGATTTTAGTCAGACAATTGTGAAGGGACATGAAAAGAAACTGCATCAAAAAGCCGATGCCACACAGCCCCCCTCCCCCCAAACGGGTGGAAGATGGGATTCGAACCCACGACCCTCAGAACCACAATCTGATGCTCTAACCAGCTGAGCTACTTCCACCGCAACCGCCGTCGAACCCCGGCGAACCAAAATAGCTATCCTACACGATAGAAAGCCGGTTGTCAATCACCCTCGAAAAATCGCCCGCTTTTGCGAGCCCGTTTTTCTTTTTCCGGCTTGATTTGTCCCCAATGCCCCGTATAATCGTTCCCCCGATAAACCCAAAATAATCTGCTTGAAGAAAGGGGAAAATCCAATGGCAAACGCGGTAGTCAGTCAATCTGGCGGCCCTACGGGGGTTATCAACGCCTCGCTGGTCGGCGTGATTGCGGAAGCAATCAAGCACAAAGAAATCGACAATCTCTACGGTGCGGTCCACGCCGTCTCCGGCATTGTGAAAGAAGACTTTATCGACCTGAAAAAACTGTCCGTCGAAACCCTTCGCCGGCTGGCCCTGTCGCCCTCCTCGGCCCTCGGCTCCAGCCGCGACAAGCCGGATGAGGAATACTGCAAAAAAATCCTCGACGTTTTCCGCAAATACGATGTGGAATATTTCTATTACATCGGCGGCAACGACTCCGCCAACACCTGCTACATTATCAACAATATGGCCGAGAAAGTCGGCTATCAGTTCCGGGCCTTCCACGTCCCGAAAACCGTGGACAACGACCTGCTGGTAACCGACCACTGCCCGGGCTACGGCACCGCCGCCAAGTTTGTTGCCTGTGCCCTCATCGGCGATGACCTCGACAACCGTGCCCTTCCGGGCATCAAAATCGATGTCATCATGGGCCGGCACGCCGGCTTCCTGACGGCCGCCTCCGTCCTCGGCAAGCAGCGGGATGACGACGGCCCGCATCTGGTTTATGTGCCCGAACGGCCGATTACGATGGATAAGTTCCTGGCGGATGTCGAGGCCGTCTATAAGAAGCTGGGCCGCTGCGTCGTGGCCGTCAGCGAAGGCATCTGCGATACCGACCATGTCACCTGGACGGAAAAAATCGCCCAGACCGGAGAAAAAGACGCCCACGGAAACGTGCAGCTGTCCGGCACCGGCGCTCTGGCCGATTACCTGGCCGCTCAGGTGAAAACCAAACTGAAGGTCAAACGCGTCCGCGCCGACACTTTCGGGTATCTGCAGCGCAGCTTTGCAGGCCTCCAGTCCGAAGTGGACCGGCAGGAAGCCGAAATGTGCGGACGGATGGCCGTACAGTATTCTATGAAATACGACAACGGCTCCGTAGCGATGAAGCGAACCGGAAACGGCAAAAACTACGGCGTGGAATACTTCCGCACCGAGCTGGCCAACGTGGCCGAAAAGACCAAATCCCTGCCGGATGAGTTTATCAATGCGGAAGGCAACGGGATTACGCAGGCCTTTGTTGAATACGCCCTGCCGCTCGTGGGCCAGCTGCCGCAGACCGAGTATCTGGGCAACTATCCTCGTATCAAGAAAAAGTAAAGAACTTCTCCCCACTGAACAATAGGGATGGGGAAAAACAGGGAAAATCCGGGACAGCTGTTTTCCACGGGCTGACGCCCGTGGCTAAATAGCGAGCCTGTTTTTATGAAAACAAAAACGCCTGTCGGATTTGCTGTTCCGGCAGGCGTTTTTTCATTAGCCAGGTTATTTTCTGTAATAATCGGTCTTGTATTTCGTGATTACCGCCTCCATCCCGCCTTTCGAACCATCAGCGGCGGCATCTGTTCGGGCTTGACCCGATTCATATCCGGCTTTACACAGCTGCGTAAATTCGGATAAACCTTAATCTCATAATTGAGCATAAGCCAAGGTACCGGTTTCTTCTCCAAACGCTTCATAGTCGGCCCCTATTTTGACGTTTCGCACTTCCCCTCTCTCATCGGCCGAAATTTTGCCCATCTTAACCGCCCCAATCGTACTTTTCCCCTATCCCAAAACGCCCGATAATCGTATAATAAATAACACAAAAAACAGGAGATGGTTATGGATTTAATTTTACGAGAATCGAAAACCTCGGCGCATTTCAGCATCAGTTATGTGATTGCCGGCAACTGGAATGCCGAACCGAGTCTCCAAATTGATTTCCAAAAAGCCCTGCTCGAAAACGGCCTGGAATTCTCCCAATCCCTCTCGTACAAAAACGGCTTCCAACTCCGCCGGGAACCGCCGTCTTCCCCGCTGCAAATCCTCCTCGAAAGCCCGGCGCCCCAGATTCACAATCTGAAGATTATCGCCCTGAATCCCAACTGCGACTTGGACTATTTCTGCCGCGAGGCGGAGGCCGTCACGACTGCCTACCAGCAAATCTGGCCGGCCGAACAGTACCAGATTCTGAACACCAGCGCCCGCATCGACCATCTGTACAGTACGAAGGTTCATGCCTTCCAGTATTTATGGGAAAATCGGCTCAATCAGTCGCCGGAGGATTTTAAGGCATTAGGCGGACGGCCCGTTCACGGCGGCGGCCTGCGTCTGCTGATTCCGCCCCACGCTGCCGAAGGACAGGAGCCGGTCACCATTGAACTGCGGGTCGAATCGTTTCTCCGCGAACCCCGCAAGCTCCTGGTTGAAACCGCCTTTACCTGGCCCAAACCGCGCGTCCTGGCAGGCGGGGAACGCTTTAACCCAAGACCCTATCTGGAAGCCGTCGAAAACTATGCGGCAACGGAGGTATGGAACTTTATCACCCACGGCTCCGGTCCAGCCGGCTCCTAAAACAGAGGCGGGCTGTTATAGCTCCTGAAGCGGAAACCGTCCCAGGGCCGCCAGGGCCATCTCAACTTGCCCCAGCGGGGCACTGACGGCAAAGCCCGCCACGTGCGGGGCCAGCTGGGCAATCATTTCGTGGGCAATTTCGGCCCCGATGCGGCGCCCCTCCTGGCGGGTTTTGGCTTTGGCCATGCGCTTCAGCAGTGCCTCCGGCACAACGACTCCCGGCACTTCGTTGGCCATAAACTCGGCATTTTTATAACTGACAAACGGCCAGATGCCCGCCAGAATCGGAATGCGGCAATTCTCCACAGCCGCCTGAAACGCAAAAAACATCTCCAAATCAAAGACCGGCTGCGTTATGGCATACTCCGCCCCGGCCTGCACCTTCAGCCGAAACCGGTCAATCTCCCGATGAATATCCGACGCAACCGGATTAGCCCCGACGCCGACGGTTAGCCCCAGCGGCTCCGGCAGAGGATTGCCTGCAATATCAATCCCGCGGTTGAGATTCTGAACCACGCGGGTAAGGGCAATCGAATCCAAATCAAAAACCGCCGTGGCATTGGGATAATCGCCCAGTTTGGGCGGGTCACCCGTAATAATCAGCACATTTCGAAGACCGACGGCATACAGCCCCAGCAAATCGGACTGAAGACCAATGAGATTTTTATCCCGGCAGCAGACGTGCAGAATCGTCTCGATCCCAACCTCCTGCTCAATCTTGACGGCTGTAACCATCGGACTGAGCCGGGCGCTGGCGCGGGGGCCGTCCGGAATATTGACTGCATCAATGCCGTGCTGGGCACACAGGCGGGCCCGCTCGAGCACCCCGCGAAGGTCCACGCCGCGCGGCGGCGTCAATTCCACGCACACAATCGGCTGACCGGCAGCCAGTTTGGCCCCCAGTTTGGACCGTTCTTTGAGCGGCCGGGGCTCGACACCGGCCGGAGCGGACACCTCAATCCGGCTTGACGGCACAGACACGGCCGATGTCACCCGGTCCAGCGGTCGGACGGCCGTGGCAATCTGATGAATATGCTCCGGCGTGGTCCCGCAGCAGCCTCCGATTATCCGCGCCCCGTTTTCGAAGAACCGCTTGGCATACTCGGCCATATACTCCGGCGTACACATATACAGCATCCGCCCATCCACCTGACGGGGCAGACCCGCATTGGGCTGCACGGAAATCGGCTTGTCGGTAATGTCGCGAATCCGCTGAAGGGCCTCGAGCATATGTGAAGGCCCGACCGAACAGTTCAGTCCGACCGCCGCAACCGCCGGGTGCTGGGCAACCGCAGCAAGGGCCTGTTCAATCGGGGTCCCAAAGACCGTCTGGGCATGCTCCAAACAGGTCATCTGGGCCAGTATCGGCAGCTCACAGACAGACCGAACCGCCTCCACGGCAATCAGAAGTTCCGCTTCGCTGCTGAAGGTTTCCAGCAGAAAGAAATCCACTTCCCCTTCGAACAGCGCCCGCGCCTGTTCGGCGAAAACCTGATGGAGCGTGGAGGTCAATTCCGGGTCCGGCACCGGAATATTCAGCCCGCTGGGACCGATTGAACCGGCCACCAAAACCTCCACGGGCGCAGCGTCTTTGGCGATTTCCGCCGCCGTCTGGTTGATGACCGCCGTCTTGTCCGCCAGCCCGAACCGTCCCAGTTTGATGCTGTTGGCCCCAAAGGTGTTCGTTTCAATAAAATCACAGCCCGCCTGGATATAGGCCTGATGAATCTCCCGTATCCAGTCCGGCCGAGATAAACTGAGCTCCTCAAAGCAGGTATTGACAAAAGCCCCCCGCTGATAGAGCATCGTGCCCATCGCCCCATCGCCGATGACAATGCCTTCCCGAAGCCGCTGCAGCAATCCTTTCTTCATTGGAGCAATTGTATACAAAAACTGATTCGTCTTGTAAAGAATCCTCTCTGCAATGGATAATATAGACCTGCTTTGTTGTTTTATAAGCAGACAAAAACCCTTGCAATTTTTTCGTCTTTTTCTATACTGACCCCTCAGTCTCTTAATGATAATCCCCCATTTGATAAGGATAAACTCGAATGGCTGACAAACTGGATGACCTGAAAAAAGTACGGGAATTGATTAACCTGATGAAGGAAAACGACCTCATCGAGGTGGAAATCGCGGATGGGGACCAGAAAATCCACCTGAAGCGTCCGCAGCCGATGTCGGCCCATTATGTTCCTTCAGTGGTCCCAGCGGCTCCTGCAGCCCCTGCAGCTCCGGCCCCTGCCGTCCAGAAACCTCAGCCGGATATGGCTATGCCGGAAGAAAGCGGTCTGCTGGAAATCAAATCTCCCATCGTCGGGACTTTTTATGCCGCTCCCAATCCGGAGGCCGCCCCCTATGTCAAACCGGGGGATAAAGTCAAGCCCGACACAGTTGTCTGCATCGTCGAAGCGATGAAAGTAATGAACGAAATTAAGGCCGAAGTGTCCGGAACCATCGTGGAAGTCCTCGTCAAAGACGGCCAATCCGTCGAATTCGGCCAGACTCTCTTCCGGGTGCGCCCCTAACCCCGCCAAACCGTTCCGGCAAAACTTGAGGAAATTATGTTCAGCAGAATCCTGATTGCCAATCGAGGAGAAATCGCCCTGCGGATTATCCGGGCCTGCCATGAATTGGGCATCGAGGCCGTGGCGGTCTTTTCCGAAGCTGACCGCGGAGCCCCGTATCTGGAGACCGCGGACGAAGCCATCTGCATCGGTCCGGCGACACCGGCCAAAAGCTATCTGAATATCCCGGCCATCATCAGCGCCGCCGAAGTAGCCGATGTAGATGCTATCCATCCCGGCTACGGCTTCCTGGCTGAAAATGCCCATTTTGCTGAAATCTGCCAGGAATGCGGCATTACCTTTATCGGCCCCGACGCCAAATCGATGCGGATGCTGGGCGACAAAGTCCAGGCCCGCCTGGTGGCCCAAAAGGCCCGTGTGCCCCTCGTACCCGGCTCGGAAGGCGAGCTGAAGGATGAAGCGGAAGCAATCAAGCTGGCCAACAAAATCGGTTATCCGGTCATCCTCAAGGCCGCCGCAGGCGGCGGCGGACGCGGGATGCGGGTCGCCCACAACGACATCAGTCTGCACAAGGCCTTCGCCGCCGCACGCGCCGAGGCCGAAGCCGCCTTCAAAAATGGGGCCCTGTATCTGGAAAAATACATCGTGGAACCCCGACACGTCGAAGTGCAGGTGATGGCCGACAAATCCGGAAACGCCGTGCATTTCTATGAACGCGACTGTACCATTCAGCGACGGCATCAGAAACTCATTGAAGAATCCCCCTGTCCGGTGCTGGACGAAAAAACCCGCGAGGAGCTGTGCCGCTCGGCCCTGCGGCTGGTACACGAGGCCAAATATCACAATGCCGCTACGGTCGAGTTTCTTTTGGACCGTGACAAAAACTTCTACTTTATCGAGGTCAACACCCGCATTCAGGTCGAGCACCCGGTCACAGAACTGGTGACGGGCCAGGACCTGATTAAATGGCAGATTCAAATCGCCGCCGGAAACCCGCTCACGCTGCGCCAGCGGGACATCAAGCACACCGGCGTGGCAATGGAATGCCGCATCAACGCCGAAGACCCCGCCCGAAATTTTGCCCCCTGTCCGGGTCCGATTCACCGCTTTATCGTCCCCGGCGGGCCGGGCGTGCGGGTCGATACCCATCTGGCTCAGGGCTCCGTCGTCTCTCCGTATTACGACTCAATGGTCGCCAAACTGATTGTCCATCAGCCCACTCGCGAACAGGCCATTGCCACGATGAAGCGGGCCCTTCGGGAGTTTCGCATCGAGCCGATCAAGACGACAATTCCGGCGTGCCTGAAAATCCTCTCGCATAACCTGTTCGTAAAAAATCAGGTGGATACGAGTTTTATCGAACGGCATATGAGTTCCTGATTCGAAAGGAAACCGCCTATGCATCTGCAGCGGACAGTGGTTCCGTTCCTGCTGCTTTTGCTGCCGCTGACGGCTGTTCTGGCGGTCATTGCGGCCCATCGCCAGGCCAAACTGCAGAAAAAGGAGCCGCCGTCGCCGCCGGCTGTGCGGGTGAGCTTCGGCACAGACTCCTGGCCGATGTTTCGCGGCAATCCGCAATTAACCGGCACCGCCTCGGGCGAACTACCGAACCGTCTGGCACTCGCCTGGAAATTCCAAACAGCCGGCCCCATTAAATCCACCCCCATCGCCGCCGACGGCAAAGTCTATATCACCTCGACCGACCAAAAACTGTACACCCTCGACCTGAAGACTGGGGCTCTTCTCTGGAGCCGGGAACTGGGAGAAATGGAGGCCTCCGCTCTCTGGACTAAATCGGCTCTGTATGTCGGCACCACCACCGGCTGGTTTTATGCGATCAACCCCGCTGACGGTGCCGTCCTGTGGAAATATGAAACCAAAGGCAAAATCGCCGGCTCCGCCAACTTCCTTAACGGCCGTATTTTTTTCGGCAGCTACGATGGAACCCTCCACGCCCTCAGCCCCGATGGAAAAGCCCTGTGGACCTTCCAAACCGAAAGTTATTTGAACGGCACTCCGGCGGCCGTTCCGTCGGCGGTCATTGCCGGCGGCTGCGATGCCAACCTGTATCTGATTCATCCAGACGACCCCGGCCAGGTTCGCCGAATCGACACCGGCTCTTATATTCCGTCCAGCCCGGCTGTGTACGAGAACCTGGCCTATGTCGGCAACTTCGAAGGACAGCTCTTTTGTGTGGATATCCAAACGGCACAAATCGTCTGGACATCCACTCATCCGGACGACGCCTTCTTTGCCGTACCGGCTGTCAATGAGCAATACCTGGTTGTCAGCTCGCAAAAAAATAAAGTCCTCTGCCTGGACCGAA
>ERZ795046.620-NODE-620-length-42062-cov-4.639155_pt1 | contig 42062 bp, 34 predicted proteins | sample MGYA00375130_ERZ795046 | MGnify/ENA primary metagenome ERZ795046 (study PRJEB30175, sample SAMN05720202) | activated sludge metagenome | isolation source: anaerobic digester from wastewater treatment plant | place: Japan | collected 2015-05-15 ...
CTTCCGCTTGTACATCCAGAAGAGGATCAGCCAGAAGACCGCAATGACGGCCGTGCCGCTGAGGAGGGTCTCATACGCCTCGCCGAAGATCTTGAACGCATTGGGGCCCATGTGAATCCGGAACGAATCGAGGATGAAATCCTCCATCAGCCAGCTCATGCAGTAAATGGCGATGGAGTTCATGCCGATCACCACCAGGGGGAACGTCCAACGCTTGTAACCCCACACGTCGATCACCAGATAGAGGCCGCCCAAGATCAAAAAGCACCAGCCGCCGCTGAACAGCGTCCAGGAAGGCGTCCAGATCCGTTTCACGACCGGGCAGAGGCCCAGCCAATGGAAAATCAACCCGCTGAGCAAACCCAACGCCCCCGCCGCCGCCAGCCATTGGACTTTGGCCATACCGGAACGCCCGCTCCGCAAGACTTGTCCGGCGAGCAGCCCCAGAATCATCGTGCCCAGGGTGGGTATGAAACTGAGGGTCAGGTACCCGCCGCCGTTGTACACAAACGGCTTTTCCCGCGGGAACAAGTTTAAAAACCACTGATCGAAGGCCGCGGCGAGGTTGCTGTTTTTGTTCCAGTGCGCGGCGAAGCCCGAAGCCAGATGCGGCCAATCCTTCGGCACGCCCACTGCCTCGTAGTTGAAATCCGGCCCGGGGACGGGATAGAGCGCGAAGGCCAGCCAGTAGCCGAACAGCAGCACCCCCAGCGCGAGGTATTGATCCCGGACCGGGCGGAATCCGAGCAGGAACAAGAACCAATACCCCAGGCCGATTTGGGTCAGGGTATCCTCAAAGGTGAAATAGGTCTGCTCAGCATGGAGCGAGCGCAGGAAGATGCCTAACAAGACCAACACCAGCGCGCGCCATAGGGCGTGGAGGGTCATGAACGCCTGGCTCTGCCCTTTGGCGGCGCGGCTGGCGATGGAAAAAGGCAAGGCCACCCCCACCATGAAGGTGAATGAGGGCTGGATCAGGTCGTGCAACGAGCAGCCCACCCACTCCACATGCGTTTGGTGATAGGCCAGAAACCGCCAAAACGCGCTGTCCGGGAAAAACTTATACACCCGCGCAAGATGCAGCACCTCAGCGACCATCAGGAACATCACGAATCCACGGTAGGTGTCCAGCGAGGTCAATCGCTGGCCGGGCAGGGGAGTAACGGGCGTGTCGTTCGTCATGGATTTTCTCGATTCGCAGGAGGGGATTATTCAGGCATTTTGTGGAAGAGATCTTTCAAACGGGGATACATTTCCTTGTAGTTTTCAAACCGCTCCGTATAGAGGCGGTGGAATTCCGGTTGGGGCACGAACGTTTTCTCGATCCGGGCCAATTGTTGCGCTGCTTCGCGGATGGAGGTATACACTCCGGTGGCCGAGCCCGCCAGGATGGCGCAGCCCAGGCAACCTGCTTCGGACACGGCCGGCACGGCAATGGGAATTCCCATGATGTCCGCTTTGATCTGCAACCAGTAGGGGGATTTCGCGCCTCCGCCGGTGGCCCGCAGGACGGTGACTTCGCCTCCGGCTTGCTTCAACAACTCGACGCACATCCGCATTTCCATGGTGATGCCTTCCAGGATCGCGCGGGTAATTTCGCCTTTGGTGGTGTCCAGCCGCAGGCCGAGTATCACGCCCTTGCTACGGGTATCGAAGTGGGGAACCCCGGTGGTGGTGAAATGGGGCAGCACCAGGAGTTTGGAAGGCTGGTCCGAGGCTTCTTCGGTGAGGATGTCGTACACATCCCGCCCGCTCTCCTTGGCCCGCCGCAGTTCGTCCTGCCCAAAGGTGTCGCGGTACCACCGGAACAGGCAACCGCCCGTGAAGTTATATACCAGCGAGATGAAGAGGCCGGGACAGGTATGGTGATACACGCAAATGTTATTGTTCAGCATTACGTCGTTGATGATGAACTCCGCGAAGGCCGGACCGATGCACTCCACCGTGCCGATGCCGTAGGCGGCGACGTTCGGTTCGGTCACCCCCGAGCCCAGCATTTGGCAGGGCTGGTCATGGCCGCCGGTCACCACTTTCACGCCTTTGGGCAAGCCCAGTTCGGCGGCGATGGCGTCCGGCACCGTGCCTAGCCAGGTGCCGGATGGCTTTAAGGTGGGCATGAGCGCGGGGTCGATGCCCGCGAACTCCAGAAATTCCTCCCGCCATGCTTTGTTGGGCACGTCGAAGAGCAACGTGCGGGCCGCCAGGGTGTAGTCGGTGGTGGGTTCCATGCCAAGGCGGTACATCACCAGATCCTCAAAACCCAGCAAGTGCTTGGTGCGTTTCATCACCTCCGGACGGTTTTCGTGCATCCATTGCAGTTTGAGAGCCGTGTACAAAGCCGCCAGCGGCTGCCCGGTGACCTCGAAGATATGGGTGCGCCCGAACCGCTCCTCCCATTGGGGGACGTATGGCTCGGTGCGGTTGTCGAAGCTCACCAGGGCGTTGTGGATGATTTCTCCCCGCTCGTCGACATACGAAACCGCTTCCCCTTGGCAGGAAACCGCCAGGGCGGTTATGGGATCCGCCTTCGTTTCGGAGGCCACCTTTTGGATGCAGGCCTTCACGTCTGCCCACACGCGGTTGCCGTCCAGCTCCGCCCAGCCGGGCTGGGGAGAATGGAGGGGGTATTCCCGGTAAGCCGACGCCAGGATCAGCCCCTTTTCGTTGAACGCCACCGCCTTGCAACCCGTCGTTCCGACATCGATGCCCAACAAACTCACGGTGCTAACCTCCCGTTTCCATCAGCATAATGATTCCCTGCATTGTAGGGGGGGAAGGCCGGCCGGGGCAACCCTTCTATCCACTCTTGGCGGGAGAAAGAAGCGGGCGGTCGGGATGGAAACGGAAGCGGAGGATCGGTGAGATAAATGGTAAAAAAGGGTGGTCCAGGCAAGAGAAAAACCTGGCGGCTCATGGTTCGTAGAGGGAAGAGGCCAAACCGGCGGCGGCCCCGGCACCGAAGATCATCGGCGACTGGGTTCATTGGCGGGAACCGTGCCTCGTCAGGTTTTTCGATCCGGCTTTTTCAAATCTTCGCGGCTTGTACTGGTCTTGTACTGTTTATGTATTCACAATTCGAACCTGCAGTATTACAATATGAATCAAAAAATACTCTCTTTCCTCACACCCCGGAAAGGAATGAGCCATGGGTTTGCAACAGGAACTCGGACTTCCCCGGCCGATCACCAACCGGGCCCATGAAGCGGTCATGAACATCGTGTTGACCGGCGAAATGCTGGCCAAGGAAGGGCAGCGGTTCCTGCGGCCGTTCGGCCTGACCGACTCGCAATTCAATGTTTTGATGCTGCTGAAATATCAAAACGGCGGGGAAGGGATTAATCAAACCGTTCTCGGGGAGCGCTTGCTGGTCAACCGGTCCAACGTCACCGGCCTCATCGACCGCCTGGAACAGGCGGGCTGGGTGCAGCGGTTTGCCGACCCGTCGGACCGGCGCGTCAACCGGATCAAAATCACCCGCGCCGGCCTTGCCGTGTTGGACAAGGCCGAGGAGAAATATTTCGCCCGCATCGCGGAGGTGATCGGCGTCCTTTCCGTGAAAAATCAGACCTTGATCTGCTCCCTCCTGGAAACCGTACGCCAGGCTCTCCGGCAAACCGCCTGATCCCGCCTTCCTCCCGCTCAAGTCCTTGGGGAAAAACGTCCTGGATGGCACGGGAATTTGTGTTAGAACATAAACAGTATATATCCATACATAATACACCCACAAATGATCTTGGGTATCGTGGCCGGGACAGCCGGCGGATCCGGAGAGGCAGCCATCCAGCCTTTTTCCCCTGGCCTGATTCAGTCCATAATAGCGCGATGGGAAGAGCGAGGTGCCGCCGATGAACCGTATGAAAGCGTTGCTGCTGCGTCAAGGATTCTTGCCGTACCTGGGGATGCAGTTTTTAGGCGCGCTGAACGACAATCTCTTCAAGGTCCTCGTCTCGCTGCTGGCCGTCAACGTGGCGATCCAGGCCGGCGGGGGAAGCGGCAGCCTGCCGTTGGTGGGTGTGGTGTTCATTCTTCCTTTCCTGCTGTTTTCGGGTTACGCGGGGCTGCTGGCGGACCGCTGCAGCAAGCGGTCGGTTTTGCTCGCGGCCAAGTCGCTTGAACTCCTCGCCATGGGATTGGCCGCCGGGGCGTTGGCGGTGGGCAACGTTCCCCTGCTTCTGGGGATCTTGTTCCTCCAGGCTCTGCAGTCCACGTTTTCCAGCCCGGCCAAGTACGGCATCCTTCCCGAGATGCTGCCCGAGCGGGATTTGTCCCGAGCGAACGGGCTGTTGGAGATGGCCACGTTTTTAGCCATCATCCTGGGCACCGCGCTTGGGGGCGCGATGTATGAATTGTGGAAAGACCATCTGGCCCGGATCGCGGTGATCCAATTCCTGCTCGCCGGGGCGGGTTTGGCCGCCGGTTTCTTCGTGACTTCCGTTCCCCCTTCGGGTGCGTCTGACCGGTTCACCAAAAATCCTTGGAAAGAGACCGGCTACGGGTTGCGGCGTTTGTTCCAGCAGCCGGTTTTATGGCTGACGGTGCTGGGCATCACGTATTTCTGGTTTTTGGGCGTGTTGTTTCAGATGTTGCTGATCCTGCTGGGCAAAGAAGAATTAGGGGCCGGGGAATTTCAGATCGGCCTTCTGGGAACTGCCCTGGCCGTGGGCGTGGGATCGGGCAGTCTGGCCGCCGGCCGCCTTTCGGGTGACAAGGTGGAACTGGGTCTGGCGCCGATGGGCGCTTTCGGCATGGGCCTCTTTTCCATTGTCCTGGCCATGGGCGCAGGCTCGTATGCCCTGACGATAAGCGCCATGATGCTGGTGGGATTCAGCGGCGGCCTGTTCATTGTGCCCCTTTACGCTTACTTGCAGAAAGCCAGCGGGAAAGAAGAAAAGGGGCGCATGATCGCGGCCAACAATGTCTTGAACACGGGGGGTGTATTGCTTGCGTCGGGAACCTTGTGGCTGCTGCACGATGTTTTGTTTTTCCGTCCTAGCTGGATCATTCTGTTTTTCGGCGGCTTCACAATCGCGGCGACGGCGTGCAGCCTGCGGCTTATGCCGGAGACCTTCGTGCGTTTCGTAATGTGGCTGCTGACGCACACCCTCTACAAAATCCGCCGCGTGGGGCTGGAGAATATTCCCCAGGAAGGACCGGCCTTGCTGGCCGGCAACCATGTATCGTACATGGACGGCCTCCTGATTAGCTCCTGCGTGCCCCGGCCGGTGCATTTTCTGGTTGATGAAAGCATCTATGAAAAACGGGCGTTGAAATGGTTCTTTGAACTGGGAGACTCGATTCCCGTGCGGCGGCAAGGCCGGCGGGGCGTGTTGCATACCATCGCCTTGGCGCGGGAAAAACTGCGGGAAGGCAAACTGGTGGGCTTGTTCGCCGAGGGGACCTTGACCCGGACCGGCAACCTGCTGCCTTTCCAGCGCGGGCTGGAGAAGATCGGGGAAGGATTGAACGCGCCGATTGTTCCCATGTACCTCGATGGAGTTTGGGACAGCATTTTCAGTTACAAAGGGGGGCGGTTGTTTTGGAAATGGCCGAACCGGTTTCCTCATCCGGTCACCATTTTGTTCGGCCCGCCCCTTCCCCCGTCAACGGATATTCAAGAGGTCCGGCGCGCGGTCCTGGCACTCGCCACCGAAGCGATGGACTTGCGGCCTTCCCGGAATGATCGGCTTTCCACCCGGTTTTTGCGGACCGCCAAACGCCGTTGGTTTGCGTTTTGCATGTTGGATACCTTGGGCAGGCGAATGAGTTACGGCCGGGCCGCCGCCGCCGCCATCACTCTGGCCCGGTGGCTCCGCCGGCGCCACACGGGGGAAGAACGGATCGGCCTGCTGCTGCCGGCTTCGGTGGGCGGTGCCTTGGCCAACCTGGCAGTGACGCTGGCGGGAAAAACCGCGGTGAACCTGAATTACACTACCGGGGCGGAGTGGATTGAATCCGCCCTTCGGCAATGCGAAATCCAGACGGTCCTGACGTCCCGCAAAATGCTTGAAAAATTTCCCCTCCCGGATGGCGTGGGAATCGTCTTTCTGGAGGAGTGGATGGCCACCGTCCCCCGCCGGCGTTTCCTGGCGGCGGCCGTGGAGGCGCTAACGTGGCCGTCCCCGATGCTGGCCCGGCGGCTCGGCCCGGAATTCCGGTCGTCGGACGACACCGCCGCGATCGTCTTCACCAGTGGAAGCACAGGGGATCCCAAGGGCGCCATGATTTCGCATTACAACCTCATTTCGAACGTGGAGGCGGTGTCCCAAATTTACGATATCACCCCGGCTGACCGGATATTGGGGATTTTGCCGTTTTTCCACACGTTCGGATATTCGGTCACGTTGTGGCTGCCATTGCTGCGGGGATTCGGGGCATTGTACCACCCGAATCCGCTCGACACCAAACGGATCGGCCAGCTGGCACTTGAAGAACACGCCACGATCCTGGTCGCCACGCCGACTTTCTGCCAATCGTTTATCCGTGGTTGCCCGCCAGAAACCTTTGCCACGCTCCGCTACGGCCTCACGGGGGCGGAGAAACTGCCCGAACCCGTGGCGGCCGCCTTCCGGGAAAAATTCGGCATCGAACTGCTCGAAGGCTACGGTTGCACGGAAACCTCACCGGTGATCGCGGTCAACCGGCCGAACATACAACAGGGGACCATTTGCCAAATAGGACACAAGCCCGGTTCGGTGGGCCATCCGCTGCCCGGGATTTCGGTCAAGGTCATCGACCCGGACACGGGGGAACCACTGGCTGCCAATCAGGAGGGATTGCTGCTGGTGAAAGGGCCGAATTGCATGCGGGGCTATTACGGCCGTCCGGACCTGAGCGAACAGGTCTTTCAGGACGGCTGGTACGTTACCGGCGACATCGCCCGGGTGGATGATGATGGATTCCTCTTCATCACCGGCCGGTTGTCGCGCTTCAGTAAAATCGGCGGGGAAATGGTGCCGCACGTGCGGGTAGAGAACGCCATCAACGATATTTTGGGCTACGCCGGCTGCGCGGTGACCGGAATTCCCGATGACCGCAAGGGCGAGCGCTTGGTGGCCTTGGTGGTCAATCCCCCGATCCCCCTGGATGAGGTTTGGGCCCGGCTGACCCGCGGCAATTTGCCTGCCCTCTGGCTGCCCAAGCGGGAGAACCTGCTGGCCGTGGATCACCTCCCCACGCTCGGTTCCGGCAAGTTGGATTTACGCAAGATCAATGAGATGGCGAGAGAGATTCTCGCCGGATTGCCCAAGGCGTGAGGGGGAAACAAAACGATTATTTCCGCGTAACAGATCACCGATCTGAAGTAAAAACCACTCTCCTACTCTCCCCTCTTTCCCTTAAAAAACACGCCTGGCCGCTTCCCTTACCTAGGCTCTTTTTTCCGAAGGAGGGGGAACTGTTGAAAAGGTTTTCCATTCTCCATCTCAAACAATGTCCGCTGTCCATCAAGCTGAGAGTATGTTCTTGCCCGATGAGCTATTTTATTGGTTTCTCCATTCCCCCTCCAATAGGGACATCAGCACGATGTCGCAGTATTTTCCCCGGGTGAAGAAGGCCTCGCGGAGGCGGCCTTCGGTCCGGAAGCCCAGTTTTTCGTACATCCGGACCGCCCGTTCGTTGAAATCGAAGACTTGCAAGGCCAGGCGGTGCAGGTTCAGTTCCTCGAAGCCGAAACGGATCAGGGCTTGGAACGCGTCCGTACCATAACCCTGGCCCTGGAAGGCAGGGTCAAGGTGCAGGCCGATTTCCGCCTGCCGGTTCTTGTGGTCCAGGTTTTTGAGCAGGGTGTAGCCGATGGGGTTGCCGGCTTCGTTCTCGATGATGAACACCAGCGTGGACGCCTGATCGCTGTATTGCTCGTACCAGCGCCGCTGGCCGGCCTGTGAAAGAGGCAGGGTGGAGAAATGCAGCGCCCGCAGCTCGGGGTGGTTACGCCAACCACGAAGGAGTTCCACGTCCCGGTCTTCCAAAGCCCGCAGGGTGATTTTCTTGCCAAGGATCATGGGAGAGTTCCTTTCGCCGGCAATCCGTGTAGCGATAGAGCCGTCTGCAGAATTTAGTCCACCCTTTCGGGACGGATCTTACACTGGTTCCACCAAAAGGGGCTGATTTTAACGTTCGGATCCGGGAGGGCGAACCTCCGGGTGAGCCGGGAGAATCATGGGGTGTATTGAATCCGTCCGGCTTGGCGGTAACCTCGCCCTCCCGTTAGAAAACCAGGTTTTCTGACAAACACAGGATTGCCAATTCATTCAAATATTCCCTCACCCTACCCCTCTCCCAGAGGAAGAGGGGAAGGGAGAGGGGATTTAGGGTAGCTCTCTCCTACCCGTCGAATCGATGTCCAGTCACGCTCCCGAAAAAAGTACGCATTTGCTTGATAATCTTTTATTTTATAACGTTTCGCCGAAGGAGAGCACGGCCTCGATCACGCGGGTGATTTCCTCCCCGGTTAAATCGGGGAAGAGGGGCAGGCTGAGGACGCGCTTCCAGATCTCCTCCGCGACGGGGCATTCCGCGCGCTGCTTGGCGTAATAGGGATGCAGATGCAATGGGTAGTAATGCACGCCCGGCGCGATGCCCCGGCGCTTGAGGTGAGCGATCAGGCGGTCGCGCCTGGGAACTTTGATATGGTAAATGTGCCACGACGAACGCATGCCTTCCAATTCCGGCGGGGTTTCGATCCAGCCGTGGGGCCGGAACGCCGCGTTGTAGCGTTCCACCACCGTCCGGCGCTTGCGGTTGTTTTCCTCGAGGCGCCGCAGCTGGACCAGGCCGATGGCGGCGGAAATGTCGTGCATGTGGCACTTGTAGCCCAGCTTGTTTACCTGGTATTGCCAGGCGTACACGCGGGCGTGGACGGAACGGGTATAGGTATCCTTTGAGATCCCCAGCCAGCGGAGTTCGCGCAATTGTTTGTCCCAAGCGGGCTCGTTTGTGAGGATGGCCCCGCCCTCGCCGCAGGTGAGGTTCTTGACGGCGTGGAACGAGAAACACGTCAGGGGGGATAGCCCGCCGATCATCCGGCCGTGGTAGACGGCTCCGCAGGCGTGGGCGGCGTCCTCGATCATCGTGATGTTCCGCCCGGCGATGGCTTCGCGCAGGCCGTCAAGATCGCAGGGATGGCCGCCGTAATGCACGGGAATGATGGCGCGGGTGCGGGGGGTGATCTTGCGCCGGACATCGTCCACGCTGAGGCAGAGGGTGTCCTTCTCCACATCAGCGAAAACGGGCCGTGCCCCGGAGTAACCCACGGCATGGGCGGTGGAGACGAAGGTGATGGCGGGCACGATGACTTCGTCGTCCGGTTGGAGATCGAGCAGCCGCAGGGCCAGGTGCAGCGCGGCGGTTCCCGAGTTGAGGCAGACCACGTGCGCGGCGCCGAAATACTCCGCCAGGGCCTTTTCGAACCGTTCGGTGACCGCTCCCAATCCCAGCCAGCCGGAGCGCATGACCTCGGCCACGGCGTCAATTTCCGCCTGGGTGATCGAGGGGCGGAAGACGGGAATCCATCCTGAGTGACCAGACGATATCGTTTTACCGGACGCTTTTGATTTTGGCTTGTGGATCATGACACCGATCCTTTTAGGAAGGCGCAATCGCGATAACAACCCAACACTCTTCTTGGATTCTATTCAACAATCGGCTATTAAAAAATCAACTTAAACCGCATAAAGGCTCCATGCCTTTTTTGAAATGAGATTTGAAGGAGAATAAACCGTCCACCGGGTGGGATTCCGAATGCCATTCTTGTGATAGAAAAGGGCCCCGTGCGCGAAGACTATTACGCCAAATATTACGAATTTGAAAACCACAGCTGGTGGTTCGTCAGCCGGCGGAAGATCCTGCGGGAAGTTCTGCGGCGGCATCTGCCCCCGGCCGGGAATCCCCGCACCATCCTCGATGCCGGCTGCGGCACGGGCATCAACCTGGCCTTGCTGGCGGAATTTGGAGAAGTGCTGGGCGTGGACCGCTCGGAGGAGGCCATCCGCTTTTGCCGCCTGCGGGGCGCGGACAACGTGCGCCAGGCGGAGATCGAACGCCTGCCTTTCGCTGACAACACGTTCAGCCTCGTCACCGCACTGGATGTGCTGGAACACATCTCCGACGACGTGCGCGCTTTGAGCGAAATCGTCCGGGTGTGCCGGATGAGCGGCCACGTGTTGATCACCGTGCCTGTGTTCCCCACCCTCTGGTGCGAGCACGACGAGATCAACCACCATGTCCGGCGCTACGAGCCCGCGCGCATCCGGGAGTTGGTGTCCGAAAGCGGCCTGCTGATCGTCCACCAGTCCTTCATGAACACCTGGCTGTTGCCGGCGGCCCTGGTGTGGCGCTGGCGGCGGCGGTTCGTGAGTTGGTTCGCCAAAAATCCCGACCTGGCCCGCGCCGATAATATGCACCATCACCGCTGGATCAATCGGCTGCTCACCGCGATCTTCTCCAGCGAAGCGCCGCTGGTGGCCGGCCGGGGCCTGCCCCTTGGTCTGTCGCTGGTGATCCTCGCCCGGAAATTTTCGGTGGGGTGATTTATTTATCAATGTTTGGAATCGGAGGATGGATCAGGCTTGCGGTTTCCCGGCCGGTTCTCTCTCAGCCCAGCCGGTAGTTGGGGGCTTCCTTGGTGATCACCACGTCGTGCGGATGGCTTTCCTGCAGGCTGGCCTGCGTCACTTGGATGAAGCGGCCTTTCTCGTGCAGTTCCTGGATGGTCCGGGTGCCGCAATACCCCATCCCGGCCCGCACCCCTCCCATAAGCTGAAAGACATAGCCCGACAGGTTTCCCTTGTAAGGCACCCGCCCTTCCACGCCCTCGGGCACCAGCTTGCGGGGATCGTTCACCTCGGCTTGCGCATACCGGTCCTTGCTGCCCATTTGCATCGCCCCCAACGACCCCATGCCCCGGTACACTTTAAAGGTCCGCCCCTCGTAGATGATGGTTTCCCCCGGCGCTTCTTCGGTTCCCGCGAACAGCCCGCCGATCATCACCGTATCCGCTCCGGCGGCCAACGCTTTCACGATGTCCCCCGAATATTTGACGCCGCCATCGGCAATCAAGGGCACGCCGTATTCTTCCAGGGCGCGGGCGCAGTCGTACACCGCCGAGATTTGGGGGACGCCCACACCGCTGATCACCCGCGTGGTGCAAATCGAACCCGGCCCCATGCCCACCTTCACGCCGTCCACGCCCAGGTCGCACAAAAAGCGCGCGCCATCCGCGGAGGCCACATTGCCCGCTACCACGATGGCCTGGGGATATAAATTTTTGACCCGTTTGACGGCCTTGCCCACGCGCGAAGTGAAACCGTGCGCCGTATCGATCACCAGCACATCCACTCCCGCGCCGAGCAACGCTCCCGCCCGTTCCGATGTGTCCTCGTCACTCACGCCGATCGCCGCCGCCACCCGCAAACGTCCCAGTTCGTCCTTGGCCGCGTACGGATACCGCCGCTTTTTCTCAATGTCCTTTACCGTGATCAGCCCCTTGAGATACCCTTCTTCATCCACCACCGGCAATTTTTCAATGCGGTTCTTGTGGAGGACGCTCTGCGCTTCTTCCAGGGTGGTTCCTTCCGGCGCGGTGACCAGATTGTCCTTGGTCATATAGTCTTTGATCTGCAAGTCGCTTGTGATTTCCCGCGAGTGTTCGACAAACCGTGTGTCCCGGTTGGTGAGAATCCCCACCAATTTTCCGTTTTCGGTGATGGGGATGCCCGAAATGTGATAGCGCGACATGATCTCCAGCGCCCGCTCGATGCTCTCTTCCGGCCCGAGGGTGATGGGATTGACGATCATTCCGCTCTCTGAACGTTTCACTTGGTCCACATGCGCCACCTGTTCTTCGAGCGGCATGTTCCGGTGAATCACCCCAATTCCCCCCTCCTGGGCGATGGCGATCGCCAGCCGCGCCTCCGTCACCGTGTCCATCGCCGCCGAGGCGAGAGGGATGGAGAGATTCACTCCGCGCGCGAAACGGGACGAGACATCCACCTCGGCCGGCAACACTTCCGAATAACCGGGCATCAATAATACATCGTCGAACGTGAGGGCGTTGGCAATGAATTTGTCTTCATATTTCATCATGATGGATTTTTGCACCTGCCTGGGAAGAGTTGGGAACCGCCGCCTGGGGCCACAAAAGAAAAGACCGGCAGATTTCTCTGTCGGTCTGAAGTTACTTGTCTGGACTCAAAAATGCAAGACATTAAGCCGCCGCGGCCTTTCTTTATCCGCGGGCAGGCTTACTGCGGTGCCGTGACGGAACTGGCCGCCGTGACCGGACGCCCATAAGGCGAGATCTCGAGGTCCTGTGAATACCCGTTCACGAAATAGAGGATCTCACTCGGCAAGGACGGCGCCTGGCCGGCGGCATGCACCGTGCCGAAGCGGTCCACGACATACATCCCCGCGATTTTTCCTTCCTTGTTGGACACCAGCGTCAGGTCGCGCGCCGCGTCAAATCCGAAGAAGGGCAGCCGCTTTTCCATCCCCGGCACCACAAAATTATCCGCGGCGGTCGTGCCCGGCGCGTTCACGACGAAGACCTGGCCCACCCGGGTTAGCAACGCGAATCCGGCCCCGTTCGGGAAAATCTCGATATCCACCGCCAAATCCACCGGGAAGAAATACGGCGCGTTGACACTCGGATCGATCATCCCCGTTTCGATGGTTTCCCACGGGGCGGGAATCGGATTTTGATCGGCGTCTTCCAGCAAGGTGTGGACTCCCCCAAAGCCATCCAGAATCGCGTACCCGCACGTCTGCGCCACGGCCGGAGCGAAATTCGGCGAACTGGGATTGGCCCGGTCTGGATTCATGGCAATGGGTTGGAAGAGCGTGTTCACGTCGATGCCTTCATCGATCGCTTTCTGATTCCGCCGCAGCGAATCGGTGATCAAATCTTCACCCGAGGGCGCGGTGATCCCCCGGAAAGTCACCATCACTTCGAGATCCCGGGCAATGGGCAATCCATAGAAATACGGTGCCTGAGCCCGGGCTTCCAAATCCTGAATGGTGGGATTGGTGCCCACATAATCCTGGACGTATTTCGGTTTGAAGCCAAAAATTTCGTGGAATTTCAAATGCCCCACGGGTTCCTGCACGATGGGCTGCCCTAAAGAATTGGTCAGGCGGGGGACCAAGACATCGCGGTTTTCCGGCCGGTACAAGAAGGCCAAGACTTCCGCGTTGTTCACGTAATGGATGCCGGCAAAGGCGTCCAACATGTAATATCCTTGAAACGCGTTGGTGGCGGAATGCCAATCCACGGCCACTTCGATATCCCGCGCGATGGCGTTGTCGCCACCCCGGAACTGAGTGGCCCCCAGGATGTCCAAGTCGAGGCCCTGGAAATTGCCGTTGGCGTCAAAACCGCCGAAATACGGCAATGCCACCGGCGATGCCGGATGGTTGGCGTTGTAATTGGAAATATCCGCGAAATAATCAATCCGCGGCGGATTGGAAGGCACCCCCGGCCCGGAAACGTTAATCCCCGGGTCTTGCACCGAATAGGTATGCACCGCCGCGTATTTGTCCATCGCCATGATCCCAGTCAGCACATCCCGGTCGTTGGCCACCACTTCCAAATCGCGGTAGGCATTGAATCCTAGATAGAATATGCTCAATTCGGTGGGAATGTTGTTCCGATCCACGGCAAACAGCGGATTGATCCCCACGCCCGTGGAGGAATCGTGCACCGTGCGCATCCACCCAAACGCGTCCAACGAAACCGCTCCGTTGACCAGGCTGGGATCGGGGAAATGGACCACGTTCGCGCCCGCGCCATCCAACAGGCCGGCCGGGGTGTTCCCGCCGCTGCCCGGTTCCCACGCCTCGCCGAATTTCATCAGCACCCAGTCGATTTCCATGTGTTGCTGGTTGCCGCCCGACGTGCGCCGGAACGCGATTTCGCCGAACTCCCCAGCGGAGATGTCATCGGTCCGCGTTGACTCGTACACCAATTTGCCGTCCTGCCACGCCTTGATCAGGGAATGGCCATCGCCCGGGATGTCATCGATCACCACAATCCGGATGACCACAAACTGTCCGAAACCGCCCGTCCGGATATCACTGAGTCCGTTGGCGTTGCGGCCGTCGTTGGTCTGGCCGAATTCCCAACCCGCCGGACCTTCGGCGCTTTCCGCCACATGCCCGAGCGTCCAATAATTTCCACTCGAATTTGTGATATCCAAAACCGACTTTTGGGAATCGGTCCCTAGATCCTTGATCCGCATCACCAGCGTCATGCGGCCCGTCCATTGGCCGTAGATGTCCGTTCCAAACAAATATCCCCGTGCCCACGCGCTCGCGCCCGGCGCATCGGGATCTTCCGAATTGTCATCCCGGCGGGACCAGACACCGCCCACTTGGGCCTCGGAACTGAATTGGATCGATTCGTACTTGGGGCGGCCGTTGGTTTCACCCGAACGCGGCTGCCAATCCGTTCCGCCTTCCTCGATGATTTGCTGAGGCAGGCGGTCTCCGTAATAGGCGAAATCCCAGGCGGGAAAGTCATTGGCGCCATTCGGTGTCGCTGGACCCGTGCCCGGTTCCCACGCGGCTTGGAAACTCATGCGCACCCAGTCGATTTCCATTAACTGAGGACTGCCGCCCGAGGTCCTCCGGAAGGCGATTTCACCGAATTCTCCGATTGAGATATCATCAGTCCGCACGGATTCATAAACCAACCGGCCGTCTTGCCAGGCCTTGATGAGGGAGTGATTGTCGCCGGGAATATTGTCGATGATCACGATGCGGATGATCACAAACGATCCGAAACCGCCTGTGCGGATGTCACTCAGGCCGTTGGCGTTGCGGCCGTCGTTGGTCTGGCCGAATTCCCAGCCCGCAGGACCTTCGGCGCTTTCCGCCACATGCCCCAGCGTCCAATAATTCCCATTTTTATTCGTGATATCGACGACGGATTTCTGCGAGTCGGTTCCTAGGTCTTTGATCCGGAGGACCAGGGTCATTTTCCCGGTCCATTGATCGTAAATATCCGTCCCAAATAAATACCCCCGGGCCCACGCGCTTGAACCCGGGGCATTGGGATCTTCTGAATTGTCATCCAGCCGAGACCAGACTCCGCCCACTTGCGCTTCCGGGCTGGCGATAATGGATTCGTATTTGGGACGCCCGTTGATTTCCCCCGATCGAGGCTGCCAGTCGGTCCCACCCTCCTCAATGATTTGCTGCGGGAGTTTGTCCCCGTTGTAAACAAAATCCCACATTGAATCTTGCGCGAATGAGGGCACTGCTGCTGCCGCCAACATTGCAAAAACACCGAGGGCTAAATAGCTTGCTGATTTCATGGGGTATCTTGCTCCTCTCCCGAACAAGTGGTTTCGTCTGGAGTTGATGTCCACACCCTGGGAAGAAACAACGATATTTCCTCCCTATCCTTCACGGGTTTATCCAAAAACAAACCATCATGACATAAGGGCTGCACACACGCAAGTGAGACATAGTTTAAACTAGATTAAAGAAATTCGCTACAATGTCAAGAAAAAAAAGGGTTTTATGTTGATTTTTCCGGCTTCCCCCCTTCAATAGCCCTCTCATTTTTCGACAATTCTAAACCGATTCGTCATCGGGCCAATTCCTTTGGCTGCTTCGTACTCCCTTTCTTTTGGAACCGAGGACATCCCCGGGAACTCCCGGGCGGCTGCCCTTCTCTTTTTTCGGCGATTTTTTCAGGACGCTGTACCCTCCACGGCCTATATCCTGACACCAACGGTTGATCGGTTCGGATTCTGCCGCTATGTCTCATTCTCATTCAAACATGCAACAAGACATTACTAAAAATACTCAATATTGGCATTTCTTAGGCAATAATTTTTTTGAATTCACCAGGTCTCCTTTACGATATCACAAGCCGCCCCCTGAGTCTCAAAAAATCCATCATCTAGAAACGAAAATACCTTGGATGAAGCGAGGGATCCTCTTACTATACCCCTCATCGTCTGAACCACGCGTATAATGGCATTATCTACCCATTTTGCGTATATTCAATCCGTAAAGGACGTGGATATGATCGATATTCGGGTTGGAACCAACGAAACCAAGCCGCCCTTCGTCCCGGATACCGGGCTTACCGGGTATCACGAGCCATCGTCCGGCACCCTTTCCGGCCGCCGGCCGTTTTCCGGAAAGGCGCGGCCCGTGGCGTTGTTCCTATCCGCCCTCCTGGCTTATTTGCTCCTGGCGGCTCTCGCCATCGACCACAAGTACGTGGATTACGGCGACGGCAATTATCTCTACATTTCCTGGCGGTTGGCTGAGGGGGAGGTTCTCTATAAGGACATGCCCAGCCCCCAGCCTCCGTTGCTATTGTTTCTTGGATCGTGGCTGTTGTTTTTCACCAACGGCGATCCGATCCTAGTCCGGTTGTGGCAGATACTTCAACACGCGCTCACTGCCTGCTGCGTCTACGGCATTGCCGCCCGGCTGTTTAACCGGCCTCGGATCTCGGCCTGGGCGGGAATCCTATTCCTCTTTTTGCCCGAGGGCGTATGGTGGTCCGCCGGATTTCAATCCGAACCTTTGCTGATTTTGCTACAAAGTTTCAACGTCCTGCTGCTGCTCGGCGCCCTGGAACGCGAAAAACCCAGCACGGCCCTTTATGGCGCCGCCCTGTTTTCGGTCCTGACCTGCTTCACCAATATGACCGCCCTGCCCTATGCCGCTCTGCAATGGTTTTTCGTCTGGCTCCATTTCCGGCGGCTTTTCTTTGCATACTCCCTAGCATTTCTCGTGCCGGGTCTTTTGGGCTTCGTGGGAATGATGATCTACAGCCATGGGCAGTACGTGGATGATATCTTTTTCCGCCAAGTCGGGACCTACCCCGCCGATTCGCTCGGGATGGCCCTCAGTTACTTCATCGGCAAATTATACCAGGAGGGAGGGGACATTCTGTTCTGGGAGGGGGGATTCGTCTTCGCCGCCCTGGCCGGGATTCTGCTTTATGCCGGGGACGAGAGCCGGGCGCGGCACAAGAGTTACATGATCTGGTGGGCGGTCTTCTCGGCCGGTTCCATCATTTTCGTGACCAAGGGCGGCACGGTGGAATACATCTTCACCATCGGTGAACCGGCGGTGGCGGTTTTTTCCGCGTATTTTCTCGTGCACCTCTTCCAGGCGGCCGGGGTGACCTTCCAAGGCGCGTCCCTGAAGGATCCTCTGCACCTGGGCAAGGCCGTGCTTCTCCTTTGCTTGTTCCTTCCCGCCCTGCTGATGAAACCGGCCTCCCTGCTTTACCGCACGTTTTCCGGCGGCCCAATCAGTTTCTCCACCTTCTATGAAGGCAGCGTCTTCGAGTTGTCCAGCGCCGAAATGGACAAGGTGACGTTATATATTCAACGCCACTGCCCTCCGGAGAAACAAATCATCTCTCCTCCCTATTACGCCTTCATGGCTAAGCGCAAAATCGCTCAAAACGCCACCTGCCTATTCATTCTCGCGCACGCCTATTTCAACGAGTGGGAGAAACTCAGCCGGTCCCGCGATCTGTCCTTCTCTCTCCCCACACGCAATCAGGTCCGGGTCGTAGGCGGCCCCGCCGATTTTACGTATGAAGTGGATTACAATACTCAGGCCATCTACGACCTTGCTGCCCTGTTCCAAAACGAACCGGCGTTACAAACAGAATATCCAGTCATCTATCAATTTTTGAAGGTCCGCGAGGATATCATGAACCGGCGGGTGGGACTTATTCTGAAGAACACGAAGCACCTCTACTATGCCATCCATCCCCTGCACCAAGCCCTCCGGGATTTCTGCGAACCCCTCGAACCGCAACTCGAGCTAAACAACCGCGAGGAGAAAATCGTCTTCTATCGCGTGAAATAATCTTCCCGGCGCTCTGCGTCTTCACACCGCGGGCGCTTCCCGCGTCCGTTTCTTCCATTTGTACAACACGGCGCCGAAGACCGCCGCGCCCAGCGCGTCGGCGATCACATCCCCCACCGCGGGCGACCGCCCGGGCACAAACATCTGGTGGATTTCATCGGTGATCCCATACAAGGCCGTAAACAGCACGGCGAATGCCACCACCCGCGTGTTGACCGCTTCCAATTTTCCCTCCAGCCAGGCGCGGATGAATAAAAATCCCAGGATACCGAACACGGCGGCATGGGCCAGCTTATCCACGTAGGGAACCCAATACGGCATCTCCACCGGCAGGCGGGACTGCGACGACAAGTAAAAGATCATGGACATCCAAACTAGGACAGGCAACCAATAACGAAGGAACCGGCTCATAGCGATACCCGTGGGGATTGTCCGGTGGGAGAGGAAACCGGTATCCGGCGGCGGGCGTGTTCATACGCCCATTTCGCGCGGTACGAACTGCGCACCAGGGGGCCGGACAGCACGGCGGCGAATCCCAGCTCCAGGGCGAACGTCTCGTACTCCTTGAATTCTTCAGGCGAAACTACCCGCTGCACCGGGGCGTGGCGGGGCGTCGGCGCGAGATATTGCCCGACGGTGAGGATGGAACATCCGGTCTCCCGCACGGCCCGGATGGCCTCGAACATTTCCTCCCGCGTTTCCCCCAGCCCCGCGATGATCCCGCTCTTGGCCACGAATCCCCGTCCGGCCGCGTGACGCAGCACCGCCAGCGAATCGTCCCACTTCGACCAGGGCTGGATGGTCCGGTACAAGCGGGGAACGGTCTCCACGTTGTGGTTCAGCACGTCGGGTTGGGCGCGCAGCACAATGTCCAGCGCGTTTAGGTCACCGCAAAAATCGGGCACCAGCAGCTCGATCAAACACTCGGGCCGCAGCGCGCGGATGCAGCGCACCGTCTCGGCGAAGAGGAACGCGCCGCCGTCGGGCAGGTCGTCGCGGTTGACGGATGTGATGACCGCGTAATCCAGCCGCAGGTCATGCACCGCCTCAGCCACCCGGTCCGGCTCGGCGAGGTCCAGTTCGCGGGGTTTGCCGTGCTGCACGGCGCAGAAACGGCACGCGCGGGTACAGATGTTTCCGAGCAGCATAAAGGTGGCGGTGCGCTCGTTCCAGCATTGCGCCATATTGGGGCAGCGGGCGCTTTGGCAGACCGTGTGCAGTCCCCGCGTGTCGACGACGCGCAACACGTCACCGTAATTCTTCCCGCCTGGCAAAGTGATCCGGATATCCGGCGTTAAGGTGGTTGGCATAATACCTTTCGACTCTGTTCTATGGTTTCAGGATTGACCAATCGCCTGATTCAGCCTTTCGTAAGACCCCCTATCCCGCATCACCCCGGTTTTCTTTACCCCAAACCTCATTCAGAGAGAGAAAGAATGGAAAAACGCTCCCAACAAGACCGTGTCCGTTTCCCGGGGAAACATTATTGTGGCGCGGGGTACGGGTGGAATCCAGTGCGCCGCAAGGCCATGAGGTCAACCTCGTTCCAGGGCATATTCAGATCCTCCGTGTTATTGATTGTTTTTGAGCCGAATCTACCGAATATGCAATTTATAAAAAGTGTGGCCATTGTTTCCGGACACCTGGTTCCTTATGTATTTGAGCTATACCCTGGGGAAAGGGCGTTGTGGGTGATTCGCTTCAGGCGGCTCGATTGGATTCCGGATTTTGTCTTCAAACAAAAGGGCGTACTGACCGGGTGAAAATCCAACCGCTGCTTCTCTTCAAACGGCAGGGGCACGCCACCACGTGCCCCTGTTTCTTCATCAACCGAACCGGTTGTTACTTAAACCAATTTCAGTACTCACACCGTTTCCGGCAAGGAGAACGGCGCGCGGTATTTGCGGTCCTGGTCGTTGAGGATCTGTTCGGCTTCGGGATCGCCGATGATCTTTTCATTGACCGGATCGAATTTCAACGTCCGTTCGACCCGGTACGCGGTGTTAGCCAGGTGAGCCAGGGCAGACGAAAGATGTCCTTCTTCCACGTCCGCGTTCAATTGATCCACCTTGCGGCTGCGGACACAGTCGATGAAGTTCTGGAAGTGATCCCCGCCTTCCGATCCAGACGGCCCCGGTTCCAGTTTCCGGCCGAGAAACACTTGGTAGGAGGTGTAGCTGGGCATGATCATAATGCCCTTCGAACCCAAGAAGAGGTTGCCGACCACGCCGCCCGGTTCACCCCCCAGTTCGGGGTTGGTGATCCAGTGGCGCACCTCGAAGACCATCATTTTGTTTTCTTCGGGATACTTGAAGGTGGAAACCAGGGTGTTGGGGGTTTCTTGGTCATCCTGGAACATGAAATGGCCGCCCAGGGATTGAGCCACCGATGGCAAGCCCACGCCGAGACCCCAGCGGGCGACGTCCAGCTGGTGCACCCCTTGGTTGCCGATGTCGCCGTTGCCGTAATCCCAGTGCCAGTGCCAGTTGTAATGGAAGCGGTTTTCGGTAAAGGGCCGTTCCGGCGCGGGTCCCAGCCACAGATCGTAGTGTACGCCCTGGGGCACATCGCTGGGCGGCTTGACGCCGATGGTGTCGCGCCACTTGTAGCAGATCCCCTTGGCGTAATAGACCTCGCCGATCACGCCTTCGCGCAGCATCTGGATGGCTTCGCGCACTGCTTTGCTGCTGCGGATTTGCGTTCCATGCTGGACGACGCGGTTGTACTTGCGGGCGGCCTCGACCAGCTTGCGGCCCTCAAGCAGGTTGTGGGAAAGAGGCTTCTCGATGTACGCGTCTTTGCCTGCCTGGCAGGCCCAAATCCCCATGATCGAATGCCAGTGGTTGGGCGTAGCGATGGAAACGACATCGATGCCGGGATCTTTCAACAGTTCCCGGTAGTCGACATACTTTTTAACGTCGCGTCCGTATTTTTCCTTGAACCGGCCGGCCTGCTCGTTGAGCACGTTCTCATCGACATCGCACAAGGCCACGACTTCCACGCCGTCCAACCGTTCCAGGCTGGAGATGTGGTTGCCGCCCCGTCCCCGCACTCCAACGACCGCCGCGCGGATTACATCATTGGCGCTGACGGCCGATCGCCGAATGACCAGATTGGAAGCCAGCACGGCGCCCGCCGTGGTTTTCAAAAAATAGCGACGATCCGGATTCATCATTTTGGGTCCCCATTTCTTTTGTGAAGATTGAGTTCATCACTCGTTTTTGATTCTGAATCATAAAATAGATTGAATGGCGGATCAATTGACCTGGGCTACGAAGGGAGGGCGGAGTTCCCGCCGAGCCGTTCCTTTGACATGGGGATTTCGGCCAGGGCAGGGTTCCCCGGGAGGTTGACCTTCCCCGCCAGGATCTCCTCAAATCCCAAACATGCATCTCTCCAACACCAAAGTCACATCGTCTGGATTCACGTATCCCACCGGGCCAACGAAGATGCTATACAGCGAACGGATGCCAAAGAGCAGGGCGAGCAGCAGCAACACCCGCCGGTGCCGGGGATTCTCCACGGTCAGGCAAAACGCGGGCGTGATCATCATGTACCAGAACTGCCCGATCCGGTTGGCCTTGACGAACACCACGAATACCAGCGGAGCGAAGTACGGTACCCACCGGTTTTCCATTTTCATGAACCAAAGGCAAGCCAAAACGAAGGCCAATCCCGCCAGCCAGTGGGATAACACCAGCCAAAAGGGTGTGAAGGCGTGCAATCCGGGATGAAACAACGCCCAAGAAATGGGATTGTTAATCGGCACATACCCTGGCTGGAAAAGGTTATCTAAATACCTGCTGGTGGCGATGGCGTGAAAACTGGGCCCCATCCCCGCCAATCCCCACAGCAGGGCATGAATCCAATCCCGCCGTGGTTTTCCCCACAACCGGGACAACGCGTAGGGTACCAAGAACACGGGAAAGAATTTCGTTTGCACCGCCAGAGCCAGGAACAGCCAGGCCATGGGCTGCCGCCGTTGCAGAAAGAATATGGCCAGCAGGGAGAACATGTTCACTAACGGTTCGAACTGCCCTTCCCGCGAGGCGAACCAGACGCAGGCAGGGTAGGCCCAATAGAGCAGCGCGCACCACCGGTCCCGCGTGATCCGGTGGATCAAAACGGCATTCAGGCCATCGATGGCCGTCAACGCGAGCTTGGCGGAAACGATGGATGGCCAGAGGGCGGCCAGCAACGCGTAGAAGAGGAGCGTAACCACCGGATAGGTGTAATGGTGATTCGGCCAGAAATATTGGTAATCCCGGGGAGAAAAGTCGTAGGGAGTCAGCTCATACACCCGGAATCCGTACCGCGGAAACTCCATCCCGTACCCTAGGTTCCGCAAGACATCGGTGCTATACAAGGGAACCAAGAAGCAATACGCGGCACGCAGAATGAGAATCGCGGCCGCGGCCCCATAGAAGAAGATCTCATGCCAACCGGCCAAATGCTTCCTGTCTTCCGGCATGCTGCTGGATTCTCTCATGGGCTGCGCCTAATCGCTGTCATGGGGATTTTGACGATGCCGGCCGCCTCCGCCCGCGCGGCCGAACCGCTTCTTCCGGAAATGGTGACCATCCCCGCGGGAGAATTCATTTTCGGGGGAGAAAATCTGCCGGGAGAAGACCTCCCTGTCCGACCCTGGGCCGTTCCCCGGCAAACCATCGCCTGCTCCACCTTCTCCATCGCGGTCTACGAAACCACCACCGCCGAGTTCGCCCGCTTCATCCAGGACGGCGGATATGATGATCGCACCCTTTGGGATCCAAAAATTATTCCATTCTTGCCTGATTTTCGTAAGGAAGCCGAGGATCCCTATCCTGAAGACGACACGCCTTGCACCGGGCTGAACTATTACGAGGCCGAAGCCTATTGCGCCTGGCTGGCCCGTAAAACCGGCCTGCCGTTCCGCCTCCCCACGGAAATCGAATGGGAAAAAGCCGCGCGGGGGACGGACGGCCGCGTTTTCCCTTGGGGGAATGAATGGAATTCCCGCTTATGCAATTGGGGAGACGATGCGGACGGCGACCGGGCCCCCGACGGGAAAATCGATCACTTTATTTTTTACGCGCCGGTAGGATCGTTCCCGGAAGGGAAAAGCGCGTTCGGATGTTACGACATGGCGGGCAATGTATGGGAATGGTGCGCGAGTTGGATGGAAGAGGCCAGCGGGACAAAATACCGGATTCTCCGGGGGGGCAGTTACCGCATGGCCTATCCCCGGCATCTCAGCGTGTTTTACCGGGGCGGCGCGCGGCCGGAAACGGGTTCCGTCTTTCACGCGGATACGGGATTCCGGATCGCGAAAAGCGAACCCTAACGCGGCAGCTGGTATTCTGCCAACCTAAGAGACGCTAAAACAATGGCTCCGGATACCAATGGAAATCTTCTTCTTCCCGGCTTTCCACCGGCCGGGGCGGATTATCCAGCGCCTTGTGGATCAGCACCGCCAACGCATCTTTGAGGGGGGAAAGATCGTCATCGCGCAAGGCCGAACACCGCACGCTGGGACTGACCCGGCGTTCGAATTCCCGGAGCGTCAAATCATCGGCCAGGCGGTCGATCTTGTTGAAAACGGTCAAAATAGGTTTTTGCGCACAGTTCAAGGATAGCAACACATCATGCACGGCGTGGAATTGCTCTTCCAGGAAGGGTGACGAGGCATCCGCCACATGAATCAGCACGGTTGCCTCTTCCACGACCTCCAGGGTAGCCCGGAAAGCCGCCAGCAAGGATTCGGGCAAGTGGGAAATGAATCCCACCGTGTCCGACAACAATACCGGCTGATTGCCATGGAGAAACAACCGCCGGGTGGTGGTATCGAGGGTGGAAAACAACTGGTCCCGCGCCACCACGGAGGCCGCGGTCAACCGGTTGAGCAGAGTGGATTTCCCGGCGTTGGTATACCCCACGAGCACGGCGGAGGCGATGTTCCGCCGCAGGCGTGACTTGCGTTGCAGCCGCCGCGCGTCCCGGATCTTTTCCCATTCTTTGCGTAACCGGGCGATCCGGTGATCGATTCGCCGCCGGTCCACTTCTAACTTGGTTTCACCCGGCCCCCGGGTGCCGATTCCCCCTCCCAGCCGGGAGAGCATCACGCCGCGGCCGGTCAGGCGTGGGCGTAAGTAGCGCAACTGGGCCAGCTCCACCTGAATCATCCCGTCTTTGCTTTGGGCGTGCTGCGCGAAAATATCGAGAATCAGTTCGGTCCGGTCCACGATGCGGCGGTTGAGTTCCCGTTCCAGATTGCGTTGCTGGATGGGAGAAAGGTCCTGGCTGAAGAGGATGATATCCAGGTCGTTGGCGGCGAGGCGGTCTTTGATTTCTTGCAGTTTCCCCTTGCCGATGAAGGTGGCGGGATGGATCGATTTCAGGTGTTGTTCGCACACTTCCACCACGTGGGCGCCGGCCGTGGCGGCCAGGTTTTTCAGCTCCTCGGCCTCGTATTGCGCACTGATCCGGTCCACGGATGGTGGAAAGGCGGCTAGGAGCAGGGCTTTTTCGAATTGACCGGTTTGAATTCGCTTCAAATCCTATTATCCCGCTAAAAAACAAAATGGCCTATACAAAAGTATAGTCCATTTTCCTCGAATTCGCGCGGCCGGGTTTTGGGGATCCCCGGGCGATAGACCCGCCCGTACATCCCTATCCCGCGAGGGTAGGCGCTGTTTTCTCACCGGTGCTCTCGTGGAGTTTCCCGTTCTCCCATCTGGTTCCATCGGACGCGTGTTTTGGCCGCCGGCGTGACGGTGGCGATGGCGTGCTTGTAAATCAGGTATTGCTCTTCCCGCTCGTCGTTGATAAGGATCACAGTGAAATTGTCAAAGGCGGAAATCTTCCCATGCAGATCAGAACCATCCAGCAGGTGGATGTTGAGGGCCACTTTCTCACGCCGGGCCTGATTGAGAAAACTATCCTGGATATTCATTACACTTTTCACAACCATTCAACATGTCCCTCCAATTCTGGGGCAATCCAATAGGATACCAATTTATATTCTCGAAACTATATTGTTACCACTCTTCTCCCAAAGTTGCAAGGATTCATTTACGGTTTCGTAAAGATTATTAGTGAAACTCAAGTCCAGCCACACCGTGGGACATTGCCGCCGGAACCACCCGAGCTGCCGTTTGGCATACCGGCGGGTTTCCTGAATAGTCCATTCTATCGCTTCTTCGCGGGATTTCATCCCTAGAACATAAGCGCGGCATTCTTTGTACCCCAAAGCCTGGAAGGCGGTATGCCGCGGACCACAGCCCAGATCCACCAACCAACGGGTTTCATCGATCAATCCCTGAGCATACATCCACCGGCTGCGTTGGGCGATCCGGTGATACAAATCGCGGCGGTCCCGGTCCAGCCCGATGAACACGGTCTGATGGATCCAGGGTTTGCGCGTTTGCTCCTGCCGCAATTCCGTGACGGAGCGTCCAGTCTGCCGGATAATCTCCAAAGCCCGGGTGATCCGCCGGGCGTCATTGGGATGGATCCGATCGGCGGCCGCGGGATCGTTTTCCCGCAACTCCGCGTAAAGGGCTGGCAGGTTTCCGCCCCGGACTTGAGCCATCAATTCATTCCGGAGGGCCGGATCCACATCCGGCGCTTCAAACAGGCCCTCCAGCAGCGCGCGGTAGTACAGCCCGGTCCCCCCACATAGAACCAGGGGCCGCTGCTGTTGCAACGCCGCCGCCAAGATCGGTTCCCCATAGGCGGCAAAACGGGACGCGCTGAAGTATTCCAGGGGGGAAGCGAGATCGAGTCCATGATGGATCACCTTGCGCCGTTCTTCCCAGGTGGGCTTGGCGGTGCCGGTATTCAGTCCCCGGTACACTTGCATGGCGTCCACACAAAGAATTTCACATTGCTTCGCTTCCGCCAACGCCAGGGACAAGGCCGTTTTCCCCACACCTGTCGGTCCCACAATGGCGCAGAAAAGGGGAGGAGGCCCTGCTGAATGTTGATTGAAGCGCAGAGTGCTGGTATTCTGCATGCGAAAGCGCACTTCATGGAGCGTTCGGGTAACACGGGATCCCGTCCCCGAATAAAAACCCATTGACCGCGGCCTCTTCCGGGAAAATGGTGGAGGGGACATGAAAAACGGAATCCCTACCGGTTGGGTCCAATCCCCCATCCCGGCCATGAACCTGGGATGCCGGCCAATATTATACCTTATTTTATTTATTGAATAAATCTCCTTTTGTGTACGGCAACGCCGGCAGGAGAAGCCTCGGCAGCAAACCCGTCCTGGGGATTTCGGGCGGCTGATATAATCACGATGGATGAACACGAAACGTAATCTTGCAGATAACCAAGGGGAGACGAACTGGGTGGCCAAGGTTATCGAAATAGAATCCTCTTCCTCACCGGAGGCAGAAATCCTGCGCCAGGCCGAGGCCGCCGGCGTCGATCTCCATCGCCTTCCCCGCCATGTGGCCATCATCATGGACGGCAATGGACGCTGGGCCCGGGCCATGAAACGCCCGCGGATCGAGGGGCACCGGGCTGGGATCAAATCCGTCCGGGAAATCGTCCGGATCTGCCGCCAGCTGGAAATCCGTTATTTGACCCTCTACGCGTTTTCGGCGGAGAATTGGAAACGCCCCAGCTCGGAAATCAACGCCTTGATGATCCTTCTCTGCAATTTCCTTAAACGCGAGCTGCGTGAAATGAAGGAAAACGGTATCCGGCTGGAGGCAATCGGCCGTCTCTTCGAACTGCCCGATCCCGTCCAGCGGGCCTTGGATCACGCCCGGCGGGAAACCGCCGCCGGCGGCCAAATGCAGCTCACGCTGGCGCTGTCGTATGGCGGGCGGTTGGAAATCACCGACGCCGTCCGGAAAATCGCTACCGAAATTCAAGCCGGCCGCCTCCTGCCCGCCGCGATCGATCCCGATTTGTTCGCGGCATATCTCCACACCGCCGGCACACCCGATCCGGACCTTCTGATCCGCACCAGTGGCGAGATGCGCGTCTCCAATTTCCTGCTGTGGCAGATCGCCTATTCGGAAATCTGGGTGACGCCCATTCTGTGGCCCGATTTCCGGAGAGAGAATTTCTTCGCCGCTCTCCGGGATTTCCAAGGCCGGCAGCGCCGTTTTGGGGGGGTGGATATTGACGGCGCCATTTAACCCGGGTAGCTTTCCGCTCATTCATTCATCGTAGGATGGACACCAGAAAGTAAGAGGAAATGCATACTCGCCGCTGGATAACAGGCCTCTGTACGTTACCCATCTTTTTGTTGGGAATCTTTTGGGAGCAGGGTGATTGGCTCGCCGCCGCCGTGGTGACCGTCAGTTTTTTTCTGGCTTGGGCCGAAATGTACAGTATTTACGGGATTCCCCACCGGCGGACTTTGATGTTGTGGCAGAATTGCCTTGCTCTATTATTTTTTGTCTGCACGGTTTTGCATCATTATGTTTATTTATTAAGTATTTCGTTTCTTTTCTTTTGGGGAAGTTGCTTGATCACGATCCGGCGCACCGTGGCGGGAAGCCGGTATGAGATCGCCACGCATGGTCTTGCGCTGATCTACCTTCTTTATCCGCTCGCGTGCTTCGTGTATCTGCGGAGCCTGGAGAATGGTCCATCCTATCTTTTTTTCATGCTGGCGGTGGCTTGCTTCACCGATATCGGGGGATTTTACGGAGGCAAGTGGATGGGCCGTACCAAACTGGCGCCTCAAATCAGCCCCAACAAAACCTGGGAAGGGGCGGTGGCCGGCGCCGGATTGTCAGTGGTTATGGTCTTGCTGACCGCGGTGTATCAGAGCGTTTTTTTGGGGTACACCTTATGGTATTCCCGGCCCCATCAATATCTGCCGGTTTTGTTCCTCACCGTGGTAATGTCCGCTGTCGGTCAGACCGGTGATCTCTGTGAATCGGCCATGAAGCGCGACGCGGGGGTCAAGGATTCCGGTTCGTCCTTTACCGGCCATGGCGGATTCCTGGATATGATGGACGCCATGTTATGGATTGGCCCGGCCATGCTTGTCTATGTCATCCTCTGGAGGGCCTAGAACGCATCAACCGGGTGAAATCCCGGGCCATCGTGAGTTGGGCGGGAATTCCAGATAGGGAAGATGAGGCATCACCCGGGCCGGCGGCTATGGCCCAAAGGTTGAATGGTCCTTATTTGCCCGGATTCTTTTTGGTTGGATCTTCGGCTGGAGAAGAAACGGGTTCGAGGTTATACAGCATGCGCAGGATTCCCCGCTCCGGAATATCCCCCACGGCGAACACATGCACGCCGTTCAGCTCCCGGATAAAGGCTTCCCGCCGGGTCCAATTCGGTTTTTTGACCTTGTCCCGCGATTCGGGCGGTTCCTGCGCTTGCTTGGCTTTTTCCTCTTCCGTCTGTTTGCGTTGGAATGTGGAAATGCGGGCCAGGCCATCGGTGTACAACGTATGAAGGGTAATCCCCTCGCGGCCTTTCCAGCGGGAAGAGAATTTTTCCTGAAATCCCTGGGGGAGGCGGGATGGTTTGAAGGGGACAAAATCAAGTTCCAATTCTTGCTGTTCCACCTCGGCGTCGGTCATAGAAAAGATTTTCTGCAGCCCCTCGGTGGATATGTCACAGGAGACGCTTGGGGAGCCAGTGGAAATTTCCATGAACTCCAGCCGCTCCTCCAACCGGCCGTTGTAATCGAAACGTTCGTATTTTAATGGAAGCTTCGTTTCCTCATCGATCCAGATCCGCAAGGAAGGCCGGAAGTTCACCACCCGGCTGTCGGCGGCGGGGGTGATGTGGATTTCCCTGGCTTTGCGCTTCGCCACGGTGGCCGTCTGAGTCGAGGACAAAATATAGTTTTGAACCACCAGGGGAATATCCTCCAACCCGATGGTGGCGGTATCATCCCGCAACACCCGGAACCAACGCAGCGACCGGGCGTCGTTTTCCCGGTTCTTTTTTTCTTCCTCGCTGAGATTATTATCCTCGAAAGGCGTCATCCACAGGGCTTTTTGGGATTGAACGACCAGCATCCCGTGGAGCGTTTCCGGCTCGAGAATTTCCATTTTCTTTTCACCGGGTGACATGTGGCACACCCGGAGGATGACCGAGAGATCGCTGTCTTCCACGCACCGGCGGAAGGATAGAATCCCCTCGTACGGGAGAGTGAGCGCCGCCTCGATGGATCGATTCAGGTTGGCGGGAAGATCCAAGGGATGGGCGGTTTCTTCACCCGCGAGGGGCATGGACCACCCTACGGAAATGAAAGTTAGAATGAGGGCGGAAAGGGCATGTTTCATTTAGACAAGCCGTGCGCGTAGATGGCGATGAGACTTTCTTTCATAAACACCGGCTCACCGGTCAGGTCGTGATGCGCGATATAGATTTCCGCTTCCGCGCCGAAGCCATTGGCCGCGTCCACAGTGACGACTTCATACTGGGGTTCGTAAAACGAAGTTTCCATCCAGCAGGTCGTGGCAGCCATCACGGCTAGAATGGGAACCAGGCGGAAGGCCAGGCTCCAGGCCGGGGGGAAATCGAACCGGGGCAACCATTTCTGCCAAGCCGCGGCACGCCGGGACGGTTGGATTAGAGGGGCGGGTAATCCGGCCGCGATCCGTTCCCATACCTGCGCGGGCGGCGGGAACTTGGGCAAGGTGTGGAGGGTATCGAGATAGTTCTTCATCCGGGCCAGTTCACCCCGCCAGACTTCCGAGGTTTCTAACTGCCGCCGGACATACTCCGCCGCCTCCGCTGATAATTCACCTTCCAAATACTGCCGGATCCATTCACGGGGGGTGGAATTGGCGCCGCCAAAACGGTGGGTGAATAAGGTGAATAAATGGTTCATGATTAATACCCCGTCCCTTACCTTTCGGCCCTGTGACCATTGTATAACATCATTAAAAGATATCCAGTTGATTCAATTTTATCTCCATCGTTTTGTGTGCCCGGTTGAGCCGGGATTTGACCGTGCCGATGCGGCAACCCAAGATTCCGGCGATCTCCTCATAACTGAGCTGATGGACATACCGTAAAACCATGATCGCCCGTTGTTTGGGGCTGAGTTCGGCCATGGCTTGTTCGATCAACCGGGTACGTTCTTGTTTCAAGGCGTTTTCGCTGGGATTGTCCCCTGGATCCCGCACCTCCAGGATTGCTCCGTTCTCATCTTCAACGGTCAAAACACCCGATTTTTCGCGAAACCGCTTCAATTTCCGGAACTGATCGGCAGCCCTCCGGTACACGATCCGGTACAACCAAGTCGTAAACGCTGATTGAAATTGAAACTTCTCGATGTTCTTGAAGACCGATATGAAGACCTCTTGGGTGATCTCTTCCGCCAGATCCGGTGAATTCACCATCCGCAACGCCATGGTGTACACATCCTTGGCATAGCGATGATAGAGACGTTCAAACGCACCCCGGTCGCCTTTTTGGCAAAGCGCGATCAGCTGCGTCTCCTCACGGCGTTGGGAATCCTGATGCTCCAACCTAATTACCCTGTCCTTCGTTTAGTCGAATTCCAATGGGCTATTGTTCCCAAGAAATACGCCTCACGGCAAACTCTGATTCTTTGATTCATACGATCCAGAAAGGAAAATGTTCTTCTCCATGCGGAGAGAGTAAGCAGCAATTCATTTTTTTCGGAGTCTTTTTCCCCGTATTACCCCATATCATGCGATTTCCTCTTCGGTCTCCCGCCTTCCCGGACGGTATGCCTCTGCCCCCCACCCACGGATTATCTTCTCCCTTGGTAACAGATCCAGCATTCCGCCGGTTCGAATGCGATCGATCAACATATAGTGGTTTTCAACAATATTTCAACAATATATTGCGTGTCCAATCGCAACATAACTCCCTGAAATTATAGATGATGTAATCAACTCCATTTGCTTTTATCCACAAGATACGCGCGATAAATGGACTGTTACCAATACCCTCTCCTTATGTTTTTCTGCCTCCTTATTATGCACAATATTTTCGATTATCCACAGGCGGCCTTACTCTATGAAAATCAAAAAGTTGGGAGCGCTTTGCCCGAGTTACTCGACCGCACTCACAAGTTATCCACAGGGGGCCGTGGATAACAAATGAATTATAACTCATTGATTTAATTATATTTGCAATTATATATGGTTTTCATATCTCACAACGTTATTCACTAGAGAATCTCCCCTTCTGTAACCCTTTTGTTTTCTATTTATTAAGGATACTGTGAATAAGTTGTGTACGGCTGTGGAGACCTGTTTTATATTTTCCGAAACGGTTATCCGAGCATCAATCCACGACAGGATCCGGTGGGGCCATCCACGGCCGGTTTTACGAGGAACGGGAGGGGAATCGATGGTCTCTAGCCATTCTGGCGCACCCATCGGGATTTTCGATTCCGGTGTGGGGGGATTGACGGTCGTACAAGCCATTCGGAAATGGCTTCCTCAAGAAACCCTATGCTATTTCGGCGATACGGCGCGGGTTCCCTATGGCACTAAATCGGCGGATACGATCAAGCGGTACAGCGTTGAAATCACGCGGTTTCTGAAGAGCCATGATGTCAAAATGATCGTGGTAGCCTGCAACACCGTTTCTTCCGTGGCCTTAGAACCGATCCGGGAGCTTTTCGCGGGACCGGTGATTGGGGTGGTGGAGCCGGGTGTGCGGGCCGCCCTCCAGGCCACGAAAACCGGCCGCATTGGATTGATCGGCACGCGCAGCACGGTCCTGAGCGGGACCTATCAGCGCCGCTTGCTGGAAGAGAATCCTTCGCTTCATGTGGCCGCCCAGGCCTGTCCCTTGTTTGTCCCCTTGGTCGAGGAAGGCTGGGAGGAGGATCCGCTCACCCGCTTGGCCGCCGAACGCTATCTGGCCGCCTTGAAACAAGACAACCTGGATGTGTTAATCCTGGGATGCACGCACTATCCTTTGATTTCGCGGGTGATTCAAGAAGTGATGGGGAGGAATGTAACCCTCGTGAGTTCGGCGGAGGAGGCCGCGCGCGAAGTTTCGAGTATTTTGAAGCAAACGGGCATGTCGGCGGAGAAAAAAGTCTTCAAGGATCTGTTTTACGCCTCAGACGATATCGCCAGTTTTCAACGCCTGTATGAACGGATCTTCGGCGGCCCGAACAATGCCACTTTTGTCACTGCCGATTCCGGCTTTTTTACATTAGTGCAGGAACTATCTGCTTACCGGCAAAAAATCGCGGTAGATCCTCTCCGCTGGTTCGAACCGGTTTGAGGAGTTTTAGTTTTGCGCCGCCAGCACCCGCGCGCTCCGGGGAGGCAACGTCACCGCTCCTTGCCATAGTCCGGGCTGATGGGATTTGCAGGTCACCACGATGGTTTTATCCTCTGCAAGCAGATGCATAGATTTATCGGGAAATTCCCGTATATGCCTTGAATCCAACGAAAACGTCACGGTCCGTTCCTCATCCGCGACATTCGTGAAAGCGATTTTCAATTTTCCTGCCGGTGTCCGCCACGCAGTGCCCCAAACGGCCGGCTGGGTATGGGATGTATAGTTGGCATCGGTCCAAGAAACCGTCCCGCCGCCTTCCAACGCCAGGGGAGGGAGCAACTCGCCGAACTGCAAGGCGTCGCGGGACGCGTGCCGCGCCTGGCATAAGGCTTTCAGATATCGCGCTTCCGCTTGATTGGCTTCTTGCAAGACTTGCGTTCCCACCCATCCTAATTGCGATCCAAAAACGAATGCCCGCGCCATTTTCAGGCGGAAGGGGAAGCGGTACGTGAAATCGTCTCCTTGGATGTATTGAAATCCGAAGGATATCGCCCGCCCGCCATAGACTGCCGGATACAAGGGCACGATTTCCCCACCCTCCTCACGGGTGTTGACCATCAGCCAGGCGTGGAGCTGGTCGTTCCATGGATCCGCGTTTTCTTCCGTGGTCAGCGCCGTGCCCGGGGGCTGAATCCGGCGGCAGCGCTGGAGCAGATCCCGGTAGCCTTGGATCCAATACGTCCCGCCGCCCAGGGGATGCCCGTGCCCCTCGGCGAAGCAAGGCTTGGCAGCGGCCGCGGAAATCTGGTCGATATACACTGCCTTGACACTTACCTCGTTCAAAAGCCGGTCCACCAAGTTTGTCACTGTGGTTTTCCACAACTCAGTAAAGGGGCACATGGGGGAGAGAGGCACTTTGGAGCCGTATACTTCGATGTATTTCTCCCCATTTTCGCCGATCGCGCAGGCGGTCTCGGCATTCTGGTGCTTCCAGCTCTCCGTGGCGGGATCCCACAGGCGGCCGTTGATGTAGGGCATCACGGCAATTCCGGCTTGCTGCACTTTCTCGACGGCCTGTTGAAAACCGGGCTTGGCGGGAAAATATTCGGGATAATGGTCGTCGAAGGGAATCTCATGCCACTGGTAGATATGCGCGGAAACGGGGACCTGGAAATAATCGGCGAATTCGATCACCTGGTTTGCCGTGGCTTCATCGTGGCATGATCCAACGAACCACAAATCGGTATCCAGCAGCCACCGGGGGATATCCGCCCGTTCGGCCAGGGGAGGAATGTTTCCCCAAGGGGTTTTCTTCGCCGCGGCGTGGTAGATGCGCGCGCTTTCGTACCAATCGCCCGGGAAAAGTACGGTGGTCACGGCGTAGGGCATGCGCCATCGTGTGGCGTGGCCCATGTTTTCCACCGCGTGGCGGACGCCGAGGCTGGCATCTTCATGGCCCTGGCGCTTTCCCACAAAAAAAGTGAAGAAATACCCGGCGCTTTCGTGCACACCCAGGTACATACCGGTGGTGCCGTCCGATACCGCGGCAAACGGCATCGCCCAGGACGCCGAGGGGTACACGCCTCCGCTTCGCCGGCCGCGCGGATTCCCGTGCAGGACCCCCCACCCGTACGGAACGATGGCGTGATCGTTTTCTGTTAGCGCCAGCGGCCCGATTTCAGGATAGATGAAATCCCACAGCGTATAACCAGGGTCCCGCAATTCAAACTCGATATGCCAGTCATATTGGTTTTCCCGGACCACTACCGTGGATAGAACCCGCAGGTTGCCGGGTTGTATTCCCACCCATTCCAGAACCAGTTGCATCCCGGAGGATGCGTGAACGGCAGGCTGGCCATCCAACGCGGTGACCGTATGGGGATTTTTATTGGAATCAAGGATCGTAAGGGTCCACAAGGGAACCGGCGGCAGGCCGTCGATCCACGCGCGGGTTGGTTCCCCCCCGGCGGCTTCCGCCTGCTTCAATAGGGCAATTCCCTCTTGGATATCGAATATCAGCCGCCCGCCGGAGGTGGCCAGCGGAACGAGGTTCTCTTCCCCGGCCAGGAGCATGGCCGGGGACACGGCAAGGACGAAGAACGCAAGGAGGCCAACCGGGGGACGTTTCATGAAAAGGATCCTCTAGCAAGCGCGGATATGTTTTCAACAAAGTAAGCAATTCGAGGGAAGATGTATAGTTGGCCCGCCACCCAGAACGAAATAAACTGAAATGAACTGGATTCAATTATGGATTCATCAGGCAATGCGTACGGTTGCCGCGAGACGCAACCTCTGGTCCAATCGAGCCCATTTCATCATTCTTCACTGCCCTTACCCCCTTGGAAAAGGGCCGGGGTAAGGGAACCTGGCAGCCTGAATGCGCGTGCGTCGCGTACCCCGTCCGATATGCTCAACGGGTGGAATATTGCGTTGCTTTGTCATAAGGTAATTAAGATCAAGTTTTAGTTTATCCCTTCACCGGTCCCAATTCATCATCACCGCGGGGGTATTCACCATGCCGATGATCATGATGTTGAATCTGAAAGGCGGAGTCGCTAAAACAACCAATACCATCGCGATTGCGGAATACCTGGCCTCTCTAGGGAAAAAGGTGCTGGCCGTCGATGCCGATCACCAATCTCTGGCCGGTGAATTGCTGTTGGGGGAGAATGGCCTCCTCCGCGCGGAATCCCGTTGTAAGACACTGCACGATCTCCTGGCCTTTATGCTCAATGACGGATTTAATGCTGAAGCGATCGATACCTACATCACCCATCAGGTATCGAATATAAAGGACGCGCGGGAAAACCTGGATTGCATTCCCTGCTCGCATCGAATCGATGAATTTTCCACGAACATGGCCCGGGCCCGCCGGGGGCATCAAACGAATGAAGAGTTTTTGAGCCGGCTGAATCGCCTGCGCCGTGTTTTTAACCGGTGGTGTAACAACCATTATGATTATACCCTGATCGATTGTCCGCCCAGCTTCGCGATCCAAATTCTGTTTCTTTTAGGAAGCGCGGACTATTTCATTGTGCCTTCCATTCCCGACCGGTTGTCCGTCCGGGGATCCTTGTTTCTCTTGGAGCGAATCCGCATGAGGGGATTCACCCGCATTCGTTGCCTGGGCACGTTATGGTCCATGGTCCGGGTTCAAATCCGCAACCATCTTGACATTATGAATCTGGTGAAAAATTCCGCGGCGGAATACAAAAACTTGCCCCGGCCATTCGAAACCTATATCCCCAACATGGCTGCCATTGCCGATGCCTTGGATTCGCAAAGTGAATTCCCTCATTTCCAATCCAAATATCAATACCAAGCCACCCGTCTCTTCAAAAGTCTCTGTGAAGAAATCATGCAACGGATCGCTCAATTGCCGAATGCCCAATCCTCCTACCAATCCACCACCGAGCCGTCGTCCGGATCGTAGGTTTCCGGATTTTTCCAGTCATGATCGATCTTGTCCGCCAGTTTTTCCTCGTCGAGTTCGATGCCCAAACCCGGCCCTTGCGGCAGGGGGATGTATCCGTCCTGAATGAGGAAAGGATTTTTCAGATACCCTTCTCCCAGCGAAACCTGCTCCTGGCACAAGAAATTGGGGATGGAGGCGGCCAGGTGCAATCCCGCGGCCAGGGAGACCGGCCCCAGGGGATTGTGCGGCGCGATGGCGGCGTAATAGGCCTCCGCCATGCCGGCGATCAGGCGGCATTCGGTGATCCCCCCCGCGTGGCAGAGATCGGGCTGCAGAATGCTGGCCGCGCGTTTCTCCAGGATTTCCCGGAATCCCCACTTGGTGAAGATCCGCTCGCCGGTAGCGATGGGCAGATGGGTGGATCGCGCGATATCCGCCATGATGTCCACGTTTTGGCACTGCACCGGTTCCTCGATGAACATGGGCTGATACGGTTCGAGGGCCTTGATCAGCACTTTGGCGGTCTGCGGGGGAACCGCGCCGTGGAAGTCGATCCCGATGTCGCAGTCCGGCCCGGCGGCCTCGCGTAACGCGGCGAATTGCCCGGCGGCGTATTCGACAAAGCCCGGGGTCTCGACGATCCGTGCGGGCCGTTTCTTGGGAACTCCCGTTTTAAAAGCCCGGAATCCGCGCTCTTTGGCCCGGCGGATGGCTTCGGGCGAGCCGCCGTGGGCGTATACCTTAATCCGGTCCCGGGTCGGGCCGCCCAGCAGTTCATACACAGGTACTCCCAAAGCTTTGCCCTTGATGTCCCACAGGGCTTGGTCGATCCCGCTGAGGGCGCTGGTCAAAATGGGGCCGCCCCGGTAGAAGGCGTGGCGGTAAATTGCCTGCCAGTGATGCGCCACCCGACGGGGATCCTTCCCCACCAGATACGAGGCGATTTCCTCCACCGCCTCGGCGCAGGTGCGGGCGCGGCCTTCAAGGACCGGTTCGCCCAGGCCCGTGATGCCCGCGTCCGTGTGGATCTTAAGGAACAGCCAGCGGGGCTTGACCAAAAAGGTTTCCAGTTTCGTCACCTTGATCGTTTCCTTGGAAGACACCGGCGGTGCTTCGGTATCCTGGGAAAGCGCCCGGGGACACATCGCGGCCAGCGCGCCCGAGGCGAACAGGCTTTGCATCACCACGCGGCGGGATAGGAATCTATTTTGATCATCCCAAGATTTCATGAGTATTCTTCTCCTTTTTTGCTGGGAGATTCACATTTATGAACCACTTATCCTGAGTGCGAGCGCGAAGCGCCGGGATCCCCACTCTGATCACTACCCTACCATCCGATCTGTTCTTCTGGCAACACCGGGCAACTCAATCCCCCCGCCTGTTTGTGGTATGATAAGGGCCATGGGTAAGAGTAAGGACTCCATCCCTGACGATGCGCCTTCCCAGGCAATCCTGGCTGCAAGGATAAGCGCTGTGCCCGCGAACCTGACGCCCGAGTACTTCAACGCCGAAAAGGCCTACAAGGCGGCCCAGACCGAGGACGAAAAACTGGCCTGCCTCCAGCATATGCTCGCGGTGATTCCCAAACACAAGGGTACCGAAAAACTGCAGGCCGACCTCAAACGGCGCATCGCCATGCTCAAGGACCGCCTGGAGCGCCACGCCAAGAAAAAAGGCATCTCCTACCGGGTGAAACCGGAAGGCGCGGGCCAGATCGTCCTCATCGGCCCCCCCAACAGCGGTAAATCCTCCCTCCTGGCCGCCCTGACTCATGCCGAACCGGAAATCGGCGATTATCCCTTCACCACCCGCGAACCGATGCCCGGCATGGCTCCCTATAAGGACATCCAAATTCAGCTGGTGGATCTTCCCCCCATCTCCCGCGAGCATTGCGAATCGTTTGTTTTCGACAACATCCGCGGCGCGGATGGCGCGCTGCTGGTGATCGATCCCGGCTCCACCGATCCCGTGGATGACTACCAGATGACGGTCGAAATTCTCCAAGAAAAAAAAATCCTTCTGATACCCCCGGGCGAAGAATTTCCGGACGCGAATGAGGGCAGCGTGGCGGTGCCCGCGCTCCTGCTGTTCAGCAAGAACGACCTGGATCCCGAGGGCGAACTGACCGCCCTGACACGGGAACTGATCGACACCAATTTGCCCATCCGTCCGGTCTCCATTCACAACCGTGCCACGCTGGACGAATTGACCGCCACCCTGTTCGGCATGCTGCGCATTATCCGCGTTTACACAAAGCAACCGGGGAAGCCGCCGGATCTGGAAGCTCCGTTCACGGTACCGATCGGCGCCACAGTGCTGGACTTGGCGGGGATCATTCACAAGGATTTCGCGGAAGGCCTCAAATCGGCGCGGGTTTGGGGCAGCGCCAAGTTCGACGGCCAAGTCGTGCAACGCGACCATGTCCTCCAAGACGGGGATATCGTGGAACTGACGATGTAGGAGGTGAAACTGGCGAAAACCGCGGGAATGTAGATTGGCCAGTAAAGCTCGAAAAGGAATACCGCGAGCGAAATAGATTGGATGGATGCGCGGCACATAGGCGTGTGAATAATAGTTACCTTCTCCAAAAAAACGGTGGGGGGATTTCATTTTGGAAAGATGCCCAAAGGGAGGATACAAAGCGGCCTTTTCTGTTTCCCCAGGTCGAAGTCTGGCACAGGAGGATGTGCAGGTATTCCCGGTGGGAGTCGTTTATGGCAATTCCTGATCTTCTTGATGCTAGACCTGACTAGCCCCAGGTTCGCGATTGGGAAATACTAAATCTTCTAATCGATTCCTTTTCGAAAGGGGAGAATGCCCATGCTGTCGAATCACAGCGCTTTATGGTGCGGGGTGGCGTGCCTAATCGGCTGGATGGCTACTCTATCCGAGGCCAAACCGGTCATCGTGGATTTGGCCGTAGGCGAGTCGGTCGTGTATAAACTCAAGGACGGCGCGGAGAAGAAGATCACCCTGCTAGCGGTACACGAAACCCGAGACGTGTTCCGCCACGCCGTTCGCTACGCTGAAGTCCAGGTGGATGTGGATGGGACGCAGGCGGCCATCCCCGTGGCGCTCTATAATCTGCCCCGCGTGGTCAATGGGGTGAAAATCGACGCCGCCGTCACCCGCGGCTACCTGGGCAATTCCAGCGATCCGGAGATCTGGGCTTTGCAACCCAAGGCGGACGCACGGCTGCGTTTCTGGGATCCGGACCAGCCGCTGCTGGAGCCGGGGACGTTCGGCTATCCGGTCAAGCAACGTTGGTTCGCCTCGGACACGCAGATGGCCAATGATCCTTGTTTCGTCGATGGCGGGGAAGATCCAGACCGTAAAAGCATCTATTATCACTACGGACTTGATATTGGCGGCTACGATCATTGGGTTCCGGTGCTGGCAGCCACGGACGGGGAGGTGATCTCGGCCGCCGGGGAAGTCAGCGAGCGGTTAACGGAGAACGAAAAAGCGGCGGTCAGCCCCCGGTACGACGTGGTGTACCTCAAGGACGCGCGCGGGTGGGTGTACCGGTACTCGCATTTCTCGGCGATCCTGCCGCACGTCCAGGTGGGGCAAAAGGTCAAGATGGGGGAGTGGATCGGCATCCTGGGCAAGGAGGGCGCGTCGGGCGGCTGGTCGCACCTGCATTTCGACATCCAGGGGACTGAGGGCAGCGAGCGCGGCCTGATCAATGGGTATCCGTTCCTGGTGGAAGCCTATCTGCGCGAGCATCCGGGCGCGCTGTTGGCCGTGGCCCGGCCGCACAAGTTAGTCAGGGCCGGGGATGAAGTGGAACTGGACGGCTCGAACTCGATTTCCGATGGCCACACCATCGTGTCGTACGAGTGGCAATTCCAGGATGGAACCACCGCCTCGGGTCCCAAAGTCAAGCGGAGTTATTCCAAACCCGGGGCTTACTCGGAAATCCTGCGAGTGAAAGACAGCCAGGGGAACGAAGACGTGGATTTCGCCGTCGTACACGTCTTGGCCGGCGAGAACACCCGGGATTATCTCCACCCCTCCATCCACGCCACGTATTACCCCACGGAAGGGATCAAACCGGGGGATGAAGTCTATATGAAAGCGCGCACCTTCCGGGTCCAGGGCGGCAAGGAGCATTGGGATTTCGGCGACGGAAGCACCGGTGTGACCTGTTCCATGAATGATTACGCGTCGATCTCGCATCATTACGACAAGCCGGGCTTGTATATCGTCACCGTCACGCGGGACTCTGATAACGGAACCTCAGCCACGGCCCGCTTGAAGATCATCGTGGAATCCAAGCAGAGTACCGATTGAAAAAGGCATTTCGGTCCGGTATTCTTGCCAAGATATATTAAATCTATATAATAGGGCCAATTTCAACTCAACCCGTAAAGGAGATTTGCTATGAAGGTTCGAACGATTTTCGCTCTTCTGGCCATGGTGTCATGCGTGGTGGGAATGGCGGGGGCACAGAATTATACCGTGAATTTCACCGCGAAACCCCCTACAATCGACGGAGTGGTCTCAGCGGGAGAATGGGACGCGGCCGCGCCCGCGATCACGGGTTTCACCCAGCATGACGCCGCCGTGAATGAAGATCCCACCGAGCCCACCAAAGTCCGGGTGCTATACAGTGTGGATGCCCTTTATATCCTGTATGAATGCACCGACTCGGATGTCGTTTCCATCGTGACCGGCAGCGAGCGGTTCAACGGCGCTCCGGAAGGAACCCCCGGTCAGCAAACCAGCGGCAGCGTGGGTTGGACTTTCGCCAACACCGATTACCTGGCGATCTATATCGATCCGGCCAACGTCGCGGATGACCGCACGGATGTCGATCCCAGTTTCTACAGCTACAGCCTGCAAGCCGAACCCTCCATCACCGCCAAGAACGAAATGGATGACAAAGGCAACTCGTACAACTACACCGAGTTTGGACGTTGGGGTGGAGGATTCGTGCGCAATACGTTGTTCCCCACCATCAACAACGTACCGGTTATGTGGTTCGGGGGCGGATCCTGGGAACTTGATAAAACCGTCATCAAGGACGGCCCCACCGCGAATGGATACGTGATGGAGTTTAAAATTCCCTGGACCGACTTGTATTGCCCCTACTACGAATACTATGCCGGCCGGCTGGGTGGCAACATTGCCGAACTGAACGGCATTGACACCGACTTGAACTCCGAGGCCGAGACCGTTTGGGGATTGGAACGCGTCGAAGGCGGCAAGGTGACGGGCATGCCGGTTCCGGGCACAGTGTGGAAGGTCCAGTTCGCCCGCCATTCGGCCAGCGCCGAACCGCAGTATGTGGACTGGGTGGGGAACACCGGCGGATTCGTGTCCCGTCCGTTCGGCAACCTGATTTTCGGCGAAGTGAGCGGTGGCGAGGCGGCGGTCCAAAACGCGGCCTTGCATCAATAACTTGAACCTCGTAAAGTCCGGGAGGTAAACCGATACGGGTTTCTTCCCCTAATCGTTAAATGAAGGGCCCATGGGATAAATTTCATCCCATGGGCCGTTTTTTAGAATTCATCCCAGTAATGAATCCTATATCATCCAGGCCGGAGGGATCCCCCTCGATTCGGCCGCCGGGTTGAACAGCCTCTTCCTTCACTTTTTAAAAAACAATTTTTGTGGGGAGAAAGACAAACCATCCGGCTAAAACGCGCAGGATCATTTTTCCTCAAAACCCGGATCACAATCTCATTCGCCCCCTCACCCGCCGTGGATGGTAGCGGTCTTCACCGCTCCCCCGAAACGGCCGATATCCCCGTTGCTGACCAGGCCGTTGCTGGGATCGTAAATGGAACCGGGATCGTGGACGATCGGATACCACTCCACCCCGTTGGCGCCATGGTCGGGACCGTAACTGGATACGCAATATCCCTTGTAATATTGCCCGTTCATCGCGGCGGAGACGTTGGAAAGCCGCGCCCAGCTGCCGTTGTAACTGACATATTGGTAACTGAAGATCGTCTTGTCCGGATACCAGTTGGTCTTTTCGCGCTGGGGCTTGAAGATGTCGGTATAGGCCACGGAGGCGATGTAGGGCACCGGCGTGGTCAGCTCATGCAGATATTCGACATAAACCGAATAGGAGGAATGGCCCTGGCCGTTGCCGATCGGCCAGGGGTAATCGTTATGGTCGATCATGTACATTTCCATGGCCGATCCCAGCGCTTGGTGATCGCCCATGACCCGCGCCACCTTGGCCCGCGTCTGCGCGTTGAGAAAGTTGGGAACAGCGATGGCGGCCAGCACGCCGATGATGGCCACCACGATGAGCAATTCAATCAAGGTAAAGCCGTGCTGATTCATAAGGGATTCGATCCTCACGCGGTTGTTGGTTATTTCCGGTTAATTCCATCCAGCTCCGTATTGGACTGGAACGATGCTGATGGACTTGATCCGTTTATACTCCGTTTCGGGATAATCCTACTACCATCCGGGGATTTCGGGCAAGTTTTTTTCTTTCCGCCGCGGGAAGAATGCGTGGATGATTCAGGAGAAATTCCGCCTATTGGATTCAGTTGGTCCTATGAATATAGTTTTATATTCTTGACTTATTCAGTAATTCGATCAATTCAGTCACCATTATTTAGAATATAAAAATTTTTGTTGACGATTTTGT
>ERZ795046.633-NODE-633-length-41553-cov-6.258615_pt1 | contig 41553 bp, 28 predicted proteins | sample MGYA00375130_ERZ795046 | MGnify/ENA primary metagenome ERZ795046 (study PRJEB30175, sample SAMN05720202) | activated sludge metagenome | isolation source: anaerobic digester from wastewater treatment plant | place: Japan | collected 2015-05-15 ...
TGTTTTCTCCAAACGGCCCCCAAACGATTCGCGCCGGCTCGGTTGTTCCGGTGCTCTGGACCTGGACGGGGACCGTCGAAGATGTGCTGATTGAATTTTCACTGAACGGCGGGCTGACCTGGCAGCCGGTCTATCCGCCCAATCAGGGCTGCAGCGGTCGCTATGACTGGCTGGTGCCGCTGGTTTCGTCCGACCGGGCCCTCGTGCGGGTCGTCAATGCGGGCAATCGGGCCGTTTCCGATGCGAGCGATGCGGCCTTTTCCATCGTTCCCTGCCCTTTGCCGGCCGACATCACCGGCGACTGCGTCGTCGATTTGGCGGATTTGGCCATGCTGGCCGCCTCCTGGCTTGAATAATCCGCTTTGTTTTTCAAAAAAGCCGGCTTGCAGATACCGCTTCGGATTTCGAGATTCGGATTTCGTGTTTTCTGTCCTTCGGGTATAATCGTTCCTGCCGAAAAGATAACGGCCTTTCAGGAGAATCCGATGGCTGCCTCCATCAGCACCGGTTTGGCCGGTCTGGATGAAATCCTCTGCGGTCTTCGCTGGGGCGACAACGTCGTCTGGCAGGTGGACCGCATCGAGGACTACCGCCGCTATGCCGCCGCCTTTGTCGAAAAGGCCCTGGCCGACGGATACCGTGTCCTGTATATCCGTTTTGCTGATCATGAACCGCTTCTGTCGGAGCATCCCGGCATTCAAATTATCCAACTGGATGCCGAAGGCGGATTTGAGAGTTTCTCCAGCCGCATTCATCAGATTATCTCCGAAGCCGGCCGGCTGGCCTGCTACGTCTTCGACTGTCTGTCGGACCTGCTCAGCGCCTGGGCTACCGACCTGATGATCGGCAACTTCTTTATGGTCACCTGTCCGTACCTGTTTGAGCTGGACACGCTGGCCTATTTCGGCATCCTCCGCAACCACCATTCTTTCCATACCATCGCCCGCATCCGCGAAACCACCCAGCTGCTTCTGGATGTTTATCATCTGCAGGGTCAGGATTATATTCACCCGCTGAAGGTCTGGCGCCGCTATTCGCCCACGATGTACCTGCCTCACATTCGGCAGGGAACAAAGTTCATTCCTCTCAGCAGCAGTCTGGACGCCGCGCGGCTGTTTTCGCATCTGTCTGAACAGGGCCTGCAGCGCACCGAACGCATCCTGGACTATTGGGACCGGCTTTTCCTCGAAGCCCAGGAACTGCGGGGCCAATCGCCGGATGCTCCGGAGGTCCGGCGAATGGTGGAGCAAATCTGCCGCGTGATGGTTGGACGCGAAAAACGCATCGGACAGCTGGCCGGACGCTATCTGACGCTGGAAGACCTGCTGGCCGTCAAAAGCCGGCTGATCGGCAGCGGCTACGTCGGCGGCAAGACCGCCGGCATGCTCATCGCCCGACGCATCCTTCAGAACGACCCGTCGGAGAACTGGCAGGAACGGCTCGAACCGCATGACTCCTTCTACATCGGTTCCGACGTTTTCTATACCTACATCGTCGAAAACGGCTGGTGGAAACTCTTTATGGAGCAGAAAACGCCTGAGGGGTACTTCCGCGCCGCCGCCGAACTGAAGGACAAAATGCTGCACGGCAAATTCCCCGAACCCATCCGCCGGCAGTTTCAGGAAATGATGGAATACTTCGGCCAGTCGCCCATTATCGTCCGCTCCAGCAGTCTGCTGGAGGATTCTTTCGGCAACGCCTTCGCCGGCAAATACGAAAGCATTTTCCTGGTCAATCAGGGCGAGCCCGATGAGCGTCTGGCCCGCTTCGAAGAGGCCGTCCGCCGCATTTTTGCCAGTACGATGAACGAAAACGCCCTCACCTATCGGCTCCAGCGGGGTCTGGCCGGACACGATGAACAGATGGCCCTGCTGGTTCAGCGGGTCTCCGGTGCTTATCATCGGCATTACTATTTCCCCGCTATGGCGGGAGTGGGCGTTTCGTACAACACCTTCGTCTGGAATGCCTCTCTGGACCCGAAGGCCGGGATGCTGCGGCTGGTCTTCGGACTGGGCACCCGCGCCGTGGACCGTGTGGAGGATGACTACCCGCAGACGATCGCTCTGGACGACCCGCTCGTGCGGCCCTATGCCGACCGCGACGGCGCCGGCCGCTTCTCCCAGCACAAAATCGACCTGCTCGATGTGCAGGAAAACCGCCTCAAGGCAATCGATGTGCAGGAGCTTTTGTCGGAGCCGCTCGATTTGCCCCTCGATTTCATCCTCTCTCCGGATGAATACCTGATGCGGCGCCTGCAGGAAACGGGACGCTCCGACGCCAAAAGCTACTATCTGGTTACCTTCCGCAAACTGCTGGCCGAAACGCCGTTTCCCCAGCTGATGCAGCGGCTCTTGAAAACGCTCGAGGCCGCCTATCAGTATCCGGTCGATATTGAGTTTACCGTCAACTTTACGCAGGACGGCCAGCTGCGAATCAACCTGGTTCAGTGTCGGCCGCTGCAGACCAAAGGCATCCGGGCCGACGTCCGGATGCCCTCGGCGGTTCCGGATGAAAAGATTCTTCTCCGTACAGAGGGCTTTACGATGGGCCCGAGCGTCTCGCTGCCCATCCATCGAATTATTTATGTGGTGCCGGAACCTTATCTGGAGCGTCCGCAGAACCAAAAATACGAGGTGGCTCGTATCATCGGCCGGCTCAACCGAACGATTGAAGACCGCGAAAAGACATCTGTACTGCTTCTGGGGCCCGGCCGCTGGGGCACCAGCACTCCTTCGCTGGGCGTGCCGGTGCGGTTTGCGGAAATCAGCAATGTCTCCGTGCTGGCCGAAATCGCCTGTGAGGGAAGCAATCTGATTCCCGACCTGTCCTTCGGGACGCATTTCTTTCAGGACTTGGTTGAAAGCGACATTTTCTATATGGCCGTCTTTCCGGCCCGTCCGGAGGTCCTTTTCCGTGAGGAATGGTTCCTGAACTGCCCGAATGCCCTGGAGGAGTTCCTCCCCGATGCGGCCGACTATTCAGATACAATCCGGCTTATCTGCCTCGACAAACTCGCCATTTCCCTCCATCTTATCAGCGACATCGTCTCCCGCCGTTCCATCCTGTTTTTGCTATAATTCCCTATCCGTTTTTGCCCATTTCACCGACTTTTGCGGATACTCCAATACCGACAAACTATTTTGTAGACATCAGAACTGCCTTTCAGTATCCACAAACGAATTTGTGGCTATTGGAATAGCCTCAAAAAACCTTCCGCCCTTCGGCAGCTTCCTCACTTTCAAAATGGGATTCGGCTTCTTTTTTAGTGAACTGTCAGCAAACCAACCAACTAATGAGTTTTCAAAAAAAGACTTGAACTTTTCTTCTTTATAACCGATACTAATAATTAATGCGATATTTCGCAGGTGGACAGCCCGTAAGGGCTGGCGTGAATTGACCCCCGAAAGGGGGCTTTTCATTTTAAAGCCACACTACACCATATCCGTCTATCTTTCCTTGCCTTGAGCAAACATTCAATTTGTCCCATGCAGCCTCGAATATCTTTTTGCCGAAAGTTTCCCCTGAGACTGCAATTAACCCTCTTTCGACAAGAAAGGCCTGTTTGACCGGATGAGCCAAGATATCAGCCAGTTGGAGGCCGGCGATATCATCGGTTTTCTTTTTCAGCTTGATGTCCCGACTTGTTAACGCCGCTTGATGACGTTCATGGGGGTACATCAGAGTTCCGCTTTCATAGACACGACGATAAGCCTGTTTGAGCTGGAGATCCTCCTCTTTGCCGCGGGATTCGGCTATTACATCTCCAACGGCGTTCTTATACACAAGCCAGCCGCTGTAACGGTCCAACAGGGCAGCCAGGCAGTAATGATAAGGATGAAACGGGCTTTTATATTTGTTCAGATGTTACAGCTTGTCGATAATCACACAGACCATTTTGAATTGCGCCTGACGGACGAGGTTCAACAGGCCTTCGTCAAACTGCTTTCTCTTTTCAGGTTGACAGAGAAGGCCGAAGGGACCTTTGCGATTAATAATCTCCGTACGATGGAAAATAACCGGATTGTCCGGTCGAAACCCCCAGATGGAACGTTTGAAATCCTCAAGATGCTCCGCAAATGACAGATAATCTTCTCCTCGAAACCATACTCCCAGAAGCGCCAAGTAGCGATGAGTTGGGTCGTTCAGCAGGTTATAGGTGTGATCGCCTGATTCATCGATGTACAACCGATACCGGTTCTTAAATTGGGCCTGATTGGTCATTGAGCCTGACAATCCTGAAACTTGTCTTTTGGATTTTTAATCACCTGGCTGGCCTATGCCTGATTCCCGCACGAACGATTCATCCAAAACTATTCTTCTGCACTGGGGTTCGGAGTATTATATCTCTCCCGATGTCCGTTGAAACAGATTAAACCGCAAAATGCCGAACCCGTTGATGTTCAATATGTGAACATCATAAAATTTTCCAAAAACTCAAATAAGACTTGTATTATCGCCTTTCCATTTGTCTATGTATCCATGCTTTTATCTTCTATATACAATTTTTGTACATCATACATACATTTTTTGCCATCTCTGAAAAGCAAAAAATACAAGCGTTTTTTCACAAAATCTGCGCAAAGCGCCCCTTTTTACGGCTATTGCTTTAAGGAGTACCCTTATCCCGTGTGTGTGAAGTGTGGCGAATCGTGAACAAACACAAACAAATCGTAACTCTTTAGGAGAAGGAAAGATGAAAGCAAAAGCAATTCTGTGTCTTTTAACTCTTGTTCTGGCCTCCTCCGCCTGGGCCGACATCGTCGTCGGCAATTTCGAAAACTCCACCGACGGCTGGTGGACCGGCGGCTGGCGGCCGGGCGACTCCTCCACCCCCGTACAGGCCAATGCCACCCTGGGGGAGTGGTCGATGAAAATGACGCAAGTCCTTGGAGGATGGGATAATACGATTGAAGGTGCCTTGCTGGGAACCCCGGCTCAGGCCAAATTGGCCGCCTATGGAAAAGTCTCCGTGGACATCACGACATACGCCAATGATTTCCCTGCCGGCTGGGCTTCTATCGGTTTGCTGATTAATACCGGTCTCGGTGAGGAAAGCGGCTGGGCGCAGACGATGTGGAGCGTTTTTGATTGGCAGAATGTGGCTATCGGAAGCACACAAACGCTCGTTTTCCAGATTTCCGAAGAAGCGATGGCCAAGATGGGCGGTGCCACCGGCTGGGCCAATATCGGCTTTATCAGCAACACCGGCAACAACGAAAACGACCCGATTACCGGCGAACCCGTTTATCCGGCGATGGCGATTTACTACTTTGACAACATCAAAGTGCTGGTTCCGGAACCTGCTTCTATGGTTCTGCTGGGACTGGGCGGGCTGTCCGTCCTTCGCCGCAGACGGTAGCGGGAGGATTCGGGAGGGTGAAAACGGGCTTGTTCGCGCTTTTTGGCAGGCAAGCCCGTTTTTCTTCCCTTCGGCGGCCGGCGGTCTGGTTTCCTGGAAAAACACGAAGGTTTTTGAAAAAGACCGCCGACAAATTGATTCGGCGGCTATTGCAGAAGGGGCGGGTGTGAAAGACGGACTGCAGAATATCGCAGGGAATTGTAACGATGACTCAGGAAAACGAAAAGACATCCGATTTTCTGAAGGCCCGAACGCCGTTCGTCAAACTGCTTACGGCCAACCACGCCCGAATCTATGCCTACATCATCAGCATGGTTCCAAATGATTCGGATGCGGATGACATTATGCAGGAGACGGCGGCGGTGATGTGGAAAAACTTCCACAAATTTGAACCGGGAACCAACTTCGTTTCCTGGGCGGTCACTATCGCCAAATACCAGATTCTCAATTACCGAAAACAGAACAAACGTTCCCGCCTGTGTCTGAGCGAAGAGGCCTATGACCTGCTGATTTCCGAAACGGAAAAGGTGCAGGAGCAGAGTCAGGACCGGCTTCAGGCCCTGCGAAACTGCCTGAATAAACTGTCTGACAAGGATCAGCAGTTTATCCGGATGCGCTATTATGACGGCTCCAGTGCCCGTCTTGTGGCTCAGAAAGTCGGCGCGTCCATCGATGCTGTTTATCGTTATACCGCTCGGCTGAACGACTGGCTGCTGAATTGTGTGCGGCGAACCCTGGCGGCGGGAGAACGACCATGAACGCAGAGGAAAAAATCTTTTATCGAGTGCGGTATCTGATCTGCAAGTCGCTGGACGGGCGAATTGAGGAGGAAGAAATCCGCGAGCTGGAGCGTCTGATTATCGAGCATCCTCCGGTTCGCCGGTATTACGTGGAGTTTCTGCAGATTCATACGCATCTTCGGACCCTTCTGGAACACGCCCCGCAGACCGCCGCTTCGACGGAAGAGGTTTTGGATGCGCAGCTGTGGCAGCAGCTGGCCCGGCACGAACAGACGGCGGAGCTGGTGCCGGTGGAACGTCCGGCGGAACCGGCCGTTTCGGAGCCCATGACCGCCCTGACACCTTCGAGACGCCGCGTCAGCCGTCTGTCGTTGTTTGGAATAGCGGTTTCCGTTGCGGCAATGCTTTTTATTGTGGTGTATGCGCAGTTTTTTGCTTCGCCGGCGGTGGCGACCCTGGCCGATTCGGTCAATGCCCGCTGGGCTTACAATCAGACTCCTCTTCAGCCGGGGGACCGCCTTTCCGTGCGTCCGAAGGATTTGGTCAGCGGGTTTGTTTCGATTCGGTTTGATTCCGGGGCGGAAGTGGTGCTGGAGGGGCCCGCCCGGTTTAAGCTGCTTTCAGAAAACCAGATGCGTCTGTTCAACGGAAAGGCCTTTGCCTCTGTCCCCAATACCGCCATCGGATTTACGATTGATTGTCCGGGTTCGCGCGTGGTGGATTTGGGGACGGAATTCGGGCTGGAGGTACGCAGCGGCGGCCAGGCCGAGGTGCACGTGATGAAGGGCAAAGTGAATCTCGTAGCCGGCGTACAGGGCACCCCGCAGACCAGTGAAATTCTTGAGACGGCCCAGGCGCGTCGGGTTGAACCGGATGGAAAAATCCGGCCTGCGGAGTTTAAGGAATTGTATTTTGCCCGAAAGATTTCCTCGCAGGAGCAGTCCGTCTGGTACGGACAGACTTATTTGGATTTGGCGAACCTGGCCGCCGGAGGCAGCGGCAGAGAGTCCGTTCGGTCCCCGATGGGAATCGATCCGGCTACAGGACAGGTTCATTCGGAGGCCGAGCAGGGCTATATCCGAAGCGGTTCGGGAACTTATCATCCGGTTTCGGCTCTTCCGGTTGTGGACGGGGTGTTTGTTCCCAACGGCAGTCAGGGGCCGGTGCAGGTGTCTTCAGCCGGGCATACCTTCGGCGGTTTTCCGGGAACGGCCGGTGAGTACTGGGCGGATATCCTCACCCAGCCGATTATTTACACCGCACGCCTCGGCGACAATCAGGAGCTCCTGAAAGGCCAGCCGATGGAAGTGTCGCTGGAGCCGTCCCGAACGCCCTCTTCCGTTTTGGTGATTCATTCCAACGCCGGCATTACGTTTGACCTGGACGCCCTGCGGCGGCAGTATCCGAATCTGGAAATTGTCCGCTTTACCGCCCGCTGCGGCGTTTCGGCCAATGCGCTGGCTCAAATGGCCAATGAATTCTGGGTGCTGGTGGACGGTCAGGTGCGGTTTCATCATCTCAATCCTCATCAGCAGGCATCGATTCAGAGAATCGATGTTGAAATTCGTCCGGAGGAACGATTTTTAACTCTCGCTGCGACCGACGGCGGCGACAACATCAGTTATGACTGGTGTCTGTTCGAACAGCCGCGTCTGGAATTAAGGGGAAAATACTGAAAGAGTATCCTCGGATTTATGAAAAGATAAAAGGGAAAGGGGAAGCAGATGAAAAGAAAATGGTTTATGGTATGTTTAGGATTCGGCCTTCTTTTTTCGTCCATCGGTTTTGCGATGGACCCGATTTTGGTTGGAGATTTTGAAAGCGGCCCGGACACCGGTTTTACACCCTATCGATATGACCACTGGTTTAACGGCGGTCTGGCCATTTCCGACACCCTTCTGCCGGCGGTGGCGGCTACGCGGGGAACTCATTCCTTAAAATGTGTGGATGCCGACGGCGGCTGGGGCGCTACAGTCCAACTGCCCCTGTTTGACAACGGCAACACGCTGGACAACCCCTGGATTCAAGCCATTTTGTCCCCTCAGTGTGTCATTTCCGTAGATGTCACGGCTGTCGCGTCGGAAGTGGCAGGCGGATGGTGTGAATTGGGGTTTATTCATAATACGGCGGCCCCGAGCGGCGGCTGGAATCTGTATATGTGGCAGCCGCTGATTGTGGACGGTTTGCCCCACCGGTATGTGTTTACGATGGATGAGGAAACGCGAAACTCCATCATCAATGCTATCGGCGGCTGGGGCGCCAATATCGGCTTCGGCATCAATACCGCTACCACCGGAAGCACTACGATTTATATTGACAATGTGTGGATCTGGCCGGAAGGGCTGGTGGATGAATACGGGCCCCGCAATCCCTCCGTGGAACAGGAATTTGCCGCCAATCCCAACTTCGTCAATGCTCTTCTGAAGTGGAGGCCGGGAGGGGACCCCAATGGACAATACGAAGTCAATCCGCTGATTGTGGATGAATATGTCTTTATGAGCAAGACGCTCAATGACCCCAATCTGTATTATCACGGCAGAACCGGTGTGGACCCGGGCCTGAGCACGACCGAATCCCAGTATGGGCCTGTGCTTCTTCCGATTAACAGCACGTTCCGCTGGGCGGTTGTGGAAGCCGTCGAAGGATTTGAACAAACCTTTACCGTCGGCGTCAGCACGCTGGAGGCGGTGGATCCGAACAATATTGTCGGGCCCATTTGGTCTTTTAACACGCTCAGCACGCTGCCGGTCATTACGGCTCAGCCGGTCAGCACCCGTTATGTAATCGGCGGTCCCAACCCGCAGTTTACGGTCACCGTTCAAAGTGTTACGACGCCCAGTTATCAGTGGTACTTCTCGCAGGACGGTGTGATTGACGCTTCCGATACAGCCATCAGTGCTTCAATCGGCGGAAACAGCCCCACCCTGACAATCCCCTCGGCGAACAAGGCCTATCAGGCCTACTACTACTGCCGTATCTGGAATGCAGCGACCCAGTCCGGCGGCGGCAGTTTTCCGGATGTTTATTCCAATGTCGTGACGCTGGTTGTGGAACGCAAGGTGGCTGAATATCTGTTTGACGGCAATCTGAACGACAGCAGCGGCCACGGCATCAACGGCACCGGCGTCGGCAGCCCGACCTTTGCAGCGGGTATCGGCGGCGGGCAGGCCCTGTCTTTGAACGGCCTTAATCAGTATGTCACGCTGGGCAACAACGGCTTCCCGAAGGCCAGTCTGCTGGATGCCGGCGGCATCGGCGGCGGCCTGGACAGAGGGTCGGTCGTCTGCTGGGTGAAGGTCAATTCCGTTCCCGGCGGGGAGCCCTACAGCAAGGTGGCGGCGATTTTGTCCGGCTGGAATCACGGAGACGGCTGGCCGCATACAGCCTTCGAATTGGCTGTGGAGTCGGATTTGGATTCCACCTATACCAACGCCCGAGCCCTTGTGCTGGGTGAGACGGCTCAGGTAACCTGGGTGTCCTGGCGGCCGACATGGGTGAACAACTTCAACATGGCCGGCGACGGACAGTGGCATATGATTGCGGCGACCTGGGCGATGGATGACATTATGCGGGTGTATGTGGACGGCAGTCTCATCGCCACCTCCGGCAGTGCCGTCAGCAGCACCTTCCTGCCGTGGGTTAACGGAATGCTCATCGGGGCATCGCCGCAGGATACGCAGGGCGGCATCCATCGGTACTTCAACGGGCTGATTGACAACCTGCGGGTGTACAACTATGTGCTGACATCGGAGACCATTGCTCAGGAATACTACAACCTGACGGGCAAACCCGGCTGCATCTATACGGACTTCCCGGGCAGCAACTTCAATGTGGACAACACCGGCACATCTTACTGCCGCGTCGATTTGGCGGACTTTGCCCTGATGGCTCAGAACTGGCTGGCGGAGGGATTTTATCCGTAGTCGTTAGGGCTGAGTCGAGCGGTGAGGAATAGGAGAACGGGGCCTGCGGAATAGGCAGGCCCTTTTTTTATTTTTGCAGAATTTACTCTTTACAGAAAACCTAAAAGCAAATATTTTAGACAACAGAGAACACGCCGAACAGCAAAAACAGCACAAGCAGGCGGGACAGCAAAATGGAGACAGCATCCAAGTACGGTTTTTTTGACGAGGCGGCTCGGGAATATGTCATCACGCGTCCCGACACACCCCTGCCGTGGATAAACTACCTGGGATTTCAGGATTATCTGGGGATTATCTCGAATACGGCCGGCGGCTACAGTTTCTACCGCGATGCCCGGCTGCGGCGGATTACCCGTTATTCTTACAATGCGGTGCCCAAAGACAATCCCGGCCGCTATCTGTATCTGTGCGACGGGCGAAACACCTGGAACCCGAGCTTTAAGCCGATGCGCCGTGCGCTGGATTTTTACCAGTGCCGTCACGGCCTCGGTTATACCGTGATTACCGGCCGGCTTGCAGGGCTCGAAGCCCGAACAACCTATTTTGTGCCGGTCGATGAGGATGCAGAGGTGTGGGCGGTCCAGCTGACTAACCACACCCGACGCAAAAAAACCATTGACCTCTTCAGTTATGCGGAGTTTTGCCTGTGGAATGCCTGGGACGATGCGACTAATTTTCAGCGAAACTGGAACACCGGCGAAGTCGAAGTCGAAGGCAGCGTGATTTACCACAAAACCGAGTACCGGGAACGCCGCAACCATTATGCCTTTTTTGCCTGCAGCGAGCCGGTTGTCGGATTTGACACCAGCCGCGACGCGTTTCTGGGTAATATGAATGATTACGGCTGTCCGGAAGTCGTGCTGCGGCGAACGTCTTCTGACAGCATCGCCCACGGCTGGGCACCGGTCGGCTCTCACCACCTGCGGCTGACGCTGGAGGCCGGTCAAACCCGCTCGTTCCATTTTGTCCTCGGCTATCTGGAAAATCCGCCCGACAGGAAATTTTCCGCCCCCGGTGTGCTCAACAAAGAACGCTGTTATGACCTGCTCCGGCGGTTTCAGACAGCCGAGCAGATTGAGGAGAAGTTTCAGCAGCTTCGGCGGCACTGGGAGCAGCTCCTCGGAACCCTTCAGACCGAGATAGACAATCCGCTGGTTCGGCGGATGATTAATACCTGGAATCCCTATCAATGCATGGTTACGTTCAACGTGTCGCGTTCGGCCAGTTCGTTTGAGTCCGGCATCGGGCGGGGGCTGGGATTTCGGGATTCCAATCAGGACCTGCTCGGCTCCGTGCAGATGGTGGCCGCGCGGGCCCGGCAGCGGATTCTCGATTTGGCCGCCACGCAGAACTCCGACGGCACCTGCTACCACCAGTACCAGCCCCTCACCAAACAAGGCAATCACGAGGCCGGCACCGGCTTCAGCGATGACCCCCTGTGGCTGATTGTTTCAACCGACGCCTACATTCGCGAAACCGGCGATGAATCGATTCTCGACGCCCCCGTCGGATATGCGGACAAACCTCAAAGTGCCGAGCGTACAACTCTGCTGGACCATCTGCATCAGTCGGCCCGTCGGGTGCTGGCCGACCGCGGGCCGCACAATCTGCCCCTGATCGGCCATGCCGACTGGAACGATTGTCTGAATCTGAACTGCTTCAGCAATACCCCCGGCGAAAGTTTTCAGCTGGCCGGCGATATGGAAGGCGGCCGGGCTGAATCGGTGATGGTTGCCCAGCTGTTTATTTACAGTGCAAGCCGGCTGGCGGCCCTGCTGCGCCGGCGCGGCGAGGCGGCAGCCGCAGACGCCTACGAAAAAGAGGCCGCCGCAATGAAAGAGGCCGTGATGCAGTTCGGCTGGGACGGAAAATGGTTCCGGCGGGCGTACGACCATTTTTCGCGGCCGGTCGGCTCGGCCTCCTGCGATGAAGGCAAAATCTTTATTGAAACGCAGGGCTGGGGCGTGATGGCCGGCCTGGGATTGGAAGATGGAAAAGCCCGACAGGCCCTCGACAGTGCCTGGGAGTATCTGGCCGATGAGAACGGAATGGTTCTCGTGCAGCCCGCCTATACCTATTACCGCGACTATCTGGGCGAAATCACCTCGTATCCGCCCGGCTATAAGGAAAATGCGAGCGTCTTCTGCCACAACAACACCTGGATGATTATCGCCGAAACCATTCTTGGACGCGGCGACAGGGCGTGGGAGCTGTACCGACGGATTTGTCCGGCGGCCAAAGAAGACCGGCTTGACATTTACCGCAGCGAGCCCTACTGCTTTGCCCAGACCATCGCCGGCAAGGATGCCCCGATGCCCGGCGAGGCCAAAAACTCCTGGCTGACCGGCACCGCCTCCTGGACCTATGTTGCTCTGACGCAATATATCCTGGGGATTCGGCCTGACTACGACGGACTGTGCATTGACCCGTGCATCCCGCCGGACTGGAAAGGTTTTACTGTCTATCGGCTCTTCCGCGGCTGCCGGTATGAGATTCATGTGAGCAATCCGGACGGGGTGATGAAGGGCGTTCGCCGTCTGCTGGTCAACGGAAAACCGATTCCGGGACAAGTCGTGCCGGTCTTTCCGGCCGGCCAAACCGTTCGCGTCGAGGCGGAAATGGGGACGAAAGAATGAATATGGTTCAGCGAAAACCGGACTGGGCCGGATTCAAGGCGGACTGCAGAAGCATCGGCTTTTTGCTCTTTCTCGGCGTCTGGGCCGCCGCTGCTACACCTCGGCTGCATGCGGAAGGGACGGTCCTCAAAGACTCGGCGGGCAATGTGGTAGTTCTGCGCGGCGTGTCTTTGATTGATGTCGGCGGGACGGAAAAACAGTTCGGCGGGGCGATTCGAATGATTGATCGGCTGACCAACCGCGATGACCCGCAGGGCTCCTCGCCCGGCTGGTATCCGAAGGTCATCCGCATCCCGATTTATCCGCCGGACGAAGAGGACTACAAAAGCCCATGGACGTTTATCCCCGGACGGGATGATTTCTATGAAAAACTGCTGCGGCCTGTGGTGGACTACTGCAAAAGCAAAGACCTGTATGCCATTGTGGACTGGCACTACATCGGCAATACCTTTGACCATCGCGAAACGACGCGGCAGTTCTGGGAGTATATGGCGCCGCGGTTTGCGGAGGACAGCCACGTCATCTTTGAGCTGTTCAACGAACCGATTAACAAGGTCGGCACGGATGAGGAATGCTGGCTGAGTGTCCGCAAAGATATGCAGGAGTGGGTTAATCTGATTCGGCAGTACGCCCCGCGGACGCTGCTGCTGATTGCCGGCGCCAACTATTCGCAAATCATCGGGCCCGCCGCCGACTATCCCATTGATGACCCCATCGGAAACAAAAACTATGCCATCGTTTCCCACATTTATCCGATGCACTGGCTCAGCGAAAACGCCCAGTGGTACAAAGACCATATCCTCCGGTGCGTGAAGGTGCATCCGGTCTTTCTGAGCGAGTGGGGATTCAGCCGCAGTTTCCGCCGCAGCCGCATCCCGGCAGCCACGGTTGACAACTACGCCCGTCCGCTGCTGAACTGGGCGGAACAGTATAAAATCAGCAGCACCTGCTGGGCCGCCAGCTACGACTGGAATCCGAAGCTGTTTAACCCCGACTGGACGCTGCGCTGCGGGCCGTATGAAATGGGATGTTTTCTGAAGGACTATCTCTACGAGAAGCGAAACGATGACCAGCCGGCTGGTGCGAATGAGCCGTCGGCTTCTTCGCCGTAAAAGAGAGGTTTATCCGTGACTGTTGCCGGAGGCCTGACGGGCAAACCGGCTGCGGCACTGGGCAATCAGGTTCAGCATCTGATCGGCCTGCTTTCGGACGGCCGGGTCCGGATGGGTCACGCGGGCGTTCCATTTGCGGTATTCGCTGGTGAGTTTCTCAAGGATTTGCGACCCCGTCATCCCCTCGTGAAGTCCCAGCAGGAGCATCGGGTCCTGGATGTGTTCGGCCTGACGGCTCAGGTATTTCTGTACAAGGGCTTCCCAGCGGTTTTTGGGAATCTCCAGCTTGGCGGCGATAGTCTGAAGCAGATTCAGAAGGGGCTGAGGAATCCCGGACCCGCAGGCGGCGATTCGCATGCAGATTTCCAGGATGCTGCAGCATTCGGCGGGTTCTGCATAGCCCGCCAGCTGTTCGCAGGCGTCCTGCACGAGGGCGGCGGCCTGCTCGCCGGAAAGGGGTTCCATCTGTTCGGCGGGGGGAAGCTTTCGTTCCTGCAGCCACCGCTCCAGTATTTCTTTGCCTGTGGGGTTAGGTGCCGTCATCTGCCAGACAGCCGCGGTAATATGGCGCATCGCTTGCTGTTTGGCCAGACGCTGCTGCTGGATTTCCTCGTATCCGAAGTGTTCAGACAGCAGCGGCACCTGGTTTCGTGCGGACGCCAGCACTTTTCCGGTCATCTTGTCCAGAACGGTCACTTCACACTCGAGTACGGCCGGTCCGCGCCGCGGAAAGACCAGCTCCCAGGCGCCGATTTCGGTAATGGTCACCCAGTCTTTCAGAACCGATACCCGGGCCGGCAGAATGCCGTTGTGAAACCGGTACTGATGGGCAGGCGTGCCGTCCGACGACCATTCCGGGCGTCTGCAAAGCACGGGCTTGGCGGCGGTCTGTTTATCGGTTGCATCTGTTAACTGAATCAAGAGATCGGTATCACAGTTGGGGTACGGGGCACGAATCGCACCCTGAATCTGGATTTTTAATACATCCCGGCAGCCGGCGGCCGTTCCCTCCTCAAACAGCAGGACCCGGCAGGCAAACCGCCGGGGGTCCAGGGCGGGAATCAGCACGCCCAGCCAGCGCCGCAGCGACACCGGGCCGAGGGCCGCCAAAACCGCTCCCAACGTCAGCACAACGATCAGAATGCTCAGGGCCTGTTCGGTCATCGTCAGCGAACCTGAAATTTGGCGATTTCCTCTGTCTTCTGCTGAATGGAACTCTGATGCACCGCAGCGCCGTCTTCACTCAGGTCGAAATCCACCTCCAGCGTGCGTCCGGATTCCTCATCGCAGAATGTGCAGTGCATACGCTGGTTGAGGTCGTAACTGTATCGAACCAGAATCGGCCGATTGGCCGGTCGATTGGGCGGCAGTTCAAAGATTTCCGTGGCAATCTTATTGACAAAGTCCGGGTCCTCATCTTCTCCCTGCGTGATGGTAATCTGAAGTTCGGTCTGCCCTTCGCACATCGTATAGAACGTCTGAGTGGCCTCACAGGGCAGCGGCGTATTCTTTTTCAGCAGGATGCTGTTTCGAATCACGTGCTTGCCTGTGGCCTCATCAAACGGAGCACACAGGGTGCCGTAACTGTGGTTGCAGACGTCCTTGAGTTTGATGTCCCGCAGACCGGCGGCAATGCCCGCCTCGACCTGTTCAGGGTGCTGCCGCAGGAGGGTCAGGCCGGCGTGAATGGCCGCTCCCAGCGCTACGCATTCATCGACGTTGACGGCCACCAGCGGGGGCTTGCCGAATTTTTCGGTCAGCCGTTTCTGCACCAGCGGAATACGGGTGCTGCCGCCCACCAGCAGGACCTGGTCAATCTCCTTGATGGTGCAGCCGGCTTCCTGAAGACTGACGTCAATGAGCATCTCCGTGCGTCCGACCAGCGGTTCGACGGCCTCTTCAAACTGGGCCTGCGTAATTTCAACCCGGGCGCTGCCGGCCTTGCCGTACAAAATCTTTTTGGCCACCGGGCGGCGCGAGAGGGTCTTTTTCACATCTTCGGCCTCATCCTCATACTGGGCCTGCTCCTGCGAGTTGGTAATCAGCGGCTGACCGGTCTGTTCCTGATAGGTTTTTTCGAACATCTGAAGGATTTTCCGGTCAAAGTCCACTCCGCCCAGTGCGTGGTCTCCCTGATTGCAGACAATCTGAATATTCTGGCCGCTGACATCCATAATCGTCACATCAAACGTGCCGCCGCCCAGGTCATACACCAGCACCCGGCCGTTGACATCGTGTGTGGTGGCATAGTAGAGAGCCGCCGCCACCGGTTCATTGACGATGCCGATGACGTTCAGGCCCGCCATCGCACCGGCGTCCATCGTGGCTTTTCGGCGAACCTCGTCAAAATGCGCCGGCACGGAGATGACGACATGCTGAATGTTCGGATAAATCATCTCCGCGTCCTGTTTGAGTTTCTTCAAAATCAAACTGGAGATTTCCTCCGGTGTCCAGACCCGCTCACCGAACGTCTTCCGCCACTGGGAATCACCCATATGCCGCTTAATCCAGCGGATGGCCCGATCCGGATTGAGCTGCCGGCAGTTCAGCGCCTCAATGCCGACACGAACCGTGGCGTCCTGGTCTTCATCAAAATACACCACGGACGGCGTCAATCGCTCTCCCTCACTGTTTGGAACGACCTCCGGGCGGCCGATTTTGTTCAGAATCGCCAGTGCCGAAAATGTTGTTCCCAAATCGATTCCTGCTATCATGCCCATAGTTTCCAGTCCTTATGCTTTCCTCGCTCTACGCATACAGTTTCACCTGAGCGCAGCGAACGATTTTGACCTCTTCATCATTGATCAGATATTGATAGCCCGGACGAACCACTTCTGCGATGCGTCCGCTCTTAGTCGGGTCGTCATTTTCCTTCTTTTCCCGGACGGATTCTGCGTAGCGCTCCAGTCCCTTGTATTCCAGCCCGATTTCCGGCTCGTACTGCTCCACGCCGCTGGATTCGAGGGCAAACAGAATCTCATCCCGGATATCCTTGAGCATCGAGACATCCTGATTGGCGCTCTGCAGCTGCCGGATGCGGTCTTCGAGATTGTCAATGCAGCGGATAATCCGCAGACAGAACCGCTTAATCAGCATCCAGTCATAGCCGTCCTGAAACTTCCGGACCTGATTCTGCTGTTCGGCGGCGAATTCGCGAATGGCCGACATCTGTTCGCTGATTTCCGACAGTCCCTTAACCACCGGAATCGGGGCCATCAGTGAGGCCAGAATGGGGTCTGAAGCGGTCGGCTCCGGCTCCGTCAGAAGGGCGGCGGCTGTTTGGGGAACCGTCTGCAGTTCGGCATCCCCTGCTGCGGCAGCAGCCGGAGCCGCTGTCTTTGTGCCGATAAGTCCCTTATCGGCGGGTTCAGAGGGTTTTTTCTTCGCCGGTTCTGCGGGTAAGACGGTTGGTGTTTGACGGTCTGCGGCGGATGTTTTTTTGTCGGCGGGTTTTCGCTGCGGGAAGAGGTGAACCTCCTTTTCCTGCGATGCTTGCGGTGCCGGATTTGTCTGATCGCGGGAGTCCTTTGATTTGCCTTCGGAGGAAACAGCGTCGGTTTCCGGGGAGGTCTCCTTTAATTCCGCTCGTTTAGCGGCCGCCTTTTTCGCGGCTCCGGCCAGCCAAATCAATAGTCCAATGGAAAATACCAGTCCGCCGGCAGCCAGCAGAATCGTGGAGACAATGCTCAGAATCTCCTGATACTCAATTTGCTTCTGATATTTCCGAACCTGTTCCCTCCAGTCTGGACCGTACAAAATATCCCCCAACTCACTGGGCACAGCCGATTCCGTCAGCAGGTCCGGAAGGTCGGCCAAGAGACGCTCTTCCTGATGGTCTTTCAGTTTTCTCTGAATCTCCGGTCCGCCGTACGGCCCGGTCCCCCAGGGGGTGTCCGCCTTCTCCTGGTCACTGAGCCGATTCCATTGTTCGTACATCCGAAGAAACTCGTCTTTTTCCTGCCGGCTGATTTCCTGATAACTTTCTCTCCGGTTTTGCTGGATTTGTTTCTGGGTTAAAACGATGCACCATCCCGTCAAACCCGGCAGGAGCGCCAGCAGTGCCCAGGTCATCCAGTTTCTGGCGGAGCTGCTTTTCTGAGTATCCCTGTCCGCTTCCATAAAAGGCCTCATTACAGATTGAGGTTTGGTGCCGGCGGCCCGATTGGACGGCAGGACCACGGCCCTTCTGGTCTCTCGAACTACATGGCAGGACCCTTGGTACGACAGGTCCCGGTCTTTTTAAAACATAACAATAAACACTGCCTATCTATCGGCTAAACGGAAGTCGGAGGTAAGTCCGCCTGTGCTTTCTCCAATGGGATAAAGAACTCGGCCGTCCGAGAGGGTCCCGGGAAAGGTTTTTATCGGTCCTGCAGGGCGGATTTTGAAAATTTCAGTCTCCGAACGTCTTCAGGACGGGTTCGGCGGAGGAAGGATGTCCGATAAGGCGTTGAGATGTTTTAGAGGTTGGCCAGGGGGGCCAGCAGCCGACGGGCCGACTCGGCGTACGGACTTTGCGGATAGTCCTGAATCAGGCGGTTCAGCAGGGAACGGGCTTCGGCCAGCAGTTCGGCTTTGGCGGCCTCCGCCTTCATTTCTTTCCATTGCTGAAGACGCAGGGCTCCCAGTTCATACAGGGCCTGGATTCCTCCGTCGCGGTCCGGATATTTTTCCCAGACTTCCCGCAGGGCCGCCGCACGCATCTGCCAGTCTCCAATCAGGCGGGCACGGGCAGCCAGCAGGTTGTCGCGGAGCGGGTCTTCCGCGGAGGCGCCGGCGAGCAGGTCTTCAATCTGACGGGCGTACTGAATTCCGTATGGGTTGAGCAGAACAAACCGGGCCAGACGCTGCCGCTCCGCCTCGCTGCCGCCCTGATTGGCGGGGGAAATCAGCTCCATCAGCATCAGCAGACGGGTTCGAAGGTCCTGCAGTTTATAGCGGGTCATTGCGGTTTGAATCGGCCGCCCGAAGGCTGTTGTCAGACTGCCGGCGGCAATCGCAGGTTCAGAAAAAGACGGCATTTCTTTTTCCAGCAGCGTCAAAGCGACTCCGCACAAATCCTGTGCCTCTTTGAACCGGCCCTGTCCGGCCATGTGAACGGCCAGACGCCAGCGGGCCTCCAGGGCCTCCGGACTGTCGGGAAATCGAACCAGAAGGTCCTGCCAGATGTGAAGATTTTCGTAAAAAGGATAGTCCTGATAAAAATGCAGAATCTCCGTCTGGCCGAAATAGCGTGCATCGGGTGTTAATTCGTTCAGCATCGCCTTAAAGTACAGTGCAATCGGCACGCGGCGGCTGGTGGGCCTTTTCTCCAGAAAATAGTTGTATTGAGCCAGCAGTTCGCTCCGCTTGGACTGGTAGCGAAGTTTCTCCGGCAGGTCGCCGACAAACCACTGCGGCCAGCGGTTGTAATACAGCAGATTTTCAATCTCTTCGCGAAGTTTTTTCCGCAGATCGATTTTATCGCTCGGGTAGAAATACCCTGCAAAATAACTGTACCGCATCTCATCCGCCAGAATCCGGTCCAGATATTTGGTGAGGGAATGGTCGTGAAATTCCGCCTGCTCTTCCGGATTGTGGCCTGCGACGTACATCTGAAAATCCAGTTCATCAAAGCCGATGGTTTTTTCAAAGGTCAGATACGCCGCCGCCGCGGCCGCCAGCGTAATCAGCCAGACCAGGCCCGGACGGTACCGCGTGTAGTGTCCGATAGCAATCACCACCCCGGCAATGAGCATCGCTATGAGCCAGGCATAAATCCACGGCGTATAGGAAATGCCCCACCGAATCGGGTCGCTGCTGCGGATGCCGCCGAAGGCCGCCCAGTAAATCATCGGTCCGGCCATGCACAGCGCCAGCGAAATAATCCGCGAACGGAACCGCAGCGGACGGCAGGCCACCGCAATGCAGGACAGCACCAGAAAGGCCCCCAGCATCGGAAGACGTGCCAGAAAAACGGCCAGGACAATCATCGGGATGCTGAATCGAAAACTCATCAGCTGGGCTGTCAGCAGCGGTGCAGCCGCCAGGATTCCCATCAGCGTGCCTAAAATTGCAATATGCCAGGGATACTCATAGATGCTCAGGGGTTCCGTGACGACCTGACCCAGATGCCATTGATTCGGGTGAAACAGCTCCAGAAGATTCAGAACCAGGAACTGTCCGTTGGTCAGGCGGCCCCAGAACAGACAAACTCCCGCATAGACCACAATCGACAGCAGCCAGCAGCTGTACACATTGGCATGGCTGTAGTGTAAAGTCGGGCCGGCCGTCATAAAGGATTTGGTAGGCCCGGGTGATTTTATTCCTGTATTCGGTTCTGCCATAGGTAATGGGTACAAACCGGCTCCGAAACCGGTTTTTCAGGTTTTGGCTCAATGAAGGAACAATTGTACAGGGACCCGACACATCAGGCAAGAACCGTTTTCCGGGATACGGAGGTTCTCGATAGACAATCGGAGGTTATTCTCCCCGAATCATGTCGGCGATAATCATCAGCCGGCTGATGTTGTCCCGCTCAACCTCGCCGAGTTTGTTGGAAATGAACCGAATCGTCGCCTGAAGTTCGGGAATAACGACATGCTCGAGGACGTTCACACGCCGGCGGGTGCTTTGCAGCTCAATCGCCAGCAGCTGGGCCTGTTTTTCTTTGCCCGCCAGCTCAATCAGGGTATCAAAGGCCCGCTCCAAAGCCCGCAGCGCAACATCCATTTCGCCGCTGGTCGAAGCAAATCCGTAACAGACGATATCTCCTTCAATCTGCTTGGTCAGCTGCGGCACCTTCACGCTCATCACACTGGCAAACTGCACGGCCAGAGAAAACTTTTTGGTAGGAATTTCCAGAGCCGCCCGGACGTGTTCCGGCTCCATCGTGGAACGGGCCATCACAAAGCGGCGGCTCGTTTCCAGCAGTTCGCGTTCGACCTTCTGCCGAAGCTCCTTGAGCGAGCGGGAAATCAGCACCAGCTGTCGGCTGATTTCATCCCGCTTCTGGCTGAGCAGACGATGTCCCCGCACGGCCAGGGCGACACGCCTGCGGAGCCGCAGCATTTCCATTCGGGTTGCATTGATATTCTGCTGCATAAGGTTCGGCGTTTAGGATTTCTTCAGTTCCACGGTTTTCTGCTCCTGTTTGGCGCGGAACTTCGGCATGTATTTCTCAATCAGCTTGACATCAATTCGCTTCAGCTCCACGTTTTCAAACATACTCAGCAGCTCCCAGCCGAGGTCCAGGGTCTGGAAGACCGTCCGGTTTTCATAATAGCCCTGCGAGATGTAGCGGGCCTCAAACTCGTTGGCGAACTTCATATATTTCTGGTCCTCCGCCGACAGGGCCGCCTCGCCCAGAATCGTCGCCAATTCCTGAGCTTCCTTGCCGCGGGCATAGGCCGCATACAGCTGGTTGTACAGGTCGGCGTGGTCTTCGCGGGTCTTGTTGGGGCCGATGCCCTTGTCTTTCAGACGCGACAAGCTGGGCAGCACATCCACCGGCGGAGCAATGCCGCGCCGATGAAGCGAGCGGCTCATAATAATCTGCCCTTCCGTAATATAGCCCGTCAGGTCCGGCACCGGGTGTGTTTTGTCATCTTCCGGCATTGTCAGCACCGGCACCATTGTAATGGAGCCCTTTTTGCCCTTGATTCGGCCCGCCCGCTCATAGATGGTGGCCAGGTCGGTGTACAGATAGCCCGGATAGCCGCGCCGGCCCGGCACTTCCTTGCGGGCCGCGCTGATTTCCCGCAGCGCCTCGCAGTAGTTGGTCATATCATTCAGGATGACCAGCACGTGCATATCCTCTTCAAACGCCAGATATTCCGCCGCCGTCAGGGCCACACGCGGCGTGGCAATCCGTTCAATCGCCGGGTCGTTGGCCAGATTGATAAACAGAACGGCCCGCTCGATGGCCCCCGTCTCCGTCAGGTCGTTGATGAAGAACTGGGCCGCCTCGAAGGTAATGCCCATCGCCGCAAACACCACCGCAAAGTTTTCTCCCTTGCCCAGCACGGTGGACTGCCGCGCCAGCTGGGCCGTGATTTCATCGTGCGGCAGACCCGAACCGGAGAAAATCGGCAGTTTCTGCCCGCGCACCAGCGGGTTCAGCCCGTCAATCGTGCTGATGCCCGTCTGAATAAACTCATTCGGATAGTCGCGGGCATACGGATTGATCGGGTTGCCGTTGATGTTCAGCCGCTTTTTGGGAATGATGGCCGGGCCGCCGTCCTTGGGCTGCCCCGTCCCGCTGAACACACGTCCGAGGATGTCCGGCGAAACCGCCAGCTCCATCGGCTTGCCCAGAAACCGCACCGTTGTATCCCGCACATCGATGCCTTCGGTTCCTTCAAAGACCTGCACCAGCACCTTGTCCTTTTCCACCTGCAGGATTTGACCGTGCCGGATGGTGCCGTCGCCCATCTCGATATCCACGATTTCACCGTATTTGGCCCGCTCGACGCCCTCCACCAGCATCAGCGGGCCCGCAATTTCCTGAACGGTTCTGTACTCTTTTAACATTGAAAAACTCCTGTGTCTGCTCTCTGACGGGTTTCCTTATTTGGCTGCCGTCGCAGAATAAAGGTCCTTGATTTGGGCGTCAATTTTGTCCCGAATCGCCCGAATCTTGTCCGCCTCGGCATAATCAATGTATTTGGCCCGGGCGATATCCTCCCGCACCGGCAGGGCAAACAGCTCCGCCGTCTCCACGCCGCGCTCAATCGCCGCCAGACCCTGCCGATGAAAATGCAGAATCAGACTGAGCATATCATACTGCTTGTCAATCGGCGTGTAGGTATCTACCTTGTGAAAGGCGTTCTGGTGCAGGAAGTCCTCGCGGATGCTTTTAGCGGTTTCGAGGGCCATTCGGTCGGCGGCGCTGATGGCCTCCGCTCCGACCAGACGGACGATTTCCACCAGCTGGGCTTCCTGTTCCAGCAGGGCCATCGCCTCTTTGGTCATCTGAACGAACTCGCGTCCTTTGTCTTTGTCTTCAAAGGTCTCCGCCAGATACTGCTTGTAGAAGGAATAACTGGTCAGCCAGTCAATCGCGGGGAAGTGCCGCTGCTGGGCCAGACGGGCCAGCAGAGACCAGAAGACCTTCACGACATGCAGGGTGGCCTGCACCACCGAATCGGACAGGTCGCCGCCGGGCGGACTGACCGCCCCGATGATGGACAGAGCCCCTTCCCGCTGCGGGCTTCCGGAGCAGATAACCCGGCCGGCCCGCTCATAGAAGGAGGCGATTCGCGCCCCCAGATAGGCCGGATACCCTTCTTCGGCGGGCATTTCCTCCAGACGCGTGGAAATTTCCCGCATCGCCTCCGCCCATCGGCTGGTGCTGTCGGCCATCAGCGCCACCGACAGCCCCATATCGCGGAAGTATTCGGCAATCGTGATGCCGGTATAAACCGATGCCTCGCGGGCCGCCACAGGCATATCCGACGTGTTGGCCAGCAGCACAACCCGCTTCATCAGCGGCTCGCCGCTGTGCGGGTCCGTCAGTTCCGGAAACTCCATCAGCACGTCGGTCATTTCGTTGCCGCGCTCGCCGCATCCGATATACACCACGATGTCCGCATCCACCCACTTGGCCAGCTGGTGCTGCACAACCGTTTTGCCGGTGCCGAAGGGGCCGGGCACGCAGGCCGTTCCGCCCTTGGCAATCGGGAAAAATGCGTCAATGACGCGCTGGCCGGTCAGCAGGATTTTGTTGGGATTCAGCCGCTGCTGAACCGGACGGGGCCGCCGAACGGGCCATTTCTGCATCAGCGTCAGGACCCGTTCGCCCTGTTTGGTTTTAACCATGCCGATTTGTTCCGTAACGGTAAACTCACCCTCCGACAGACCCTCCAGCCGTCCCCGCACACCGGGCGGCACCATAATCTTGTGCAGAACCAGCGTGGATTCCTGCACCTCGCCCAGAATATCCCCGGGCCCGACCTCGGTGCCGTTCTGGATGGTGGGGCGGAAGTGCCATTTTTTGTCCCGCGGAAGGCCCGGAATATCGCTGCCGCGCTTGATGAAGCTGCCCTGCGCTTCCACCAGAGCGCTCAGCGGACGCTGGATGCCGTCATAAATGTTCGAAATCAGTCCCGGTCCCAGTTCCACACTCAGCGGGGCACCGGTATTGACCACTTTCTCTCCCGGGCCGATGCCGACCGTGTCCTCATAGACCTGAATGCTGGCCCTGTCGCCGTGCAGTTCCACAATTTCCCCGATGAGGTTTTCTTCGCCGACGCGGACGACATCGTACATATGAGCGCCGGTCATTCCTTCGGCCACCACCACCGGGCCGGCTACTTTGATGATTCTTCCGATTTTTTGTTCCGTCATATTTCCTGCTTCCGTTTGCTCAAAAAGTTGCCTGAAGGGCTCTGCTGGTTTAATTTTTCAGAATATTGATTCCGGCGGCCAGTTTAATCAGCCGTCCGAGCGATTCGGTTGCAACGCCGGTCGGTTCAGCGGTAAACGGCACCACCACCACACAGGGGACGGCCTTCCGCATCGTCGCATCAAAAACCGGCTGGGCCTGGCGAGCGACGTTTTCCGCCACCACCACCAGCGTGTACTGCTGCCGCAGGATGGCTTTGGCCGTCTCCTGTACGGCTTCCGCCTTCGGCTCTACGGCGAAGGTATCCAGTCCCAGCGCCGAAAACGGCATCACAAAATCCGCTGTTCCCAATACGGCTGCTTTGCCTTCCATTTCTGTTCCTTTGGAAGCCGCCGCCGGCTTCCGGTTCTTTTCCGTTCGTGTTCTGTTTGATGCCGGTCCGTTAGTCCATCCATGTTCCCAGCCGGTCCAGCAGCAGTTCGGCCGACAGGCCGTTTTTTCTGCCCATCAGCAGCATTCGGACCGTCCGAATCTCCGCTTCTTTCATCAGCAGATAGGCCGCAATCGGCTGAGGACCCGCCGCCAGCTGACGCGTAGTCTTCAGAAATTCCATCAGATAATCTTCACAGCCCCGCTCGAGGGCCAGAAACGAGCCCTTTTCCCGCAGGTACCGCGTTCCTTCCTCTATCAGTTCCAGATAGGGGGTGGCGTAAAACAGCGGCACGAGAGCATCGTAGTTATGCTCCAGTCCCTGAACAAAACGGGCCGTTTCGATGAATCCGTCCGGCAGAAAATGAAACCGCTCCTGGCGTTCGGCGGCTTTCAGACGCAGCAGCGTCCGGATGTTGTACAAGTCGATTCGGACCCGCGACAGCGACAGGCAGAAGACGCTGCCGATGGCCTGACTGTGCCGAACCCGCCAGGCGGCCTCCACCCGGTCGATGGCATAGTCAATCTGCCGGATGTCCTTGTTTTCGTAATAAGCCAGCACAGCGGCCTCTACGGCCTCCTGCAGGTACTCCGGAAACCGCTCATAATTTTCCTGTTGAAAAATTTCTTCAAACTCCTCTGCCGGCACGGCCCCCTCCGGGCTGTAGTCCGTCCCCAGGGGTCTGTCCGTAACGACGCGCCGCACGGCCAGCCGCATATTGGCAAAATCCTCACGGGCCTGGAACATCTGGACAAGCCCCGGATCCTCCGCCAGCTGCACAAACAGCTGACGCACCTGCCGGCGGCGGGACAGCAGCATTTCCTCGATTTCCTCAGCAGAGGCCTGTGCAGGCACGGCATATTCCGTTCCGCCGAGCATTTCCGCCGCCGCTTCAAAACTGTCCGTGTGGGCCAGCTCCGAGAGCATCGCCCGGCTCAGCATCATCGTTTCGAGCACGCGCACCTTGGCCGTTGCAAAGGCGTACCGCCAGTCTTCCGCTCCCACCGGCGGATACCGTACAAAATCGATTGTGCTCGGTTCGCTGTTCATCTGCATCAGTCAGCAAACAGTTTGGCCGCCAGTTCCATTTCCGTCTGCTGGCGAATCTGCTCCAGCAGCACCTCCGTTGAGCAGTTCACCTGCACCTTGCCGCGGCGAAGGATGAATCCGCCGTCGATGTCCGCTTTTTCCGCCGCCGGCCTCAGGTTGCCCTTGTAGCCCGGGCCGAGGCGTTTGTTAATCTGTTTGAGAAACTCCGGATTGATTCGCGTTTCATTTTTTCCGACGAGGACTTCTTCATCGCCGGTGACAACCGCCTGCATCAGCAGCCGGCCCATCAGTTCCAGATAGGGGCCGTCCGCCATCGTGTTAATCCGCCGGCGGGCCGTCTCGAATACCTCCCGCAGCAGGTCCGCCTTGGCGGCCAGAATCTTTTTCCGCAGGTCCATTCGCGCCGCCGCCAGCATTCGTGCCTGTTTATCCTCGGCGGCCTGACGGGCCATCTGTTCCGTTTCCTGCTCGAAGGCCTTCAGCTCCTCATCGAGAACGCTGCGCCGCTGCCGGACTTTTGCCTGCGCCTCCGACAGAATCCGCTGGGCCTCCTGACGGCCTTCCGACAAAATCTTTTCAACGACCTGTTCTGCTTTCATAGGCAAACCTTCACCGGCACATGAGCCGTTGGCTTCGGTTTCAGTTTTTTCTCAGCCGACCTGGATGGCTCTCACGACCAAAAAGGAAATCAGAAAGCCCAGAATGGCGTACAATTCAATCATTGCGGCGTAAATGACGCCCGCTTTGAACGCCAGTTCGGGGCGTTTGGCCGCCATCAGAATGCCGGCGGCTCCCGTTCGGCCCTGATGAATGCCGCTGACCCAGCCGGCGACGGCTACCGGCAGGCAGGCCGCGAGAAGCTCAAGCCCCTGAGCCCATGTGACGGAGGCAATGGGACCGGCAATCAGTCCGATTTTCATCACAACCATCAGGCCGACGATGAAGCCGTAAAGTCCCTGCGTACTGGGCAGCAGAACCAGCAGCATCAGCGTGCCGTACCGTTCCGGTTTTTCGCTGAGAACGCCGGTCGCGGCTTTGCTGGCGGCCCCCAGGCCGATGGCCGAACCGATTCCGGACAGAAAAACAGCCAATGCAGCTCCTACCAATGCAAATGTTAAACCCATCATCGCCATACAGACTTCCTTTCTTTTTCTTCCTGCGAAATACGTTTTGCACGCCCGTTTTGAGAACGGGTGTTATTTGCGAATTTCAACATACTGAAACTTTTTCTGCAGCGGAACGAAATCTTTTCCGCCTCCGGTGAAAAATTTCGGGAAAAACTCCACAAACTGAAGCCGCAGCGAGTGGACAAACGCTCCCAGCACCGACAAGGCGATATTAAACAGATGTCCTCCGACAAACAGCACTGCTCCCAGCAGCCATCCGACGTATGGGACGCCCAAGACCAATTTGACCAGAATATTGATTGCCATCCCGCAGCCGGCTCCCACCAGACAAAGGGCCAGCAGACGGGCGTAGCTGAGAATATCCCCGATGAAGAAGACGGTGCTGAAGAGCTGATAGACGCCCAGCCCCAGCCGGCCCGCCCAGCCGCCGCTTCGCACCGTAAACAAAACAATCACGGCGGAGGTGATGCACACGAGGACGATGCACGGTGTTTTGAATTCTTTCGGCAGCTTATCTGCGGAGACCAGGCCGATGCACAGCAGACTGTTCAGGTGAACAATCCAGACCAGCTGGTCGCAGAGAGCAGCGGCCCAGTCTTTTTTGAGCAGGTTGGCGAAAAAGGCGATGAGCAGCCCGCACTGAATTTGAAAATAGCCGAGGGCCAGTGAAAGGATGAAAAAGAACATCGGGTTGGCCATCGGGTCAAACAGCATCAGTTTTACCCGCACGGCATCCAGCTCGTTTCGCAGGGCGGACCCTTCCGGCAGGAGAGAGGTCACGGCATCCCCGAACCAGCTGCCCATCATCAGGCCGGCCAGCGTCGTGGTGATGGAGCAAATCAGGAGCATCCAAAAGATGCCTTTATTGGCCCGGACTTTTCGAAGCACCCAGGCCAGCAGGGCGGTCAGAATCAGCCCATACCCCGCATCCGCCATGCACAGCCCGAAAAAGACGGCAAAAAACGGGGCCAGAAACACGGTCGGGTCCACCGAAGTCGGGGCCGGCATTCCGTACAGACGCGTGATGGTTTCAAAGGGACGAACCGCCGGCACATTCTCAATTTCCACCGGCGGCTCTTCTCCCTCCATCGGGATCAGAATGGTTACATCGCACGCCTCAAACCGCCGGACGATTTCCTGCACGCGCGGATAGTCCTTCCGCTTGGTCCAGCCCTCCAGAAACAGCGTCTGCTCCGTTGCCGGAGCGCCCGCCAGGGCGGTCTTGCGCTCCAGCAGGTTTCTGTAGTAGTCATAGAGCACTTTCAGTTCCAGCTGCCGTCCGGATAAAGAGGCGGCCTCCCGGCTGACCTGAGCGATTTGTTCGTCAATTTCCTGCAGACGGCGGCGGCACTGTTCAATCAGGTCCGCCGGCGTCCCTTTGAGTCCTTCCAGATGAACGGCCTCAAATTCAGCGCCGCGGAGGATTTTCTGCACTTCTGCTGTCTGAGCGGCCAGCGCAAAAATCAGGCATGCCTTCCGGTTTTCCGCTTCTCCGACAAGCTCCACCGTGCACGACAGGTCTTCGAGGGCCTGCTGAACCGCCGGAACATTCTGCACGGGAATCATCCCGACAAATACCTGAATCGAGGAAAAGGAGGCCAAATCCTCCAGCCGGCACGTCAGATTCCGCCACGGCAAAAGACGCTGAAGCTGCTCCGTCGTCTGCTCCAGCTCCGCCTGAAGTCCTTCCAGCCGTTTCTGGGTCTGCTCCGTCCGGTCCAGCAGGTCCATTGCCTCCCGACCGCTCAGAATGGCCGAAAATGCGGAAGCGTCTATCTCCACGCGCGGAGAAAACAAACTCGTTCCCGATGGCTCCTGTGCGTGGGCTTCCAGAAAAGCGATGGCCTTTTCCAGCCGACCGACCAGTTCTTCGAGGTCTTTGGGACGGCGGAATTCCGTCTGAAGTTCCGGCCATTCCTTGCTGACCATCGCCTGTGCCGCATCCAGCAGATGCACCAGTCCCGCTTCCTGAAGGGCCTCCAGGAGCTGGGCCGCCTGGCTGCGGTGGGCGACAATCAGAATCTTTTCCATCGGCGCAATGGCCATTTGTTTGTTCCTTCTATCTATGTAAAAAAATTAGGTCTGCATTGATTCCTGACGGAGCATCATTGGGGCAAATGGGACAAAATGACGCGGATGCATTCTTCCATTCGCCCTGCGGCTTTCTGCCGAAGAGCATCGATCTGCTTTTGTCCCTCCTTCAGAAGCGATTCGACCTGGGCCCGGCCGCTCTGTTCGGCCTCGGCAAGGGCCGCTGCCATGCGTTCTTTTCGCTGCTGCTGTGCCCGACGGCGCATCTGGTCTTCTTCGACGGCGGCCTTTTCGAGCAGTTCAGCGGCCTCTTTCTTGGCTTGTTCGATCATTTGCCGGGCCTGCTGTTCTGCATCTTTGATTCGTTGAACCAGTTCCATAGAATCGTCCTGCTTTCGGCGGTTTCAAAATTCCTCTGCGTTCTTTTTTTCAGGGACTTATCATAGCAAGCCCCCCAAACAGGACAAGGGAAAACTTTCGGTTTTTGGAGAAAAAACGGGAGTTTTCTTCGGGGATTACTTTTTGGCAGGCCCAATGAGCCCTTTTGTTCCATTGCCAGAAGAATCAAATCCGCCATCTGCTCTTTTTTGAAAATCGAATTGTCTAAGGTAATAGCGAACGCCGGCTCACGCGGATTCTTTTCTTCATAAAGACGCCGCATAAACTCCCGCTCTTTATCTATTTCATCTATTTTAACAGCCGCCGCTGTTTTATCTATTTTCTCGCGGATGCTTACCCTCGCAATTCTCCAATCTCTCGGCGCCTCAACCCGAATGCTTAATCCGTTATCGATGTCATAGGTCGCCGATGCACTGCCCTGTCCGATAATAATCGCATACCCTTCATAGGCAATGGTGCGCACCATCAGCATAATTTTGTTGCGGATTTCGTGCCCGTCCGGAACATTTCCTTTTCGCAACCCTCGCAGGAAATCCTTGAAAAGACTGGGTTTAGCCCGACGCTCCCGTTCAATCACATCCTCCGTCAGACCGGTATCCTCCGCCAGCTGTTTGAGCAGCTCTTTATAATAGAGTTTCCAGCGCCCCAATTCATCCCGCTGGTTGAGTTTCTCCAGAAGGTACTGCCCCAGTTCAAATCCGTCGCAGCCGAATTGCCTCGAAATGGTCAAAAATGGGCCGGGTTCCTGTTTTCGATTCACATTCTCTAAATGGTCACGAAGATAGGCAGATAGGGTCGGCTTGCTCATCGCATCATCCTTTAATGGTTTTCCGGCCTGTTTGCTCAATTCTCACATTACTCTATCGGAATTATCAGGCGATGTCAAGCCGCAAAGCATTCAGGCGTATTGGGATTTGCTGTTAAAATGGGGAAACTTGCTTATTCCAAATACTGCTGGATAGAACGCTTTTCGTGTGATATATCGTACCGGTCACACAAGGAAAGGAATAGCGAATGCGGCAGTTCGGTTTGTGCCTGATGTTCTTGAGCGTTGTTTGTTCGGCCCCCGCGGTGTTATCGGAGCAGGAGTTTCAAAATCCCCCCGTCTGGGCGGGGGTGCGGTGCTGGTGGTGGTGGCTGAACAGCAACGTCACCGCCGAGGCCATCACCCGCGACCTGGAAGAGATGAAAGCCAAGGGCTTCAGCGGGGCGATGATTTTCGACGCCGGAGGCGCTGACCAGCGGGGCAATGCCCAAGTCCCGGCCGGACCGCTTTTTGCAAGTTCTGAATGGATAAAACTTTATCAGCACGCCCTCCGAGAGGCCCAGCGGCTCGGACTGGAACTGGGGCTGTCCATCCAGAGCGGCTGGAATCTCGGCGGGCCTATCGTGACGGCCGATTTTGCCGCCAAACAATTGACTTGGTCCGAAGTGCAGATTGAAGGCCCGCAGCAGTACAAACAGAAACTTCCGACTCCCGAAAATCGGAATTGGTATCGGGACATTTGCGTGCTGGCTTTTCCTTTGAAGCTGCACAAACCCTCCGATATTCATTGGACGGTCCAAAGCAGCTCCGCTCAGCAGGATTATCCCGCCGCCCTTGTCTTCGACGGCAATCCGGATACTTTCTGGGTCAGCGGCGGCACCGAACCCGGGCAGGGGCCTTCCGCGGAAAAACCCCAGTGGCTTCAGTTTGCCTTCGACAAACCGGTTGTCGTCTGCGGACTGCAGGTGCTGGGCCGACCCGGCTACGGCCCCAAAACCGTCCGCATCCAGGTCAACGACAATCCCCCGCTGCCCGCTGTTTCCATCGAAGACGGCAAATCAAAAACAATCGAAATGGAAAAACAGACCGGCACTGTCTTTCGCATCCTTTTTGAAGAGGCCTATGACCTGCGGCATCCCGACCGGCCCCGCAATGTGCAGGTGGCCGAGCTGTATTGGCTCGATGAAAACAAAAAACCCATCGCCGGGACCGTTTCCCGCCCGGGCATTCAGAATCTGCAGCTGAAAATCCTGCATGATGAACTGGGGATGTCCGCTCCGGACTGCCGGTTCCTGCTGGATGATATTCCTTCCGTAGAAGGCGAAGAAGATGCTTCTTTGCAGGACATCCTCAATCTGACAGACCGCCTGGCGGACGACGGCACACTCACCTGGACGGTCCCCGCCGGCACCTGGACAGTGCTGCGCTTCGGCTATACCCCTACTGATGCCCGTGTCTCCACCTCCAGCGGCGGCTGGCAGGGCATGGTGATTGATTATCTCAGCCGCAGCGCCTTTGAACGTTACTGGAACGAGGTAGTGGAGCCGTTATTGGAAGCCGCCGGCCCCCTCAAAGGCACCGTCCTGAAACAGCTGGAAACCGACAGCTGGGAATGCGGCGGAATGAACTGGTCGGACCGCTTTGCCGAAGACTTCAAAAAATACCGCGGCTACGACCCGATTCCGTATCTGCCCGTCATCGCCGGCAAGATTATCGAAAGCCGCGACGTGTCCAACGCCTTCCTGGCCGACTTCCGCAAGACGCTGGCCGACTGTGTAGCCGACAATCACTATGCCGTTTTTGCGGAATTAGCCCACAAGCACAACCTCCAGATTCAGCCCGAGTCCGCCGGCCCGCACGCCGGCCCGATTGACGGCATCAAAAACTACGGCAAAAGCGATATCGTCATGTCCGAATTCTGGTCGCCCTCGCCGCATCGTCCCACGCCGGAAGTGCGCTTCTTCGTCAAGCAGGCGGCCGCCGCCGCGCACATTTACGGCAAAGAAATCGTCGCCGCCGAGTCCTTTACCACCATCGGACGTCACTGGAATGATGTGCTCTGGAAGACGATGAAGCCCGCCATGGATCACGAGTTCTGCGCCGGACTGAATCAGATTTTCTTCCATACTTTCACCTGCTCGCCCAAAGAGATGGGCATTCCCGGACAGGAGTATTTTGCGGGCACCCACGTCAACCCGCAGGTGACCTGGTGGCATCATTCCATCCCCTTTATCCAGTACATCAACCGCTGCCAATATATGCTCCGCAAAGGCAGATTTGTCGCGGATGTGCTGTATTATTACGGCGATCATGTGCCCAACATCGCCCGGCTCAAGGAAGACGACCCGGCCAAAGTGCTGCCTGGATTCGACTATGACATCACAGATGAAGTCATTCTGGCCAAACTGAAAGTCCGCTCCGGCAAAATCGTCGTCCCCGGCGGAATCTCCTATCATCTGCTGGTGATGCCCGATCACAAAGTCCTTTCGCTTCAGGCCCTCGAAAAGGTCAATGAACTGCTTCGTCAGGGGGCGACGGTCCTTTGTGTCCGCCCGGAACGGATGGTTTCTCTGGTCGGCGGACTGCCCGCCCGACAGCGTTTTGAGCAGCTGACCGACCAGCTGTGGGGCGAAGTAACACCGCCCGCCGGTCAGCGCACCATCGGAAGCGGCCGGCTCATCTGGGGCAAGACCGCACGCCAGGTCCTGCTCGAAGACCGCATTCGTCCCGACTTCGAATTCTCCAGTGCCGACCCCGATGTGCAGCTGGACTGCATTCACTGCACCCGCGAGGATGCAGATGTGTATTTTGTCTCCAACCAGACGGAAGCTGTTGTGACGGCTGACTGTCGTTTCCGCATCAGCGGCAAAATCCCGCAGCTGTGGGACCCCGTCAGCGGACAGATACGCCCCGCCGCCTTCCGGCAGACGGACGGACGCATCGAGGTGCCGCTGCACTTCGGCCCGTACGGCTCAGTCTTTGTTGTGTTTCAGCCGTCCGCAAATGCGCAGCCGACTCCTGCAGCCAATTATAAGGAGTATTTGACTGTCCAGACTCTCACCGGCCCCTGGCTGGTTTCCTTTGACCCCCAATGGGGCGGCCCGGAGGAAATCGTCTTTCCCGAACTGCTCGACTGGAGTCAGCACGAGCAGGAGGGCGTGCGCTTCTATTCCGGGGCGGCGGTCTATAAGAAAAGCTTCCAGCTCGAAAAGCCCCTTCAGGCCGGTCGGGAATATCGGCTGGACCTAGGACGCGTCGAAGATGTCGGCATCGCCAAAGTGACGCTCAACGGCAAAGACCTTGGGATTCTCTGGACGCCGCCGTTTCAAGCGGACATCTCCTCCGTCCTGAAAAACGGCGTCAATCTGCTTGAAGTGGAAGTGGTCAACTCCTGGCGCAATCGGCTCATCGGCGACCGGGACCTGCCGCCGGACCAGCGCCGCACCAAAACCAACATTGCCGTCCGGCGCGACTGGCGGCTTGAACCGTCCGGCCTTCTGGGACCCGTAACTGTCCTCATAGAGAAGAACTAAATCGAACGCCGCTTTCTGTTATTCCCGCCGCTTGTCCTTCAAAACTTTGAGACAAGCAAGGCAGCGGGGTACGAATGAAGAATGCAAAATTAAGAATGAAGAAAAAATCACCAGCAGCCGAACTCTCCAGCGACCGGCCGTTTTTCTTCCTGACCAACAACTGATAACTGATAACCGATGACTTTCGCCTCCTGCTTGTCAGCCGCTCTGCACATCCTCCAAATCAGAAAAGCAGCTTCACAGCCGCGGCGGCGGCCAGCACTACCGTAAGGACTTCAAACAGCCGTTGCGGAATATGCCGCAGCAGGGCAATGCCCCCAACCGCTCCGAGTGCAACGGCGGGAAAGACATACACATCCGCCGGCAGGGATTGCGGCGTAATCAGTCCCAGATGCCACAGAAACGGCACTTTGAGCCAGTTGACCACAAAAAAGAACCAGGCGGAAGTGCCGACAAACTTGTCCTTGTCCAGTTTCATCGAAAGCAGGTACAGCGTCATCACAGGGCCCGCCGCATTGGCCAGAAGCGTCGTCACCCCCGCAGCAAATCCCATTGCATACGCAAACAGACGGCCGGACGGGGGGTTGCCCCCGTCGGAAGAAAGGCCGCGGGTCTTCAGCGTCAGCATCGCGAGAACCACAACTCCAATCAGCGGCGCCAGCCGGCGGTCATCCAGATGCTGCATCAGGACAAAACCCGCTACAATGCCCAGCAGCGCCGCCGGCAGCAGCCGCAGCAGACAAGACCACTGGGCCTGTCGGCGGTAATACGCCGCCGCAAACAAATCGGCAAAAATCAGCAGCGGCAGCAGCAGGCCGACCGAAGCCCGCGCGGGCACCGCCATCGCCGCCAGCGGCACCGCCAGAATCCCCGCGCCCGGAAGCGCCGTCTTCGACAGCCCGACCAGCACCCCGCAAAGAGCCAAAATCCCCCAACCTGCCGGTGTAATATTCAGTTCCATTCTTGTTTTCCTGACAGTTCTTGTTCTGAAGGAAAGCAGTATAAACACAAAGGCAGGGGGACTCTATCTTTTTCGGGGTTTTGATGCTACATTAACGGGTATGGGACGCAGAACCATCGACAGTTTGTTCGGCAGTGAACCGACGAAGCCGGCGGACGGCCGGGTCATTCGCGCGGCCTTCAATACCGGCGCCGATGCGCTGTTTGACTATCTGCTGCCCAGCGGGCTGGGCCCTGTGCGGCCGGGCCAGCGGGTGCGCGTGCCCTTCGGACGTACCAATCGACTCCTGGAAGCGTTTGTCGTGGAGGTCGAGCCCGCCGATGCCGGAGCCGATTCCGAATGGCAGAAGGCGCGGGGCTTTGACCTGAAAACGGTTCGGGAGATTCTCGATGAAGAACCGCTGCTGGATGAGCAGCTGATGGAGCTGGCCAGGTGGATGAGTGCCTACTACGTCTGTCCGCTGGGGCAGGTGCTGGCGGCGATGGTGCCGGCGGCAGTCAAAAAAGAAGCAGGCGTCCGCAAGGAGGTGCGGGTGTATCTGACGGGCGAGCAGCCGGCCGACTCAAAACTTGGCAGCGGGCCGCAGCGGGCCCTCGTCCGGATTTTGCAGGGGGCAGGGGCCGTCAGCGAAGAGACGGCGATCGAGAAAACCACGCTGTTGGAGCGGGCGGGCTGCACGGAGGGACCGCTGAAGAAACTGCTGCGCAGCGGTGCGGCGGCCTGTGCGGTTCGATACGGCGTGCGTCCGCTGCCGATAGTGCCGGAGGGACTGCGGGAGCAGGCGGAGGCCATCGTGCTCACGGAAGACCAGCAGCGGGCGCTGACTCATCTGGAGCAGCAGTTGCAGGCGGGGCAGTTCGCCGTAACGCTCCTGCACGGCGTAACCGACAGCGGCAAGACGGAGGTCTATATCCGGGCTATTGAGAAGGCCGTCTCATTGGGTCGGCAGGCGATAGTGATGCTGCCGGAGATTGCCCTGACGGCCCAGACGGTCCAGCGGTTCGGGGCGCGGTTTCAGCGGCTGGCGGTGATGCATTCGGGCCTGTCGGGGCCGCAGCGGAATGCGCAGTGGCAGGCGATTCGCCGCGGGCAGGCGGATGTGGTCATCGGGGCCCGCTCGGCGGTCTTTGCCCCTCTGCAGCGGCTGGGACTGATTGTGGTTGATGAAGAACACGAAGCGAGCTACAAGCAGGATATGGTGCCGCGCTATCACGGGCGCGATGCGGCGATTAAGCGGGCGCAGCTGGCCGGCGCCGTGTGTCTGCTGGGCTCGGCAACGCCGTCGCTGGAGACGCTGCACAACTGTCAGACGCGCTCCAGCTATACGCGGATTGTGATGGCTCGGCGCGTGCGCAATCTGCCGATGCCGAAGATGGACGTTATCAATATGCTCACGGCCTTCGAGGGCCGAGCGGTCCGCCAGCCGCAGCTGCTCAGCCCGGCGCTGGAAGAAGCCCTGCATGAAGTGCTTCAGCGCGGCGAGCAGGCGATTCTGCTGCTCAATCGCCGCGGCTACAGCCATTTCATTTACTGTCCCTCCTGCCGCCATACGCTGCACTGCCGCAACTGTGATGTGACGCTCACCTATCACAAACGGCCGCATCGGGAAGGGACGGCAGAAACTGTTTTAGGCCCTCATATGACGGGCGGCTATGCGATTTGCCATTATTGTCTGGCCAAGACGCTCGTGCCGAAGGCCTGTCCGCTTTGCGGGCAGGCGATGACGATGATCGGGCTGGGGGCCCAGCGGCTGGAGGAAGAGGTGCAGCACAAACTGCCGCAGGCGCGCCTGCGCCGCATCGACAGCGATGCCATGGCGGGCAGGGATTATTACGGCCTGCTGGAGGATTTCGCCGCCGGGCGCATTGATATTCTGGTCGGCACGCAAATGCTCGCCAAGGGTCTGCATTTTCCCAACGTGACGCTGGTGGGGATTGTCAGTGCCGATACCGCCCTGTTGCTGCCGGATTTTCGCGCCAACGAGCGGACGTTTCAATTGATTTGTCAGGCAGCCGGCCGCGCCGGACGCAGCGAAAAAGGCGGACGCGTGCTCATCCAGACCTTTCTGCCCGGCCAGCCCGCCATCGACTTTGCCTGCCGATACGACTGGGAGGGGTTCGTGCAGGAGGAAATGAAGCATCGGCGGGCCTGTCATCTGCCGCCGGTCTGGCGGATGGCGATGGTGCTGATGCGCGACGGCCGCTATGAACGGCTCACCGCCGCCGCCAAAGCGGTCAATGCACGGCTGGAGCAGATTATCGAGCGCGAGAAGCTGCCGATTCTCCTTCGCGGGCCGATGGAGGCGCCCATCAGCCGCATCGGCGGACAGCACCGAATGCACCTGATTGTCCAGGCCCGGCAGCCGCAGACGATTCAGCATTTGTTTGCGCGTTTCCGCGCCGCTGCCCCCGTCCGCCCGGCCGTCCAAATCCAAATCGACATCGACCCCGTCTGTGTCCTGTAAATCCTGCCTCAAATCCCCATTCAATTTTCGCGGAACAAGTCAGGTTGTCTGAATGCGCCGCAACCGCTGGATTCAAAAGGATTTAAAAAGGTTTGCCCCAGAGGCCGCTTGCACGGCCGCTGGGGCAGTGCCTGCGAAAACCCATATGGGTTTTCTTGTTATGACAAGCTCGCAGGCATAGGTCAGTTACAACATTGATATTCTACCGAACCTTTGGTAGGATTGTCAAACAATTTTAAAAAACACTTTGCAGGAGGACTGATTATGTACACATTGGGTCTGGATATCGGTTCTAACAGTATCGGCTGGGCTATCTTGAATCCCGAAGAAAAGAAGGTCATCAATGCTGGGGTTCGCGTCTTCCAGGAAGGAGTGGACAGAGATACCAAAGGGGCGGAAGTCTCCAAAAATGCGGCTCGCCGCGCCGCCCGCAGTGCCCGGCGAACTCGCAAAAGGAGGAATTACCGAAAGGATAAATTGTTTCGGCTTTTGGTTCGCAACGGTCTTTTGCCTCAGGATCCGCTTCAGCAGCAGGCCCTTTTTCAAAAAGACCCTTACTACTTGCGGGCAAAAGGACTGGATGAGCAGTTAGAACCCTATGAAATCGGACGGGTCCTATACCATCTCAGTCAGCGTCGAGGGTTCTGGAGCAACCGGAAATCTGAAAAAAAGAAGGAAGAAGGTGTTGTCATCAAAGGGGCCGCAGCTCTTCAGAAGCAGATTGAAGAGTCCGACTGCCGCACGCTCGGAGAATATTTCGCCCGCCAAAATCCTCACGAAAACCGCATCCGGGGCCATTACACCTTCCGCTCCATGTATGAAGATGAATTTGAAAAAATCTGGCAGACACAGTCTGGATTTTATCAGGATGTGTTGACGGATTCTCTGAAAGAGGAGATCAAGGATCGAACCATTTTTTACCAGAGACCTCTGAAGCCCACAGAGGAACTCATCGGCGACTGCGAGTTGGAACCCGGGGAGAAACGGTGTCCCAGAGCCGATTGGTTCGCGAGAAGGTTTCGCATTCTGCAAACACTCAATAATCTCGAAATTCATAACCCGGACGGCACGGAAACGAAACTCAATGAAGACCAGAGGAAAATTGTCCTGCAAGAATTGCTCAGCAGCAAAGAAGTGAAATTTGATACGCTCCGCAAAAAATTAAACCTGTTGGAAACCCAAACCTTTAATGCCGAAGAAGGCCCCAAGGACAAAAAAAAGGAGTCCATTCAGGGAGACGAATTTAACGCCCATCTCCGCAAGGTTCTCGGCAAAAAAACATTTGAACGGCTGGCCGAGCAGGACATCATAGAAATCAACGACCTGTTGCTGGATGACACCCTTCAGGATGAGGAAGTCGCCGAAAAACTCATGGAGCACTGGGGGTTTGGCCAGGAGCAGGCTCAGAAAATCCTTGAGGTTTCGCTCCCGCAGAAGTACATGAGTTTTTCCCGCCTGGCTATCCAGAAACTGCTCCCCCATATGGAACGAGGCCTGCTCACTCATCAGGCGATCGAAGCAGTCTATGGCTCCTCGCATGGCCGACAAGCCGTCGAAGTTCTGGAAAGTCTGCCTTTTCCCGAAGACCTTCGCAATCCTATCGTCAACCGTGCCCTTTGGGAGGTTCGCAAGGTTGTCAATGCCCTCATCCGCGTGTATGGAAAGCCCCAAAAAATCAAGATTGAAATGGCAAGGGAATTAAAGGGCTCCAAACGTGAACGTGAAGAACTCCAGTACCGGCAAAGGCAGAATGAAGAAGAAAACAAAAAAGCAAGAGAAGAACTGATTCGGATGGGGATTTTGAACCCTTCACGCGATGACATCATCAAATACAAACTCTGGCAGGAATGCGGGCAAGTCTGTCCCTATACCGGAAGACCTATCAGCCAGAATGCACTCTTCGGACCTCACCCCGAATTCCAGGTCGAACACATCCTGCCGTACTCCCGCTCCCTCGATGACAGTTTTATGAACAAAACCCTTTGTGCGGTCGATGAAAACCGTCGAAAGAGCGGCAGAACTCCCTATGAGTTTTATGGGGAAACCGAACAATTTGAACAAATCCTCCATCGGATTGCCGTACTGCCTTATCCCAAACGTCGGCGGTTCTGGCAGAAGGAAGTCGAACTGGACAAATTCATTCAGCGCCAGCTCAACGATACCCGATACATTTCCCGAAAGGTCTGTGAATACCTCAAACTCCTCGGCTGTACGGTTCAAGGTACCCGCGGTCAGGTCACCGCCGAACTTCGCCATCAATGGGGGCTGAATTCGATTCTTGATGATACCGATCTTGGCGAAAAGAAACGCGATGACCTGCGTCATCATGCCATTGATGCGGCCGTTGTAGCCGTAACCGAAAACCGTCACCTTCGGGACCTGGCGCACAGCAAATATACCCCCGCCGGTCAGGCGGCCGCCCGATTTGCTCCTCCCTGGGAGGATTTCCGCCAGCAGATGCAGCAGATTATCAATCAAATCAATGTCTCCCATCGCGTCACCCGCAAAGTCTCTGGCCCTCTCCACGAAGAAACCTCCTACGGCCCGACCGGCCTCAAAGACGACAAAGGCCAGGATATTTATGTCTATCGCAAATCCCTCGAGGCCCTCACGCTGTCCATGGTCCCCAAAATCGTCGACCCCGTTGTCCGGCAGCTTGTGGCCGAGCGGCTCGAGCAGTTCGGTCTCAAACCCGGCGGAGACGGCAAAATCACCAAAGAAGTCTGGAAAGAGCCCCTCCGGATGAAAACCAAATCCGGTGCGCCCGGCCCGCAAATCAAATCCGTCCGCATCCGCGATGTCTTCAACAATCTCATTCCCATCAAAGACAAAAACGGCAAGCCCTATCGCTATGTTGCACCGGGCAGCAATCACCATATCGAAATCTTCGAATACACCGACAGCAAAGGCCGAACAAAACGCGAAGGCCGCGTCATCTCCATGTTCGAAGCCGTTCAGCGGAGCCGACGAAAAGAACCCGTCGTCTGCCGCGATTACGGCGACGGCGGCCGATTCATCTGCTCCCTGTCCAGAAATGAATCGTTTATGCTCGAAATGGATGACGGAACCCACGTCTTGCATAGAGTCCAATATATATCTATCCTTCCGGGTGGTCCGCGAATTGTTCTGCGCCCGGCTGCTTTTGGAGGGCAATTGTCGGAAAAACACAAGGCTCCGCTTATTCAAAGAAAGATGCCTAATTCTTTAAAAGGTTATAAAGTGGCTGTCGACCCGATTGGCCGTATCTTTCCGGCTAAAGACTGAGTTTCATCCGGCCGATACAGTCCTCGCAGAGCCGCGAGGGCTGCGGAATGATTAAACGCATTATCGAAATCTCCACGGCAGGGACGTATTTATCGGTCCATCTGGGACAGCTGCTCATTCGGCAGGACGGCCAGCTCAAAGGCCAAATCCCCTGTGAGGACATCGGCGTTCTGCTCATCGACCACCCGGCCGTCACCTGCACCCATTCCGTCCTGACCGTCCTCCTCGAGCAGGGAGCCGCCGTCATCACCTGCAATGGAAAACACCTGCCCGCCGGCCTCCTGCTGCCCCTCGAATCCAACTCCGTCCAGGCCGAACGCTTCCGGGAGCAAATCGCCGCAGGCGAATCCCTCAAAAAACGCCTCTGGAAACAGATTGTCCAGGCCAAAATCGCCCATCAGGCCCGTCTGGTCCGCAGCGATCCCCAAACCCGCCGGGCCCTGATGGCCCTCCGCCGACGCGTCCGCTCCGGCGATCCCGATAACATCGAGGCCCAGGCCTCCGCCAGGTTCTGGCCCGCCTTCCTGCAGGACCCCTCCTTCCGCCGGCATCGCCAGGGACCTCCCCCCAATTCCCTGCTCAACTACGGCTACATCGTCCTCCGCGCCGCCGTGGCCCGCGCTCTTTGCAGCGCAGGACTCCTGCCCACCCTCGGCATCCACCACCGAAACCGCTACAACGCCTTCGCCCTCGCCGACGACCTCATCGAGCCCTTCCGCGGATTCGTCGAAGAAAAAGTTCGCGAGCTGTACGCCCAATCCAACCCGTCCGATGGCGAATTGACCAAAGAAACCAAGGCCGCCCTCCTGGAAGTCCTCTACCGCCCCGTCGTGGTCGCCGGCTTCAAAGGCCCCCTGATGGTCGCCCTCCACCGAACCGCCGCCTCCCTGGCCCGATGTTTCGCCGGACAGCAGAAAACATTGGATTTGCCTGTCTATGATTGAAACAGGATACAGAGCCATGTGGATTCTGGCCATGTTCGACCTGCCGGTCGATACGAAAAAAGCGCGAAAAGATTACGCCGATTTTCGGAAAAACCTTGTACAGGATGGGTTTACGATGATACAATACTCCGTATATATTCGGCATTGCGCCAGTGAAGAAAATGCTCAGGTCCACGCAAAACGGGTTCAGTCTTTCCTGCCGCCCGATGGGGAGGTCCGGCTCCTTATTATCACTGACAAACAGTTCGAACGCATGCAGATTTTTTGGGGAAAATTGCGCAAACCCACCCCGCCGCCCCCCGCTCAGCTCGAATTATTTTAGCCTGTTTTTGACGCAACCCCTTGCTCTGCAGGCAGTTACAAACGGACTATTGTAACTGACCTATGCCTGAGAGCAAGCCACAACCTCGCCAAAGCAATTGCGCGCAGGCGGGCAATTGTAACTGACCTATGCCTGAGAGCAAGCCACAACTGCCAACAGTGTTTTATA
>ERZ795046.634-NODE-634-length-41525-cov-4.390644_pt1 | contig 41525 bp, 32 predicted proteins | sample MGYA00375130_ERZ795046 | MGnify/ENA primary metagenome ERZ795046 (study PRJEB30175, sample SAMN05720202) | activated sludge metagenome | isolation source: anaerobic digester from wastewater treatment plant | place: Japan | collected 2015-05-15 ...
CCGGCCGTGGATGACGATCGGCAGCCCTTGGGAAATCCGCTTGATAAAGAGCGGGGTGACCCGCTCCATCCGTTCCAGATCATTGTCGTAGCGGCCGTATACATTGCTGAAGCGGAACACGATGTAGGGGAGGCCGTAGCACTGGGCATACGAATAAATGAACGCCTCGCCCGCGATTTTGCTGGCCGAGTAGGGACTTTCCGCGACGACAAAATCCGCGCAGGATTCGTCCGTGACGTGCCGGTGGATGTCGCCGTACACTTCCCGTGAACTGCCGAAGATGATGGGGATCTGGGCCAAGCGGGCGCTTTCCGCCGTCTTGAAAGTCATGTTGACGTTCTCCAAAGCCCGCGATGGTTCCCGGACCAGTTCGAAGACTTTGGCGTGCGCGGCCAGATGGACCAGGAGCTGGATGCCGAATCCCCGGATCAATTCCAGCAACCGCCCCACGCAATCGGTGGTGAGGTCCACGAGGCGCGTGGGGATTTCATTCGTCCAGGTATTGGGCCGGATATCCACTCCCAACACCCCGTGGCCTTCGTTCAGCAGCCGCAAGGCCAGGTTGGTGCCGATTTGCCCGCTGGATCCCGTGATGAGTACATTCAAAGTCATTTGGCTCCTATGAAAGTGGAATCAATCTCCGCGCGGGGGCGGGAGGGGCATTGTGGGGAATCATGGTATCTCCTCTCCCCGTCGTCAAGAAGTCAGGAAGAATTGCATGAAGTCAGGAAAGAATGGATTCCTGTGGAAAGCCGGATAGCAAGCAAAGCCGGATAGCAAAAAGAAGAGGGCCGGCACAATTCGCCGGCCCTCGGGATTACCCCATGGGGCGGAATTATTCGTTGACGGCGGCCTGGTTGGGATCTACCGGCCGTTCTTCAGGATTTATGCCGGCCGGCGCTGGCGCGGGGGATTCGGGACTTTCGAGCACTGTCAGGCTGGAAGAGCGAGGCTGATTTTCCGGGACAGCGGCGGGTTCCGTGAGGGAATCAATCCGTTCGGCGAAGGCTTGCAGCTGGCCGCCCGCCAGATCCGCCAGCGAGGTGAACTGGCTGAGAATTTCCACCAGCGCCTGCGCTTGGCCGGGGTCATCGCTGCGGTTTAACAGGATCTGCGCCCGGGCCTTGGCTTCTTCCACTTGGCTGGTGATTTGCTCCCGGAGAAGGTTGGCTTTGTCCGTGATCTCCCGGAGCGATACATTTAAGGCTTGGAGAGGCTGAACATCTTGGGGCATCAGCCGGCCGGATTGGGTCTCCAGGGAGCTTTGGTTGTCCGCGGTTTTGAGTTTTTCCAGGGTTTCGGTAATCCCGCGGACGCTTTGCACCAGGTTTTGGATTTCCGCGGCGGTTTCGTTGCGGGTGTTCTCAAACTCGGTCTTGAGTTCGATCCGGGCGCCCTCCAGCCCCTCGCTGGTCAAGTAGAGGGCTTTCATCATTGAATCGGCTGTGCTGTCAAGCCGCAGGCTGATCTCGTTGATTTTCTGCTGCAGGTTCTCCAGATCCTTCCGGAGATTGTCCTGGGTAGTGAGCGCGGCGGTCTGCGCGGCCGTGATCTGCTGCGCGCTGGCGTCTTGCCAGGCGGGAAGATTCTCATTCATGGTTTTGAGAATTTGCTGAGAGGAATGGACATTGGATTCCAGATCAGTCACCTGCCGGGCCAGCGCGGTCAATTCGCTGGAGAATTGTTGCGTCTCGGTCAAGATTTGTTTGGCGTTCTCGGAGAGGGAAGAAGCCAACTCGTTCAACTGGGTGAGCGTGTTTTGGTCCGATTGCTGGACCAGTTCCTGGAGGGAGCCGGCCGTGGCATCGATGCGTTCCTGCAAGGCGGTATGGGCGGAAGCCAGATGCTGATCCAGATTCTGAATGGCCGACAGGATGGACGATTGCGTGGTTTGTTGCGCTTCCAACGCGCCGGCGAGATGGGTTTTGTTTTCGTTGAGGAGGCTCATCGCGGCGGCGAAATGGTCATCCTCCTTTTGGGTAAGATCGAGGATTCCTTTGGCGAGCACTCCGGAGGTGTCTTTGATTTTTTCAGACAAGTTTTGGCTCACGCCGTACAGTTGATCGCTAAGCGCGGCCCGGTTTTGCTCTGCCAGTGTCTGAATTTGTTCGTTGAGCGTACTCCGCGCGCTGTCCACCGCGGAAACCACCTTTTGCTGATTCTGCTCGACCTCGTTCAACCTGTAATCCAAGTAAGCGGCCATGCCGATCCAGGATCCGACGATGGTCACCAGGCCGGCGACCACCAGCCCCGTGGAGGAACGGGCGCCGTTTTCCATGTCCGGGGAGGTTGGATTCGGGCTGTTCGGAGTGACTTGGGAATTGAGTTGGGTGGTCATGATTCTTCTCCTCTGTGCAGGTATGATGGAGGGCCGGCAGGAAAATCCGTCACCGGCCTCTCATGGGTCGTAGTGGCAAAATGCCATTTCGCCTGTACGCCGGGATTGGGGTTTGCCTGGTATCCGCCGGTTCCGAAGGCGGCGGTTCCCCCAGAGGGGAATAGGGCCTCTTATCCCTCCGGCCATCCGCGCCGGATCGATTCTAGGGATAAAGCGGTAAAGGAGAGTGGATGGAAACGTCCCTCCTCCCGATTAAAGGAAGAAAGTAACCCTCACAGGGGATTCGGCAGGAATACCGGATAGGCTTTACAAAAAAATAAGCCAATATAAAAGACGAAAAAAACTCCATTACCTTCCGGTGAAATCTCTCTGACACCCATTGCGCATTCGAATATCGGCAACGTACAACGGACACGCCGGGGACGGCGCGTTCCGGGAAGATCGCCAAGTTGAAGAGAGAAATCGCATCATTCCATTGGGGACAGTACGGTCTTTTCGTCCAGTGATTCCCATCGCCACCCTCAGGTACTCCATCCTCGACCGCAAAAATCCCTCAATCCCGATACGAAGCAAACTTATCTTGCCAGCTCCACAGGTTCATGTCAATTAAAAGATGCGTTTCGGCCGAAAAATTCAAAAATTCATCTGCCGGGATAAAAAGGGCCGGTTTGGCGGAAGGTGCCCCCCGCTCCAATTGACGGCGGCCGTTCTCCGATGTGAAATCTGAGGAAGGGCGGGTCCCCGGTGAGAATTTGCCAACCGGTGGCGCCTTGCAGGAGGACAACAATGGGATACGAATCCTTAGCGCGCATCCGGGAGTATGTGAAACGGGACGGCGTGGTGCCGGTTACTCTGGATTTGCGATACCGGGCGGTTTTCAGCACGTTGCAGGGGAACCTGCCGGTCAATGACCGCATTTGGGGGATGATTGGGGATGTGCCGGTGGACCTGCGGCTGGAATACACCGTGGTTCCCAACATCGTCTGCAGTTTTCCGGTGAACCATCGCTTGACAGGGACGATCGGCGACACGCCGGTCCACGCGCGCATGACTTGGAAACTGATTTTCAACACCTTGGCGGGAAACATCCCTGTGAACACGGGTATCGAATGGCACGCGGGGGGAAAGCGGTACCGGTTGGACATCCCCTATACCTTCCGGCCCGCCACCGCCCGGGGGGGCGGTGGTTCGGGCGGCGGAGGCGGGGGGGGCAAGAAAAAAGTATTTGAACCCAAATATGTCCGGGGCCGGATGGTGGAAGTAGACAACAGCAAAGGCGGCGGAGGAAATTCCATCAGTTTTGAGAATGGGCGCCCCATCCCCTGCGGCTTGCGGGGACAAATCGAGGACGTGGCCATCGATCTGCGGTTTACGTATGTGTACTACACCAACACCAGCAGCGGGAGGAATCCCATCAACCGGCGGGCAATAGGATTCCTCCGTGATGCGGCCAGGACCTCATGATTCCGCCCTGATTTCCCGGTTTATTTTTCACTTTCCTGGATTTGTTTCCATTCCTTGAGGCTGAAGACCGGTTCCGTGCGGCCCCGGTGACAGACGAAGCAATTCACTTGTTTTTCGCTCTCCTTGAAGAATTGCTCGTTGATATGCTGGGTCATTTTCATCATGGCCCGCGCCTCATCTTTGTGGAGATCTTCGATATCCTTTTCGAAGGCCGTCAAATCGTGGCAGTACTTGCAATCCACTCCCAACGCCTCGGTCAATCCCTTCATATAGGTCTGCAGTTCAATCAGATTATTAAACTGCAAAACCTGGAGATTTTTCCCGAATCCCTTGAGCGCGGTGTTGTCTTGACTCCATGGGGTGTTCTGACTTCCGATCCCCACCAACCCAGCCGCCACCAGTAATACCATGCCACTGATCAGGTTGAACCGTTTCATACCCGTCCTCGCTGTTTCGTTAGAATAAAAGGTATTCTTTAGTGTAGGGGCAATCCCCGGATTACCCAAAAATAGAATGACCGATTGAGTCAACATTGTTACAGGGTTTTTCGAAGAAAATAAGCCATACCCCCTTATGGGGAGGGGAGGGGATGCTAGAATCCAGGCGCGCCGGATGCGTATTGATTGATCTTTATCCAATTCGAGGGATGCCGACATGATTCCACTGTACCGCTGGCGGGATACGCCTCCCGATCAGAAAAAGAAAATCCTGGCCCGTTCCGCCCAGGACATCGACGCTTTCCTGCCCCAGGCGCAACGGATCATCGACGAAGTCAAGCAGCAGGGGGATGAGGCGATTGTCCGGTATACGAAAGAATTCGATGGAGCCGATCTGTCCGCCCTGGGGCTGCGGGTCACGCCCGCGGAAATTGAGGCGGCCGAAAAGAATCTGCCGCCGGCGGTGAAACGGGCGATCGATATTTCCTACCAAAATATTAAACGCTTCCATGAGCGGCAGATGCCGGAAGAATTGTGGATGACCGAGATCGCTCCCGGCCTGATGGGCGGCGAAAAGATCACCCCGATCGAAAGCTGCGTGCTCTATGTTCCCCGGGGAACAGCGGCCTACCCCTCTGTGCTCTTGATGCTGGGTGTGCCGGCGAAAGTGGCGGGCGTCGAACGGATCGTGGTGGCCACACCGCCCCAGCCGGACGGCCGGGTGGACGAGGCTTCGTTGTATGCCGCGCGGCTGGTTGGTATCGAGGAGATCTACCGGTTCGGCGGGGTACAGGCGGTGGCCGCCTTCGCCCTGGGCACGTCCACTATCCGGCCCGTGCTGAAAATCATCGGCCCCAGCAATATCTACGCTTCCGCGGCCAAGAAATTATTGTACGGCGCGATTGAGTTAGGACCCCCCGCCGGTCCGAGCGAATCCATCATCCTGGCCGACGAAACCGCCGATCCAGACATCGTGGCCACCGATCTGCTGATCGAGGCGGAGCATGGACCCTATTCGGCGGCTCTGGCCGTCACGCCCAGCGAAGCCTTGGCCCGCGCCGTTCAGGAACTCCTGCCCGGCAAAGTCAACGCCTTGCCGGAAAAGCAGCAGAAATACATTACGGCCGTTTTTTCGAATTACGGAGGAATTGTGCTGACCGGGACGCTGGAAGAAGCAGTGGATTTCGTGAACGACTACGCCCCCGAGCATCTGGAAGTCCTGGTCCGGGATCCCCTGGCGATGCTGGGGCGGTTGCGCAACGCGGGCGAGATCATGCTGGGGAAATACACGCCCATTTCGTTGTGTAATTATTCTCTGGGAGTCAACGCCATCCTGCCCACCGGCGGCCGGGCGAAGAGCAGCTCGGTGGTGACGGTCCACGATTTTCTCAAACGCACTTCGGTCAGTTATGCCACCCGGGAAGGATACGATGCCTTGCGGGACCACGTTGTTCACTTTGCGGAATTTGAAGGGTTTCCTGCTCATGCTCAGGCAGTGCGGCACGAAAGGAAGGATTGACCATGTTTCAGTTTGATCCGGTGACGATACAGCGGAAATCCCAGGAATCCCTCATCCGGGCTTCCATCCGGGGTGGAGACCGGGACCCGGACTTGAAGAAGAACATCAAAACTCCCTTGCATTTTCTGAACCACATGATCGAGCAATGGGCGTGGCGGTCCTGCATGAACCTGGCGGTGGAGGTCCAACTCCACGAGTTTGTGCTGCATCACGTGATTGCCGAGGACACCGGGCAATGTTTCGGGGAAGCCCTCCTCGCGGTGGCCAATCAACTCATGAAAAATCAGGGAATTAACGGTCATGGAACGGCTACCGGATTCATTGACGAGGCGGCGGCCGCCGTGCGCATGTCTTTTGAGTACCGCAGTGGATTTTATTTCCAACGGGGTCCTGTCGTCATGCCCGAACGGGTTGAAGATATGCTCGGCACCGATCTCGGGAATTTTCTGGGCGGGATCGCTCAAGGCGCCCGGGCGACATTGCATGTGGACCTGCTTTCCGGCGAGGATCCCCACCATATTTGGGAAAGTGTTTTCCGGGGATTGGGGGAAGCGACACGCCAAGCGTTTTCCGCTTGTCCCTGGAGGAAGGGACAACCTGTTGGCGTGGCTGGATTTATCGAAGTGAATCGAGAATGATCCCCGCGGCCTGATTCGATTTTCCCATTTCCACCCCCGGTTTGGAATGTGTTGAATTCCCCTCGATTCGAGGAAAGTTGGGACTATACTTTTTATTCAATTTAAGATAGGTTTATAATTTAGATAGATTAGGTCAAGAATCCTCACAGGAAACAAAAATCCATCTGAAACCGGACCTTATTCACCAAGCGAATCATGCATGAAACCAACCAGGGACACCCAGCGGGCCATTCTTGCCGAAATCGTCCATATTCAGAGGATTGTTTCGCAGCCATAACAGCTGGGGGGAAGCGAATTTGCTATGAGCATATATGAAAATTTGATGAAAGACCGTGTATCCGGTCTCGAACTGAACGAACCGCTTTCGGTTTCCCCCGGCACGGCCATACGGGATGTCATTCAGCTCCTGGTCGAGAAGGGGCGGGGTTGTGTGTTGGTTTGTGAAGGCAAGGTTCTGAAAGGGATTTTTACCGAGCGGGACTTATTGATGAAGATCATCTCCACCCATGGTTTGGACCATCCTGTGGAGGAATTCATGACGCCGGAACCCATCACCGTGCAGCCTTCCGAGATCATCGCGGTGGCGCTTAAAACGATGCGGAACGGGGGATTGCGGCATATCCCCGTCGTGGATGGGGATGGCGTGCCGGTAGGGATTCTGTCGATCAAACATATCGTGCATTACCTGGCCGATCATTTTCCCGAAGCGGTTTATAACCTCCCCCCGGAGCCGGATCAAACGGCCACTCAGCGGGAAGGCGCCTGACAGGGAGTCCCGAGCGGCCATTTTACTATGAACAGAGAACGGATTGAGGACATGACCAGCACCGCGTCAACGGATGTAGCCAAAATCAAAAAGCAAATCGAGGAGATCACGCGCGCGACAGTGCGTTTCGCGGGAGATTCGGGGGATGGGATGCAGCTGGTGGGGGATCAGTTCACCACGTCGTCCGTCATTTTTGGCAACGATGTGGCCACGTTGCCCGATTATCCCGCGGAGATCCGCGCGCCCGCCGGTTCGCTGGCCGGCGTCAGCGGATTTCAGATTCACTTCGGCGGTACGGAAATCTACACGCCTGGCGACAAAGTGGACGCGCTCTTCGCCATGAATCCCGCGGCCATGAAGGTCAATCTCGGGGATCTGGAGAAAGGAGGGCTGCTGGTCGTCAACAAAGACGCGTTTACTAAAGAAAACCTCGAAAAGGCCGCGTATGAATCCAATCCCTTGGAAGACGGCCGGTTGAAAGAATACAAAGTCTTGGCGATTCCCATCACCACGCTGAACCGCGAAGCGGTGGAAGGTCTGGGGCTGGACCGCAAAGCCATGGACCGGTGCAAGAATTTCTTCACGCTCGGTTTGGCGTTTTGGTTGTATGACCGGCCGCTGGAACCAACCCTCAACTGGCTGCAGCAGAAGTTCGCCAAGAAACCGGACATCCTGGAGGCGAATACCCGCAGCCTGAAGGCCGGCTATCACTTCGGGGAGACTTCGGAGCTGATCGTCAATGCGTACAAGGTGCATAAGGCCAAAATCGCGCCGGGTACCTACCGCAAGGTCAATGGCAACGAAGCCACCGCCATCGGATTGATCGCGGCGTCGCTGTTATCCGGCAAGCCGTTGTTTTATGGCAGTTATCCGATTACCCCGGCGAGCGACATCCTGCACTACTTGTCCGAGAAGAAAGAATACGGCGTGATCACCTTCCAGGCCGAAGACGAGATCGCGGCGGTTTGCGGGGCGATCGGCGCCGCCTTCGGGGGGGCGTTGGGAACCACCGGCACGAGTGGTCCCGGCATGGCCCTCAAGACCGAGGGCATCGGCCTGGCGGTGATGACGGAGTTGCCGTTGGTGATCATCAATGTGCAGCGGGGCGGCCCCAGCACGGGATTGCCCACCAAGACCGAACAGGCCGACTTGTTCCAAGCCATCCTGGGGAGGAACGGGGAGTGTCCCGTGCCGGTCCTGGCCAGCGCCACGCCGGCGGATTGTTTCCACATGGCGGTGGAAGCCTGCCGGATCGCGCTGCAATTTATGACGCCGGTGATCCTGTTGACCGATGGGTATATCGCCAACGGGGCGGAACCGTGGCGGATCCCCGCGCTCGAAGAATTGCCTCCCATCGACGTGCCCTATTGGACCCAGACCGGATCCAATGGTTTTAAGCCATACCTTCGCAACGAGCGGCTGGCCCGGCCGTGGGCGGTTCCCGGCACGCCAGGGCTGGAACACCGGATCGGCGGTTTGGAAAAACAGCACATTACGGGCAACGTCAGTTATGATCCCCAAAATCACGAATACATGGTCCGGTTGCGGGATGAGAAGGTGAATGGAATCCAGGAGGATATACCCCTCGTTGAAGTGAACGGCGGCGATTCCGGCGAGCTGCTGGTGGTGGGCTGGGGCGGCACTTACGGGGCCATCATGACCGCTGTCGAACAATTGCAGGAGGAAAACAAGCCGGTCTCCAGTATCCATCTCCGGTATCTGAATCCGTTTCCGAAAAACCTGGGAAGCATTCTCAGCCGTTTCAAGAAGATCCTGGTGCCCGAGTTGAACCTGGGGCAATTGCGCTATGTGCTGCGGTCCAAATACCTGGTGGACGCGGCGGGATTCAACAAGGTGCAAGGCAAGCCGTTTCAGGTGAACGAAATCAAGCAAGCGATCCTCGACGCATTGGAGGCCGAGTAAGTTCGGCGCATTGGAGAAATCATCATGGCCGTTTCGCCACAAATTCCACAATTGACTCCCAAGGATTACGGCAGCGATCAAGACGTCCGCTGGTGCCCCGGGTGTGGGGATTATTCGATTCTGTCCCAGATGAAGAAAACCCTGGCGGCGTTGCAGATCCCGCGGGAGAAATGTGTGTTCGTTTCGGGGATCGGCTGCTCCAGCCGGTTCCCGTACTACATGAACACTTATGGATTTCATTCCATTCACGGCCGGGCCCCGGCGGTGGCCACGGGGCTCAAGATCAGCCGGCCGGAATTGTCGGTATGGGTGGCCACCGGCGATGGGGACGGCCTTAGTATCGGCGGCAATCACCTGATTCACGCCATCCGCCGCAACGTGGACATCAACATCATTTTGTTCAACAACCGGATATATGGTTTGACCAAGGGCCAGGTCTCGCCGACGTCCGAATTTGGCAAAAAGACTAAATCGACGCCCTGGGGATCGGTTGACAACCCGGTCCGCCCGCTCTCGCTGGCGCTGGGCGTGGAAGCGACTTTCGTGGCCCGCTCAATCGACGTGCACGTCAAGCACTTGGCGGAGGTGCTGGAAGCGGCCGCGCGGCACAAGGGCACCTCATTCGTGGAGATTTACCAGAATTGCAACATCTTCAACGACGGCGCGTATTTATATGCTACCGACCGTTCGCTCAAGTTCGATAACATCATCGAATTGCAGCACGGCCAGCCGTTGCGCTTCGGCAAGAACAACGAGAAAGGGATCCGCTTCAAGGATTATCACCTGGAGGTGGTCACGATCGGAGAGGAGGGCGTGACCGAGGACGACCTCCTAGTCCACAACGAAGAACGGGAGGATCCATCCCTGGCGTTTCTTCTGGCGAACATGAGCTATCCGCAATTTCCCGAACCGATCGGCATTTTCCGGCGCGTTGAGCGGCCTTCGTATGAAACCTTGATTCAGGAGCAGATTCAGGAAGTCCAGCAGAAGCAGGGAAAAGGAACCCTGGAATCGCTATTGTATTCCGGCGAGACTTGGACGGTGGAGTGAGGCGCGCGGGTGTGAACGGCGTCCGGGCGTGGCAGGGAAAAACCGAGGCTCACCCAGCGGGGTGAGCCTTTTTTTAGCAGTATCTTACTTAGCAGTATCTTACCCAGTCCATTGGATAAAACGATGCCTCCGAGGAGATCCTGGCATGGAATTGAACAAAAATCCTTCCGTCGAAAAACATGAAGAGATCAAACGCAGTATCATGGAAGACAAGTTGTCGGTGTTGAAGCCCACCCTCAGTGTCCGGATTGCCCCGGATACGCCGGTCAAGGAAGTCATCCACACCATGGTGGACAAGAAGATCGGCGCGGTGTTGATCGTGGAGGAAGGCCGCCTGGTGGGAATTTTCAGCGAGCGGGATGTGCTCAAGCGGGTGGCGTTGCGGTACAACGAAGTGGCCGGCCGGCCGATCCGGGAGTTCATGACGCCGAATCCGGAAGCCTTGAGCATCAACCATTCTCTGGCCTTTACGTTAAACCGCATGGATGTAGGCGGCTACCGGCATATCCCCGTGACCGATGATCAGAAGTATCCCACGGGGATCGTCGCGGCGCGGGACATTCTCCGGTATCTGGATCATAAATGCCTGGGCGGGCCGGAATAAAGCGCGGGAATCAGTCGGGACATTTTCAGAACCGGTCGACGACAAGGTGGCTGGCATAACCCAGCAGCGCGGCGAGGAAATACGGCAAGAAATCGGCGGGATGTCCACCGCGGTAATGCGCCGCGGCCAGGTACAAACCACCGGGAATCAAAATCATAGCGGTCCAACTGTGTGTCCAACCCCGGTGGCGGGAGAGCAGGGGCAAGATGACCAGCAGTCCCAGATAGGCCGCCCGCTTGTATTCATGGCGGTAGAGGAGAACGAGATTGACCATCAGGATGGCAAGGAGAAACAGGTACTGCCCTTTGCTTTTGGTATCCACGTCCGGCCATAAGCCAAAGAATACGGCAATGGCCACGCAGGCGGCCTTTCCTGGCCAGGGGAGTGGAGTCCAAAATGGAAACAGGTAAAGCAGGCCGCAACCCAGCAACGCGGCGGCGATGTGTCCCTTGTAACCGGCCATCCCTCAACCTGATTTATCCCGCTGGAATGGAAAATTCCTTCATATCAACGCTATAGCCAATTCAGAGGGGTACGGATTCATCGCCGCCCAGGTTCACCATCCGGGGCCGGCCTCATTCCGCATTCCTTATGGGGATAGTCACTTCCTCCCGGGGAGGGACGTTTTTGATATGCTGGGCGATCTGCTGCATCAACCGCGGCCCCCGCAAATCCAAATTCATGGCTACCAGTTTGCCAGTGTGATCGATGAGGAAGGGCGCGGGAATCGAGACCACGCCGTACTTTTCCGCGAGTTTCCCTTCGTGGTCGCGGATGTGAATCCAGTTCATTGGTTGCGTTTTCAGAAATTGCTTCAACTGGGCTTCCGGATCGTTCACGCTGATGCTGACGATTTCAAAGCCTTGTTTGCGGTATTTCTCATACACTTCCCGCAGATGAGGGATTTCCGCCCGGCAGGGAGGGCACCAAGTCGCCCAAAAGTCGACGAGCACCAGTTTGCCCCGCAGTTTTTGGAGATCCAATTTTTTTCCGTCCAGGGTGGTGGCCGAGAAGAGGGGCGCTGCCTCCCCCAGGGTGGGACTTTTTCTTTCGTTCTGGGCACCGCCCGGCAGGGAGTTCGCGATCAGGACGGCGATCCCTGCCAAGGCCAGCCACGCGAATTGGATTTGGCGCATTCGAAATACTCCTTTGCTTGCCTGTGGAATCAAATGAATCCCTGTCATTCAGGCTATCTCGAGATGAGGGTCTAGCCAAATTATTTTACCTATTGTACCAGGAGGATGGATAATGACAATTTACCCGATTGGGGAGGAAGGGTGAATAACGCCCTTTCAGGGCTTCCCTCACCCAGTCCCTCTCCCGGAGGGATTCGTTTCGCGCGCCGGTTAAAACCGATACCCGGAATATCGACATGAGAAAGGTCTGCATTCGGGGAATCTAGTCACGATCCATGGCTCCGGGCGGATCCAAACTCCCATGGGCCGGGGCGCCGGAAACCACCGAAGAGGCAATCCGCCTTTTTTCCGCTCTCACCCCTATAGAATCCCGGCCCGGAATTATTACAATAAGGAAGCGGGCACGTATCGATACACTCGGGCGGGACAGGTTATGCGGAAAAGGCCGTGGTTGTTTGGAATGACATGCGTTCTGGCATCCTCGTGGTTAGCGGGGTGCGCCGGCGTGTTGCTGGCGGGCGGCGCGGCGGCGGGAGTGGGGACGTTCGCTTATATCAACGGCGAATTGCAATCCAGCGAGAAGGCCACTATGGATCAACTGTGGGCGGCCACGTTGCAAGCGGCGCAGGGCATGCAATTGCGGATCGTCCGGGAGGAGAAGGATGCTCTCAATGCCCGCCTGCACGCCAAGGGAGTGGAAAACAAGGATATCTTCATTAAGTTGAAGAGCGTGGCCATGAACGAGACCGAGATCCGCATCCGGATTAACGTGTTCGGCGACGAGGCCATGTCCCGCCGCATCCTGGCCGAAATACGCAAGCGGTTGTATTAGGTTCTGCCCTGATCACGCCGGTGGGCTACGCCGCGCTTTGAACCCACCCTTCTACGACTCCGGTTTTCCCTCACCCTGGCCCTCTCCCGGAAGGAGAGGGGATCAGGGGATTGATCGCCCCGGCTGGCCTGATGAAAGAGCGGCCTGGCCTGCTTGATACAAATAATACGCACTTGCCGGATGAGCCAAAAATACCAAAAATATCAATATCTGACGGGAAATCACGTTTACCCGATCTGATACACAATCTCTGTTTTATCGGCTCCGCAGGAATTTCCGCCGCAGCGGGAGGATTTGATACACGATTTTCCGTCACCGAGCGTCATGCATCCCTCGCCCCGGCCATTGTTGCTGCAGCCTCCCCGGCTGCGCCCCGCGTTGGGATTGTAGACTACGAAACCCGCGTCTCCATCCACATCGATCCAGTCGATTTCCGATCCCCACAGATATGGGGCGCTGAGATGATCGACAAAGATAAGCGCATCCCGGCTTTTGACGCAGAGATCATCCATGCCCCGGAACTCATCCAGGCCGATGTGGTATTTTAGTCCGGCGCAATCACCCCCCAGGACGGCCACGCGCAGGGCGGCGGCGGGCCGGTTGTGTCTCCGCCGGATTGCGTGGAATTGCCGCGCGGCTCGTTCGGTGAGGTGAATCATTTGGGCCTCGGAGGTGAGAATGAACTATCGTTTTTATTATATGTTTCAAATAGGGGATGAACAATGTGGAGAGGGATGGTTACCGATATCCAGGATCAATGATTCGCACCCGGTTTCAAAGGATGTCATCCCCTTTAATGGATGTCATCCCCATGAAAGCGAGGATTCAAAGCCGTAACGGTTAATCCGATTGCACAGGAAATGTATTGTGCCCTTTCAGGGCTTCCCTCACCCTGACCCTCTCCCGGAGGGAGAGGGAGGGGAAAGGCGAAGGAATAAGAAGGTGGCTCATCCGGCAAGTGCGTATTATTTTTCCGATCGCCGGTTCGCGTCTCTTCGAAGTGACCGATGAAAACCACGCCCAAAATTCCCTCTCCCTCTGGGAGAGGGCTAGGGTGAGGGATTATTGGCAGGGGCGGACCTTGGTGTCCGCCGTCTTCCTGGAGTGAATGAAATCGATTTTACCTCATTATGTACGTACTTCCCGGATGAATCAAAAAAGTTGAATTTTTTGAAAAAGCAGGGGCGCTTTGCCATGTGCCCCGATGCGGCCGGGGGATCGCCTCTCTGGATTCATTCCTCATCCATCACGGTGTGTTCCCCTGCGGACACGGTGGATTGCGCCCCGCTGGGGAGGATCACTTCCGCCTCGATGCCTTCGGGGATGACAACCTTGATCGTGAAACGGGGTTGGGCGTTCCATTTCACTTTGATATCCCCGTGAGGCGTGGGGACGATGCCTTGCGCCCATTGCAGATCACCGGGATACGGCTGGACGAGGACTTTTTGATAGCCGGGGGCGGCGGGCTGCACGCCGAGGACCATTTGCATCAAAGTGAAGGTGGGCGTGGCGGACCAGGCGTGGCAGTCGCTGCGGGTCTGGCCGGGTTGTTCCCACCAGGTGCTGGTTCCCATGTCGAGCATGGATTTCCAGCGCGCCAGGTCTTTGATCACCCGCCCGGGCTGGCCGAGTTGACGCGCCGCCTGGTGCAGGTAATGGGCGAAATAGAAGGTGGTATCGCGCAGGCGGGTGTCGTCGAACAAGCGCTGGGCGATGAGTTCTTTTTGGGCGTCCCCGGCCACGCCGTAAAGAATCGCGTAGATGTTCACATGCTGGCTGAGGCTTTTGATTTCCACGCCGTCGGTGTAGAGGCCTTCCGCTTCCGACCAGGCGTAGCGGTTGATGGCGTCCGCCACGGCGGCGGAGCGTTCCCGGAAGCGGGCGGCTTCGTGAGGATCGCCGATGGCTTCGAAAATCCGGGCCCCGGCGTCCAGAGCGCCTTTGTAGAGCAAGGTGGTCAGGGTGCAGTTTTCTTGCGAGGCCGGGGGGGAGCCGCCCCGTTCAAATTTCCAATCATGGAAATTCCAATAGGGCAGGTTGGCGATAAATCCCTTATCGGTTTGATACTTTTCAAAGAAGCGGAGAACGGAATAGATCCCCGCCGCCATCTCGCGCGGCAGCTCCTTGTCGCCTGTGTACTGGTAGTAATCATCGACCATGAGCACCCAGATGAGCGAGAAGCCGGGGATGATCTGGTACACGTGGCTGGGGTAGCGGGAATAGGTCAATCCCTCGGGCAGGCGCGAGTCGCCGATCTGGCGGATGGCGTTGGCGGGCAGGGTGGTGTCGCCCGTGGCCAGGTAAGTGACCAAGGCCTGGATGCGGGTGTCGCCCACGTATTGCAGCATTTCGTAGTAGGGGCAGTCCTCGTAGGTCTCGTGCGAGCACATCCGCAGGGTGTACAGGCCGGTGTTCCAGATTTGGTTGAGCAGGGGATCGGAGCAGGAGAACCAGCCCCGGCCTCGAAAGTCATAGCTCGTCCATCGGTAACGCAGGCCGTGAATGGTGAGCGGCTGGTCCGTCTTCACGGCCACGCGGACGTACCAGAAGGTCCGGTGCAGGAACGGTTCATACGTTTGCCGTCCGTCGCGGAGAATGTAGACATCATTGAATCCTTCCACCCGTTTGTCGTCCAGCCGGTCCCGCCGGTCTTTCTTCCGGTTGAGGCTGGGGGCCTCGGCGTACATGATTTCCACCACCGCGCCCTGGGGCCCTTCCAGATCGAGCATCGGGTATCCCGTGACCAGGCGGCCCGCGTCGAAAACCAGGTAATGGATGTGGCCGTCCGCGGGGATGGTATAGGGCAGGGAAGGGGAGACACCGTCCGGCTGTACCTCGTAGGCGAAGGGGGGAAACTCTTTGGAATCCTGGACGATGCCCGATTGGATGGCGCGGCAGGGTTCGGGTTCCCGTTCTTCCATCGGATGGATAGTCCGGGGCAGGAGTTTCCAGGGCATGCGCGTGTCGCCGTCGCCCCAGGCTTCAGCGCGGCCGATTTCGCGGGCAGGCAGCCAAGAGCTGTCATCGTAATCCGGTTGATTCCAGCCCGCCGGGAGGAGCCGGGCGTCGACTTTTTCCAGCCAGTTGCCGGCGATGTAACCGAGTCCACGCCGGAGGCCGGACATCCCCGCTGTGTCAATGGCCGGGGAGACCCAGGTTTTCCAGGTTTGATCGCTTTGGAGAGCGGCCGATTCCAGGACGAAGGCCGGCCGGACGCTCATCTGGAAAATCGGCCCTCCCGCGCCCCAGTACATCACTTCCACGGCCATCACGTTTTCGCCTTTGTGGACGAGCGCGGAGAGGTCCAGGGTGTCGTAGCGTTGGTGATTGGGATCGTACCGCTGCGGCCCGCGGGCCGCCGGGACGCCATTGATCCACATTTTGTACTTGCTATCCGCCGAGACGTAGACGCGCTGGAAGGAGGCTGGATCCTCCACCGTGAAAGCCTTGCGGAGGTAGAACACGCGGCTGATGGATTCGGCGGAGAGATCCTCCCCCGGAGCGATCCACTGGGCTTGCCACCGCCCGGGTTTCGCTTCCAGGAGGACACGCCGGCTGACGTGCGACCACGAATCCTGATCCGCGGGAAAAACGGAAACCGGATGGAGAAACACAGATGATGCTAAAATAACGGCCAGACCAATCCAGAACGGCAGGGGATGAGGTTGATGCGGCATGGTTCGGTCCTTTCCGGGATAAAGAGGATTGTTCCCACCTTGGGTCGCGGCACGCGCGGTGTGAACGCGCCGGGAAATACGATCGCCAGGAATATTTTCATTCTCTTATAACCGAAGAGGGGGTTTTCATTCTAGGGCATTCCGGGCTATAAAGGAATGACCTGCCGGCGCCGGGAAGTCCTGGGGAGCCGGTTTTCGCGCAAGGAAATGGTGGAATCGTGATGAATGCGGCCGATGGCATGGTTAGTTTTCAAGAACAAATCACCGCGCGGATCCGCGAGATCGAGAGCAATTTGTGTGTCGGATTGGATCCGTCCCCCGATGCGGTTCCCGCCTTTCTCCATTCCCGCCCCGATCCCCAATTGGCGTGGAATCAGCTCATCATCGATGTCACCCACGATCTGGCGTGTTGTTACAAACCCAATCTGGCCTTTTACCTGGCCCGGGGGGAGGAGGGTCTGCGGACCCTGCGGGAGACCATCCATTATGCCAACGGCCATCAAGTCCCCGTGATCCTGGACGCCAAGTTTGGTGATATCGGGTATACCGCCCAATACTACGCCCAGGCCGCCTTCGAGATGTTGAACGCCGGGGCGGTCACGCTCAATCCGTATCTCGGAGAAGAGACCCTGGTGCCGTTCCGGTCGTACCGGGACCGGACCTCGTTTGTATTGTGCCTGACTTCCAATATGTCGCGGATTGATTTTCAGACCCGTTCCGTCTTGCGGGGCGAGTTGCCGGAAGCCCCCCTCTTTGAAACCGTGGCGCAGAAAGTCGTGGAATGGAACACCGAGCAGAACTTGGGATTGGTGGCCGGCGCGACTGCGCCGGAGGAGTTGGAGCGGATCCGGGAAATCGCGGGGCCATCCATCCCCATTCTTTGCCCCGGCGTAGGCGTACAGGGAGGCGACCTGGAGGAGGCCTTGTGGGCCGGTTACACGGGCGAAGGGAGTTTGATCATCAACGTGTCCCGGGCGATCGGGAGGGCTTCGGAAGGGCCGGACCTGGGTGAACTGGCGCGGCAGGAAGCGGCCATGTTCGTGAACCAGTACCGGACGTTTCTGGCGCAATACCGGGAAGCCCGCTAGGGCCGGCCGGCGGGGGGCATGGTGTTCCGCTGGGATTTTTGGAGGGCTTCGAGGGTGGGGATCAATCCCAGGAGGAACCAGAAGGTCAAGCCGATTTTATCGGAGGGGCCCAGGTTGTTGACGAAAGCGTGGATGAGGTAGGTCAGCATGGCCCCTTGCATCCCCAGGATAAAAATACGCTGGAAACCGCTGGCCGTCCGTTGCAGTAGAAAGGCGCGCCGGTAAAAGACATACAGCATGATCAGGTAAAGCATAATTCCCACGAGGCCGGTTTCGGCCATGATTTCCAGGTAGATGTTGTGCGCGCCCATGCGCAGGGCCGAGGAGTAAGCGTCCCGGTGGACCTGATAACTGAAATACAGGTCGGGATAGGCGCCCCAGCCCACGCCCAGGTAGCGGTGATCCTTCCACATGTTCCAGGCGGCGGTCCAGCGGTCGATGCGGTCGTAGTTGGCGACATATTTCAAATCAGTGACCGTGTCGATCCGCTGGAGAAACAAAGCGCCGAGATCGGTGGTCACGGACAGAACGAGGCCCAGGATGGTGGCCAGGAGGAGAAGGACAATCAGGTCCACCGCCGATTTCCGTTTCCGGAAATGGTAAAGGTAAAACAACAGCAGGAACAAGACGCTGAACCATGCCGCCCGGACGAAGGTCAGCACGATGGCCAGCCCGAATATCCCCGTCAGGATGCCCAATCCGTACCGGAGCGGTCCGGATTTCTGGTCCAGAAAAAAGGCCAGCAGGAATGAAAAGGTGATGGTGACGAACGCCGCGTAAATGCAATGCTCGATGAAAAAGGGGCTGGCGATATCCCCATAAATATGAAGCCCGCCGATGATTTGGGTCAGGAATCCATACAGGACCAGGACCGTATGAATCCCCAGCGCGGCGTAGGCGGTTTGACGCAAGCGGGCTTCGGACTGGATATACTTGGGTATAAGAAAATACCCCGCCCCAATGTAGCCGGTGTCCCGGATGAGGGCTTTCAGGGTGCTGACCGGCTCCAAGGTATAGGAGAGGGTCGCCACCATCAGAAAATAGAACAACACCACCGGGATGTTGAGCGCCGAGGGACGGTAGGTGATTTTGCCGTCGCGCAGGACGGAGTAGACGAACATTAAAAACAGGAGAGGAATCAAGACTTCCGTGGGAACGGTCAAACGGTGGTGGCCGGTGAGGGGGATTTCCACGGAAAAGGCCAGTTGGAGAAAGAGCACCAGGGGAATGTACTCCGCCCCATACCAGAGCGCCACCAGCCCGATTCCCCCCACCAAGACGGCCGCCATCAGCCAGGCGGATTGCGCCAGCCAGATGAACGTGCCGATCCCCAAACAGACAGCGGTCCCGGCCACGATTTCCGGGCGGGTTAACGGCCGGGGAAGGGGGGGTAAAATGCTTTTCGTCTCCATGGTCAAGCGGCACGTTATCGCCGGCGGCGGTCCCTGTCAAGCAAATCAGCCGCCGGAGAAACATCAAACCCCTGCTTGACAGCATCTGGCCAGCCTCTTAAATAACAACCATCACTCCGGATAGGGAATCGGGGATTCCCGTCCGGGCGGGAACGGAAACCCAATATCGAATGACTCTGATCGAGGACCATGCCGATAGCCATCTGATCGGCCTATATCTCCGGGATATCGGCAAGTACCCCTTGTTGTCGGCGGAAGAAGAAATCGATCTGGCCCAGCGCGCGCATGCCGGAGACGAGGAAGCCCGCGGCCGGTTGATCCTTTCGAACCTGCGGCTGGTGGTGAACATCGCCAAACGGTATCAAAATCAGGGACTCGGCCTGATGGATCTCATCGAGGAAGGCAACCTGGGGCTGATCAAGGCGGTGGAAAAGTTCGACGTTTCGAAGGGATGCCGTTTCAGCACGTACGCCACATGGTGGATCCGGCAATCCATCAACCGGGAAATCACTCATCACGGCAATTTGGTGCGGCTCCCTTCCCACAAGCAGGAAAGCCTTTTCCGCGCGAAGCAGCTGTATCTTCAATTGGCGCAGCAACTCGGCCGGGATCCTCATCCATGGGATTTGCTGGAAGCGCTGGAAAAGGAGATGCCGGAGGCGGCCGCGCAAGAAATCGTGGATCTGCTCATGTCTCCCGCGATCGTCGAGCCGCTGGTCAACGCGGGGGAAGACGAACCGCAGGTCATCAATTTCGAGGATGTGCAGACCCCCCGGCCGGATTATGAGCTCTCCCTTCTCTCGCGGGACAAGCGGCTGATGGAATTTATCCAGCGGTTGGGCGAGCGGGAGCAATTCATCATCATCCGGCGTTTCGGCCTGGACGATGAAGAGCCGCTTTCCCTCAAGGAAATCGCCGAGGAATTGAATTTGACCCGGGAGCGGGTACGCCAGTTGCAGCATGAAGCGCTGAATGCCATCCGGGAAATGATGGAACAAAGCGGCGAGTTGTATGATTTTGCCGATCGTTGACTGGATCCGCGCGAAGCACGCCAAGAAAGGAATTCTCCATGGAGTTGAAAACCATCTTCCGTCAAATCCCCGATTTTCCCAAGCCGGGCATCAATTTTATCGACATCACCCCGTTGTTGTTGAATCCTGCCGCTTTCCGCTGGACGATCGATCAGCTGGCGGCTCCCTACCAGGGGACAAAAATCGATAAGGTGATTTCCATCGAGTCGCGGGGATTCCTGTTCGGCGCGCCGCTGGCCTTGGCCTTGAACGCGGGGCTGGTGATCGTGCGCAAACCCAAGAAATTGCCCTACAGCACCTATTCGTACACGTACCAGTTGGAATACGGGCAGGACACGATCGAAATCCACCAGGACGCCATCGCTCCCGGCGACCGCGTTGTGGTCCTGGATGATTTGCTGGCCACGGGAGGAACGGTTCAAGCCGCGCTGGAATTGCTGAAGAATTTCACCTGCACGGTCGCGGGGATTTCTTGCGTGGTGGAATTGACCTTCTTGCATGGGCGGGAGAAGCTGAAACCGCACCCCGTGTATACGCTCGTCACTTATGAAAGCGAATAGAAACGGGGGACTCCCCGGAAGGGAGAGCGTGGGGAGGAGCGCGAAATCCGCCTGGAGGTCTTTGCCGGGGAGGCGGGAATGGCAAAAACCATAAAGGGAATCAGATCCAGGATCCGTTTTCCTTCGCTCCGGCCCTGAGGGAGGGGGGAGTGGTGAAATCAGGATGGTCTAGCAGCGAATGAACCGCATTGCCCCCCCGAAGGGATTGAATTCAATGCCATTATGGAGGTGATGGGGCATTACCCGGATTATCCTGCACGTGGATATGGACGCGTTTTACGCCGCGGTGGAGCAGCGCGCCCATCCCGAATGGCGGGGGAAGCCGGTGGTGGTGGGCGCGCCGCCGGAGGAACGGGGCGTGGTGGCGGCCGCGTCGTACGAGGCGCGGAAATTCCACATCCGGTCCGCCATGCCGATGAGCCAGGCTTTGCGCTTGTGTCCCGAGGCCATCCGGGTGTCCCCGAATTTTGCCGCGTATAAGGCCGCGTCGGATGTGATCCACGCGATTTTCCGGGAAGAGACCCCCCGGGTGGAGCCGGTGTCGTTGGATGAGGCCTACCTGGACGTGAGTGAGCCGGCGCCCGATTTTCCGGCGGCGGAAGTCATCGGGCGGCGGATCAAGGCGAACATCAAGCGCCGGACGCAATTGAACGCATCGGTAGGCATTGGCCCCAACAAGTTCCTCGCCAAGATCGCCTCGGATTACGACAAGCCGGATGGATTTTTTGTCATCCGGCCGGAGGATGTGCTGGATTTTCTCGCGCCATTGCCGGTGCGCGTGATCCCGGGCGTAGGGCCAAAAACGGAAAGACGGCTTCATCTGTTGGGCATTGAGACCATCGGGCTGCTTCGGGCCCAAACCTTAAAGGCGCTTCAGGATGCCGTCGGCCAAAAGCATGGCGCGCAGCTGTACGAGCTGGCGCGGGGAATTGATGAGAGCCCGGTGGTTTCGCATTGGATCCGGAAATCGCTGTCGCAGGAGCAGACCTTCGCGCAGGATTTGTGGGACAGAAACCGGATGCGGGCCATTCTGCGGGATTTGTCCCGCGAGGTGGCGGAGGGATTGGCCCAGGAACGCCTCGCGGGCCGGACGGTGGGAATCAAGGTCCGCTTTCACGATTTCCGGATCGCCACACGGGCGCTCACCCTGGATCATCCAACCCGCGATGAAGCGGAAATCCGGTCGGCGGCGTTGTATTTGTTGGACCGGTTGGATATGCAACACCGCCGCGTGCGGCTTTTGGGCGTGCGGGTTTCGGGATTTGATTCTCCCCGTCCCAAAGGGAAACAATCTACGCCCCGCGACCGGCAAATGACGTTTTGGTGAAGCCATGTTGGCCTGTCCGGTCCGGTAACCCGCCGTGGCGGGAACGGCAGAATCCGTCATTTCATTCGAGGTAGACCTCATGAAAGGCCCTGTTTGGCAGAGCCGCGCGAAGGGAACGGCGCGGGAGGAGTTCGTCGCGTTCGCGGCGGGCCGGGATGTGGTATCCCTGCCGGAAGCGGACCACGCCTTGACGCCCTATGACATCTGGACCAACCAGGCGCACGCGATCGTGCTGCGGGAAGCCGGAGTCTATGCGGATGCCGAGGTCAAGAAAATCATCGCGGCCCTCAATCAACTCGAAAACCGGTGGGCGAAGGGCGAATGGAAACTCGATCCGCGCCTGGAGGATATCCATATCAACATCGAAGCGTACGTGACCGAGACGTGTGGTGAATCGCTCGGAGGGCGGCTGCACACGGGGCGCAGCCGGAACGACCAGGTGGCCACGGACATGAAACTGCTGGTCCGGGGCGTGGTGTTGGACTTCATTGAAGAATCCCTGGTGTTGATCCACGCGCTCATCGATCACGCCCGGGAGCACGCGCGCACGGTGATGCCCGGTTACACGCATCACCGCAAGGCGACGGTCACGTCATGGGGACATTGGTGCGCGGCTTACGCTCAGGGCTTGTTGCGGGACACGCAACGGTTACAGGACTTGTATCGGCGGATCGATACCTGCCCGTTGGGGGCGGCGGCCTCGTATGGGACTTCTTGGCCGTTGAACCGCCGTCTCGCGGCCCGGCTGCTGGCGTTCGCCGCGTTGCAGGAAAACACCCTGGACGCGGTGAGTTCCCGGGGCGAAGCGGAAGCGGAGACGGTCACCGCCCTGGGCTTTTGGCTCAAGCGGCTTTCCGGCCTGGCGCAGGATATCCTCCTGTTTTCGACCGAGGAATTCGGGTATCTCGGGCTCCCCGCCGATTTCACCACTGGCAGTTCCATCATGCCGCAAAAACGGAATCCCGACTTCGCCGAGGCGATCAAGGGGAAGTTGAGCCTGGTGTCTGGATACGCCACGGCGTTGTGGTCCATGAACGCTTCCAACCTGGGCGGCTACAACAAGGACGCGCAGTGGTCCAAGTACGCGTTTCAGGATGCCGCGCGGGAAGCCCGGGGAGCGGGTACAATCCTGGCGGAGGTAATCCGCCGGCTGGAAGTGCGCCGGGAGGTCATGGAATCCGCCACGCGGACGGGATTCCTCAACGCGGTGGACGCCGCCGATCACCTGGCCCGCGGACGTAATCTCCCGTTCCGGCAGGCGTACCGGATCGTGTCGGAAGCGGTGGGGACCAGCCGCCAGCCGTATTTCACGCTGGAGGAGTTCAACGCGTTGTTGGCGGTTCAGAAAATCACTCCCTTCGGCGTAGACGAATTCCAACGGATCAGCGACCCGGTGGCCTGCCTGTTGAGCCGCAACCAGGACGGTTCGCCCAGTCCCCGTCACGTCGTGCGGCATTGCGGCGCCATGGAGAAGAGCGTCCAAACGCATGAAAAATGGCTGGCCGGGCAACGGGGAACCATCCGCACCTGGCGAACCGTCTGCGCGCGGTTTGATCCTGCCATCCCCCTTGATCTGTTGGCGAAAAAACTGGAGAAGGACGCGGCCGGGGCGGCATGAGACAGGAAGCCAATTTGAATGCAACGGCCATCGAATGCCGGGGCGTGGGCAAGACCTACACGGTGTCCTCGGAAACCCGCGGCACATTCAAGGAAATGATCCTGCGGGGCGGCCGGGGCAAGCGGTCCACGGCCGCGTTCGAGGCGCTCAAGAATATCGATCTCACGGTGCGGCGTGGCGAAATCGTGGGGGTGATCGGCGACAACGGCTCGGGCAAGAGCACGCTGCTCAAGTTGATCGCCGGTATTACCGCGCCCACGCGGGGCGAGTTGAAGGTCTATGGCACCGTCTCCAGCCTGCTGGAGGTGGGCGTGGGATTCCATCCCGAAATGACCGGGCGGGAGAACGTGTATCTGTCGGGATCGCTCTTGGGCATCCCGGCCGGGGAGCTCACCCGCCGCATGCCGGACATCATCGCGTTCAGTGAACTGGAGGACTTCATCGACTCGCCTGTCAAGCATTATTCTTCCGGAATGTACCTGCGGCTGGGTTTCGCCATCGGCATTCACGTGCAACCGGATATTTTATTGATCGATGAGATCCTGGCCGTGGGAGACCAGCGGTTCCAACAGCGCTGCAAAGAATACATCCGCGGACTGCGCGACTCGGGCAAGACCATACTCGTCGTGTCGCATGACCTGGACGCCATCCTCAGCCTCTGCTCGCGGGCGGTGGTGTTGCACAAGGGGCATATCCTGGGAGACGGCCACCCTTACGAGATGATCGGCCTTTACAAACAACTGCAGTTCCAGGAAGCCCGCCGGCGGGGGGAACGGCCGCCGGCGGAGATTGTCCGGCGCAACCGCTTCGGGACGTTCGAAATCCGCTTCGAGGCCGTGCGCATGCGGGACGCGGAGGGGACGGAGCGTTATGTCTTCGAAACCGGTGAACGCGTGCGGATCGAGTTCGATTGGGTAGCCAAGCGCGCTATCGCGTATCCGATTTTCGGGATGTCCATCGTGACCGACCGGGGCGATTCCCTCTTCACGGTGGCCACCGACGTGACCGTGGGGGATGTGGAATGCATCGAAGGGCAGGGAACCACGGTCTTTGAATTCGAGTCGCTGAATCTGCTGGAAGGGGCCTATAGTTTGACGTTTGGGATCACCCGGCGGGAGGAAGGGCCGGGGTCATCGTTCAATTTTTATGAAGGATTCGACTTGATCCAGCAGATGTGTCCGTTTTGGGTCAAACCGGGGAAAAAGGGGCATGGGTTGCGGGGAATTCTCTATCTGCCGTGCAAGGCGGAAATCCGAAGCACGCCTGATCCCGGACGGCCGGCCGAAGGTTGATGCTTTCGGCTGCCGGCACACCGCCGCCCGGAGGGGATTCACCGGTTTCAGGTGTGGTTGAAACCCAGAACCGCACATCGTGGAGAATCCTGATCAATAAAAACTAAGTGGATTGTTATTGCGATATTCCTTCTGAATTTCCATCCGGGGGGAGGTACCCATGGACGCGATCGATCTGACGCTGGTGATCCCTTGTTATAACGATGGGCCGCATTTGGAAGAAAGTTTGCGCGAGATTGAGCGGGTGCTTTCGCAAACCCGCTACACGTACGAGATGATCCTGATCGACGATGGCAGCCCAGACGGCAGCGCCGAAAAGGTGAAGGAGGCCGCCGCCCGGCGGGGAAATGTCCGCGCTCTCTATCACGCCCGCAATGTCGGCCGGGGAGGGACGGTGGCGGAGGGCATGAAACTGGCGCGGGGGACCTTTGCCGGGTATCTCGACATCGATCTGGAGGTACACGCCCGGTATATCCCTTCGATGCTGTTGGCGCTGGAAAACGGTTTCGACGGCGCGACCGCTTTGCGGCATTATGAAATCCGCCTGAGCCTCGATACGTTTTACCGGCATATCTTGAGCACCGGGTACCGGAAGTTGGTTCATTTTTTCCTGCGTCTGCCGTATCGCGATACGGAAGCCGGATACAAATTCTTCCGGCGGGAGCGGATCCTGCCCCTGCTCGAAAAAACCCGGAATACGGGATGGTTCTGGGATACGGAAATCATGGCCCAGTGCCACTATCATGGATTGCGAATCCAGGAAATCCCGGTGTTGTTCCTCCGCCGGTGGGACAAGAAATCCACCGTCCGGCCGTTGCGCGACAGCGTGGTGTATTTGATCGAATTGCTGCCGTTCCGGGCCCGCGTGAAGAAGGAATTATCGAAGGAAAAATCGCTGTGATCAGCCCGATTTACTGGCATCCGTATGTGTACGAGTTGGCCATGCGGCTGTTGTACCGCGCGCGGTACCGGGAGCGGATTCAGGCCGTGGCGGCATTGATCCCCGAAGGCGCCCGCGTCGCCGATGTGTGCGCCGGGGATTGTTCGTTGTACCGCTATGGCTTGCGGGACAAGTCCGTCACTTACACCGCATACGACCGCAATCCCGTGTTTGTGCGGTGGGCCCGGAGAAGGGGGATGGCCATGGAGAGGTTGGATTTGTGGGACCAGGAAATCCCCGCCGCCGATTGCGTGGTCATGATGGGTTCCCTGTACCAATTCATCCCCCGCCACGCCGGGATACTGGATAAATTGATCCGGGCCGCCCGCCGCCGGGTGATTGTCAACGAGCCGGTGATGAACCTGGCGCAGAGTCCGCATGCCTGGATCCGCCGGGCCGCCTGGCTGCTCAGCGACGCCGGCCGGGAGAGCAGCCGCCACCGGTTTACGGAAGGCGAATTGCGTTCCCTCCTGGAAAGCCGGGGATTTTGTTCCCTGGCCCTTATCGCGGGAGGGCGGGATCTGGTTGCGGTTCGGGACCGGGACCGTGAAGGGCGCCTTCCGGCTGCCAATCCACGGGAGCGGCGCCAAAAATCCGGTCCAGATGCTCTGCGGCGAACGGTTTGGTGAGCACGCTGACGATGGGGATGAGAATCATCGGCGTCACCATGGAAATCGCGCCGGCCAAGGGGACCCCCGCCATCCCCCACCGTTGAAAGAGGATGACGGAAATCGAAATCCCCGCGAGCAAACCTGTGACCGCGGCGGTCTTGGTGATCCGTTTCCAGTACAGCCCGTAGACGTACGGCCCCATGAACGCGCCCGCGATGGCCCCCCACGACATGGCCATCAGGTTGACGATGACGGTGGGTTGCCGCATGGCGATGGTGAGGGAGAGCAACACGAAAATCCCGCAGAAAATCCGCATGAGCGTGACGATGGTCCCTTTCGAGGCATGGGGATTAATGAATCCGCCATACAGATCGATCGCGATGGCGGAGCTGGAGACCAGCACCAGCGAGGACAGGCTGGACATCGAAGCGGAAATGACCAGCAGCAAGATGATCGTGGCGATGGAACCGGGCGCGTGACTGGTGAGCAGGCGGGGGATCAATTCATCGATGACCTTGGGCGGTTCTTGATAAAACAAGTGGCTTAAGGCACCGGTATAGTACGCGCAGAAGGGGATGACGAGGGCGAACACCGTGCACACCAAGGCCGCCCGGTTGATCAAGGTTTCGCTTTTGATCGAATAGAATTTCTGCACCATTTGGGGCAGGCCGAACGGCCCGAAGCTGGTGATGATCACCAAGGAGGCGAGGGTCACCCATCCGGGGATGGGCGTGGGCGCGAGCAAAGCCGGCGCGTATTCGGATTTCATGAGGTCAGCGGTCGCTGTGGCGAAACCGCCCACCTGGGATACCAGGAAATAGACCATGATCATCGCGCAAAAGAACATGAAGGTACCCTGGATGGCGTCGGTGATGACCAGCGCCATGTACCCCCCGAGGATCAGATACACGCCCGTCAGGACGGCCATGAAGGCCAAGGCATATTCATACCGGATATGCAAATTTTCCTGAAACAGATAGGAAAGGCCCATGTATACCGAGGCGGTGTAGGGCACGAGAAAAATAAAGATCACCAGTGCGGAGATCACTTTCAGGAAGGGGCTGGCGTAGCGCGCGGCCAAGAACTCGGGCATGGTCATCGCGTTCAGGCGGGCGGTCATTGTCCGCGTCCGGGGGCCGAGCAGTTTCCAGGCCAGCCACCCCCCGATGAACGCGTTGCCCACAACGATCCACATGCTGTGCAGCCCGAATCCCCAACCCAGTTTGCCGGCGTAACCAATGAACAGCACGGCAGAGAAATAGGTGGACCCGTAGGCCAGGGCGGACAACCAGGGACCCAGGGTCCGTCCGCCCAGAAAGAAGTCGCTGACGGTCTTGGTCTTGTTCATGCACAAGTAACCGACCAACACCATAAGGAAAACGTACACAAGGATGAGGATGATTTTAGCCAATGACGTAGCTCCCGTGTTGAAGGATGGGAATGATCATGATGAAGCAGCGGGAGAGGCCGCGTCAACCCCGGCCGTGGGAAAATCCCAGTTCGCTGACAAACGGCCCCCGCAATGCTATGTTTAGGGTAATCGTTCCAGGATCGATTGGCGGCTGCCGGTTTTTAAAAACTACCGGCGGATTACAAACTTGGCAATGATTCATTGGGAAAGAAGGATATTGGGCATGATGAATTGGATTCGTCTTGAGCGGTTCCTCGCTTTGGGTGTTTTTCTGGCTGTCATCAATTCCGGGGGCCATGCGGAAGAGAAATCCACCGCGGCGCCGTTGATTCACGCATGGGAATCATTCACCTATCCCCTTGATATTTTTACCCAGCCTCCGAATTTCGCCGGACATTCCATCGCGGGGGGGACGGGGGGGATCAACGTTCAGGACAACCGGGGCGAAGGCGGCTGGACCTCGGCGTGGATCCTCGAGGCCACAGAGATCGTGGCGGTCTTGGACGAAACGCCATTGGACACGGAGCGGATGGCGCACCAAGATCCGTTTTTTTATCCGGGCAGTTTTTCATTGAAAATCAGCACGACCGCGGTGGACGGGCCGATGCGCCGGTTTCCCGAAGCGGACGCGGGCGAATTGTGGATTTCGTTCCTTTTCCAGGACTCCATCGCGGTCTCCAGCTCCTCTGGCCTGGTGATTCGCGGCGCTACCGGCGCGGACGGCGTGTTGATCGGCAAGCCGGCCGGTTCCGAGTTCCTGGGATTGGCGAGTCCGCCGGCGGCCAAAAGTTCCTGGCTCACGGCAGTGCCTTACAACGAACCGCATCACCTAATGGTCCGCGTGGTGCTCGATCCCGCGCCCGGCCGGTTGGATGACGTGTTTCTATGGGTGGATCCCACCGAAGCGGACCGGTTGGATACCTATCAGGCGGGAGGGGAGGATATTGTGGAGATCGAGTCCTTGGGCGCGATCCAGCTGCGCCGCAGTTCCGCCGCCGGCAACGCGTATTTCGATGACCTTGTGATTTCATCGCGGCCCTCGCTGCCACCGGCGGGGACGGTGCGGATCGATTTGGGATTCGATCCGGCTTCTCCCTTGCGGAGAAATCCGGCCGTGGTGTTGCATGATGTCATTTCGATCGACCAATACCGCGACGCGCGGACGGGGCCGGGCTACGGGCTGAGCGATGAGCAAAATGAATTTCTTGTGGTCGAGGGTTTCATTTATTTTTCAGCATTCGGTGAATCCCGGGTGGCGCGGGGCGTTCCCTTCGACCGTCTGAGCGGGCTGGGGGGATTCGCGTTGGCGCCGTTCAACGATTCGCTGGGCGATGTCACCTCCACGTCCGGTTGGAAGAACGCCTTGCGGTTCCATTCCGGCAATGGCACCAAGGTCCCGGTTTCCTTTGATGTTCCTTCCGGACCGTACGCCCAATGCCGGGTGTTGACGACGGGAGACGGTCACGCCACCCTGCGGGCGGTGTTCCACTTCGCGGATGGGACCTCGGAGGAGAAGGCCTTCCGGTCGGCGGACTGGCTGGCGGATCCGGAGGAGGGCGGGGACGAAAACGCGCCACCGCCGGACTTGGTTCAGATCCGGAATCACATGAATTACCTCGACGGGGATTCGCTTTTCGTGGGAAGCGATCCGCTTACGGGAGAAGACGCGAACCACGATGACGCGTGTTTTTTCAGCGACCGGGTTCCACTTCCCATGGATAAAAATCTGATCCGCATCGAGCTCGGCCCTGCCTCCAATGGCACGGTTAATCTCTTTGATTTACTGCTGGACACCCGCCTGGACGAGACCGCGGTACCGGATTGGATGCTGCATTGAGGGGCCATCTCATCTGGATCAGAAAAAATTTCATCCCCGCGTGAGCGGGGACCGGGGTTTCGCGTTGTTTGGGAAGGAGTTCCGCAACGGTAAGGCAATCTCTCGCCCTGCCCCTTGCCCAAAGGGAGAGGGGATAATGGGGTGGTTTCCCTCGATCCTATCGAATCCAGGCGATCCGGCGGCCGGAAAAAGCGCGCACATGCCGGATGAGTCTTTTTGTTCTCCCTCCAATGACAGAATCCCGGCTTCGTGGTAACGTAACTCCGCTGTTACAAACGCGAAGCCATTTTCTGAGAGTTCTGAACATGGAGAGCTGATCATGAGACAAACGATCCGGGTTATGGGTTTATTGGTGTTCGTGGGGGGCGTCTGGGCCGGCGCGCTGGCGGCGCAGGGCCAGGGTTGCATGCTGTTTTCGCATGAGCAATTGGAAGATGTCCGTGTCAATGGGATTGCGATGACCGAACCTGGCTCTTACACGGTGTGGGTCTGGTCCCTGGACCGCGCGCCGTTGACGCTCGTGGCCGGGGATGCGGTATTGGAATCGGAGGCGAATCCCAAGGCCGCCGAAGGAAAGTATTCCTGGAAAAATCTGGGCAGGGTGGAGGTGAAGGAAAGCCAAATCCTGCCGGTGCAAATCTACACGGATTCCAAAGGGCGCACGCTGCAATCCCGCGCGGTGGGCTGGTTGGCGTTAAGCCGGGATTTGGATTGCGATTTCAACGCGTTGTTTGAGATGGCGCGCGTGTTTCCCGATTCAGCCCAGGCGGTTCAGGACGCGCGGCGGGGCATTGTCCGCCGCATCGAGCAGTATTATGAATTTCCCCGGTATGAGAGCATGCGGGCGTGGCTGGAACGCAAACGGGACCTGGAAATCCATATCCTCACCAGCCTGGGCGCGTATCCCATGCCCGACAAGACGCCGTTGAACGCCAAAATTTTCGGACGGATGGAGCGGGACGATTACACCGTCGAAAAGGTGTATTTCGAAAGCTTGCCGGGATTTTTCGTGACCGGCAACTTGTATTCGCCCAAGGGGAAGCCGGGCCCGTATCCGGCGATCCTGTGCCCGCACGGGCATTGGGCGGAAGGCCGCCTGGTGAATACCGAGAACAATTCGATTCCCGGGCGGTGCATCAGTTTCGCGAGGCAGGGCTACGTCACATTGGCCATCGACATGATTGGCTACGTGGACAGTAAGCAATTAACGCACAAGTTCGGCGGCGAGCGGGAATGGTTGTGGGGATTGTCGCTTCATGGCTTGCAGTTTTGGAACAGCGTACGGGCGGTGGATTTCCTGCTCAGTTTGGACTCCGTGGATCCCGGGCGGATCGCTTGCACGGGGGCCTCGGGCGGCGGAACACAGACCTATTGCCTGACGGCGGTGGATGACCGGATCAAGTTCACCGCGCCGGTCAACATGCTTTCCGCGCATTACCAGGGCGGATGCCTGTGTGAAAACGCCCCTAATCTGCGGATTGGCGCGAACAACGTGGAATATGGGGCCATGGCGGCGCCCCGGCCGTTGATTCTGGTGTGCAATCCCCGGGACTGGACGGATGAAACGCCGCGGGTGGAGTTTCCGGCCATCCAGTCGATTTACCGGTTGTACGACGCGCCGGACCGTGTGAGTTGGGTAATGATCGACGCGGACCATAACTACAACCGGGCGAGCCGGGAGGCGGTGTACGCGTGGTTCGGCCGGTGGATGCTGGGCGAGAATGACCCGGCGAAGTTCAAAGAACAGCCGTTCACGATGGAGAACGTGGAGGATTTGCGGGTGTTCCCCGGAGATCTTCCGGAACACGCTGTCAACGAGGAGCAATTGGTGAAGAACTGGATCGCGCAGTCGGAGGCCCAGTTCCGTTCGGTGTTTCCCACCAATCAGCGATTATTGCAAGCCTTGCGCCGCCGGGTCCGGACCTCGTTCGAGCATGTGCTGGGCGCGAAGCCGCCGGGGATCGATGAATTGGTGGTCAACCGGGCCGGCCGGGTGAAAAAGCCAGGCATGATTATCGAGCAGGTGATCCTCGGGCGGCGGGGCGTGGGGGATCAAATCCCGTGCACCATCCTGATTCCCGCGGAACTTAAGGGAAGCGCGCCGGGGATCTTGTTGGTTCATGGGGAAGGGAAGTTGGGGTGGTTCGAGCCGGGCGGCGGTCAGCCGGGTGAACTCGTGCGGGCGCTCCTCGCGGAGGGCCAGATCGTGATGCTGGCGGATGTGTTCCTGACCGGAGAGCACGATACGCCGTTTGAAAAAGCCGGGCGGGACACTAACGCCGCCCATTTTCTGACCTACAACCAGACGGACACGGCGCTGCGGGTGCAGGACATTCTTACCGCTTTGGCCTATCTCGAGTCCCGTTTCGACGTGAGCGGCGTGACCTTGGCGGGAGGGGGAGAGGCAGGATTGTGGTGCTTGCTGGCGGCCCCCTTGGCGCCACCGCTGCAGGGGGTCCTCGTGGACGCGGCGGGTTTCGACAGCGATGACGATCAAGCCTATCTGCGCCGTTTGTTCGTGCCCGGCTTGCGGCGGGCGGGCGATCTCCGGGCGGCCCAGGCGGCCCTGGCCCCGGTGCCGTTGGTCATACACAACACCCAACAGGCGATGGAGACCGACTGGGCGGCGCAAGCCTACCAGACCGCCGGGGTGTCCGATCTCTTTGAATCAGTGGAACAACCGGTTTCGGCCGATTTTGTGGTGCAGTGGATCCGCGATTTGCGGATTCGGTGAAAACCAGTACACTGTGTACGGCATCGCACGATAAACGCCGAAACCCTCCCGTTGCGGTGCAACGCGCATGAATGAAACCCATGTTCCCATTCCCAGCCTGGCGCCCCCCGAAGAACCGGTGGAACCGAAACAGAGCCGGATGGAAGCCTTCAAGTTGTGGTGCCAGAAGCAAATCCAATCCTCGATCATCATCAAGTTCGGGTATGGGTTGCGGATCGCCTGGAAGATATTCAACGAGAAAGGGGTCCTCGCCCACGCCTCGGTCTGCGGGTATTCCATGATCCTCTCGCTGGTGCCCGTCCTCGCCATTTCGCTTTCCATTCTCACGGCGTTCACGTCCAGCGAAGTGGTGGCCGAGGGGGATAATCCCGTGCAGCAAGAGAAATTCAGCAACCGGGTGTTTGATTTCCTCTTCGAGCATTTCGTGCCGGGTTTGTCGGACGAGGCGCTGGTGGCCAAGCAGGAATTGATGGAGTTCGTGCAGAAGACGGCGTCGCTGCGCTTTGTCATCCTCGTATTGCTGATCATCGCCAGCGTCAGTTTGTACAACAGCATCGAGCACGCGTTCAACGAGATCTGGTCGGTGCGGAACCGGCGGAGTTTGTTTGCCCAATTCCTGGCGTTTTGGATTATCGTCACCCTCACGCCCTTGCTGTTGGGATTGTCGTATTACTACACGACCGAGTTCGCCTCCAGCGAGACCGTATCGCATTTCATGAGCAAGAAGTGGGGATTCTGGTTGTTCTGGCACACGGTATCGTACATTTTCACGCTTTTCGCCTTTTTGATCGCCAACCGGTATTTGCCCAACGTGCATGTGAATATGGTGCCCGCCCTGGTGGGCAGCGCGTTGTCGGCGATCTTGTGGGAAGCGGCCAAGGTGATGTTTGATGTGTATATCAGTTACGCCCTCACCAAGGAGGGATATTACACGATTTACGGGACATTGGCCGCGATCCCGTTGTTCATCCTGTGGTTATACTATAGTTTCCTGTGTTTCCTGCTCGGCCCGGTGATCGCCACCACCATTCAAAATTACGACCGCCATTTGGCCCACCTGCGCCGGAAGCCGCGGGGATTCACGCACCGGCCCATTCACGCGTTGCACGTGTTTCTGGACATCATCCGGCATTTCCGGGACCAGAAGCGGGGGATTTCGCTGGCCGAGTTGGAGATGCAATCCGGCGTGGCGAACCATTACCTGCGCCGGTGCCTGCGGGCCTTGGAGCAAGCCCGCCTGATCCACCAGGACCGGCAGCAGCAGTATTATTATCCCAGCCTGGATCCCGACCAGGTGATGGTGGGAGAAGTCTTGGAGCGGTTGATCGGTTTGGGTCCCGTGTACGATCCCGCCCGGAACAGGCCGCCGGATCCCTTGGAGGAGAACATTCGGCGATTGTTGAAGCAAAGCGGTGGTCTGCCCATCGGTTCGTTTCTGAAAATCAATCCCGAGCGGCCGGTCCTGGGTGAGGCCCGGCCGGCCGAATCCGAGGCGGCCATGAAGGCGTACTGAGCGGATGGATCCGGGAGGGCCGTCCGGGAATCCGGAGCGGGGGAGATAGGGAAATCCTTCCCCTGATTCTCTCCCCGGGGGAGAGGGGATCGGGTTGCGCTTGTATTCCGGCTTCTGCCGCGATTCCAGCACCAAGCGGAATCCGGGTAAAAAGTGACCGGCCGGGCAGACCGCCGGATCCGGCCTTAGGAGAAGCGCAGCGCGTCCACGGGGGTGAAGCGCGCGGCGCGGACGGCGGGATAGATCGACGCGAGAAAACTGACCACCAAGGTATAGACGCTGACCCAGACGAAGTCCATGAGTTCCATCTCGCAGGGCAGATATTTGAGGTAATAGACCCGTCCTTCGCCCGGCAGTTCCGGCGGGAACATTTGCAGAAACGTGCAGATTGAAAATCCGCCCAGGACGCCGAGGCCGGCGCCCAAGGCTCCCACAATCAATCCCAGGAAAATGAAAATCAGCATGATGTTTTTGCGGCCCGCTCCGATCGCGCGGAGGAGGCCGATGTCGCGGGTTTTTTCGGTCACCACCATGAAGAGGGTGGCGATGATGTTGAAGGTGGCGACCAGGATGATGATTTTCAGGATGTAATCCATGGTGCGTTTTTCGATGTCCAGCGCCTGGAAGAAGGTTTGGTTCATGCTCATCCAGGTCTGACCGTATCCGGCCCCCCCGAGCAGTTCCTGGTTTTTTTTGAAGATCTCCAGGCCGGTCAGGTTGGTTTGGGGGATGGAATGATCGCGCAGGCGGAACTGAATTTCGGTGACGCGGTTTCCCAGGCCCAGCAGGGTTTGCGCGGCGGGGAGGGAGATATAGACGAGGGTGGAATCGTACTCGTAGTGGCCGGATTCGAAGACGCCTTCGACGACAAATTGGTCCGTGCTGGTCTGTTCCAGGGAGATGGTGTCGGTGTCGTGGCGGAGGGTGATCAGGTTGATCCGGCGGCCCAGGGCGCGGCTGTAGGCCTGTTCTTTGGTTTCCCCTTCGGCCTCCCCGATGTGAAACATGGCGGCGGCCAGTTCCTTGCCGATGAGGATGCCGTGTTTCTTGGCTTGCGCCAGTTCGGTGATCTTAACCTTGCGCCCGGAGGCCGGGGGCCGGCGTTCTTCGCGCAAACCGTCCAGGGACCCGGCGATCATGAACTGATCGAGGGCCGTGACTTGGATTTCGTAGTCCGGATCGATGCCCACGAAGTTGACCGCGTAGGGAATCCGGCTCTCGACAGGGTAGAGGAATCCCCATTCCTTAATGGTGGGTGAGCAGGCGGCGACATTGGGGATTTTAGCGAATTCCGAAAGAACTTGATCGTAATTCCCGATCCCCCCATAGTTATCGTAATAAAACACGATGTGGGAACGGACCTGCAGGATCTTGGAACGCAGGTAGTTGCCGAAGCCGTTCATGACGGACAAGACCGTGATCAGAGACGCGACGCCCAGCGCCACGCCGGCGGTGCTGATCAAGGTCAAGTGGAAGATGAAGGTGGCTCCGCCCTGGGGCCGGAGGTACCGTTTGGCGACAAACCATTCGTAGCGCATGGCGATGATCCGATTCAGCGAGGATAAGGGGTATGATAGCATGCTCCGGGAAGGGACACGAGACGCTGTGAATGCCGCATGGACGCGCTGGGCGTTGTGGCTTTTGCTGCCGGCCGGGTTGCTGGTGCGGGCGGCGGGATTGGAGCAGGTTCCCCCCGCCCTCAATTCCGATGAATTGTTGAAAGTTTTTGACGGGGCTTCCGTGTACCGCACCGGAAGGGATCACCACGGGCACGCGTGGCCGTTGTTTTTCGAGCAATCCGGCGAATACAGCCCGCCGTTGTATATTTATTTCGCGGGATTGTTCTCGGCCGCCTGTGGAATCAACGCCTATACTGCGCGCCTGCCCTCGGCGGTGCTCGGCACGGGATCGATCCTCATGACGTATTGGTTCGTGGCGGTTTGGGCCGGGCGAAAGACGGGCCTGTTGGCCGCGGCCCTGGTGGCGGTTTCACCCTGGAATGTCCATTACAGCCGCATCGGGTGGGAGGCGATCGCGCTCGTGCCGCTGCAATTGGGGGGATTATGGCTGTTTGTCCGGTGGACTCAGACCTCTTCCCTCCGTGACGTGGTTGTATCGGGTGTATTTTGGGGATTGACTGTGTACGCCTATCCGGTGGCGCGGCTTTCGACTTTCCTGATGCTGGCAGGATTGCTGCTCGTGTACGCTCCGGTTTTGCGGGAGAAGATCCGGCAGGCCGCGGCGGCCCTGCTGGTATTGACCGGAATGCTGACGCCCTACGTTGCCGCGGTTTGGCAAAACGGGGAGGCGATGCAGAAGCGCTGGCAATTTGTTTCGATATGGAACCGGGACGATTGGTTGCCGTTATTCTTTCAGCATTATTTCGGTCATCTATCCCCCCGGTTTCTGTTTCTGACGGGTAATGAAAATTCACTGCATTTCATGGCCGGGGGGGTGGCGCTGGGCGTGCTGCTGCCGTTTTTTGTTGTGGGGTTGATTGTTCTGATCCGCAACCGGCGGCGGGAGCATTGGCTGTTGCTGTTCTGGCTGCTGACGTTCGCCATTCCCTCCAGCCTGACCTATGACCGGTACGATCCCGGCAGCATGCCGAACGCGCTGCGGTCGATCAACGGCAATCCGTTGTTGGAAATCATCGGCGCGGTGGGGATCGTCACGGCGCTCGAGTGGATAGCCCATCCGCGATGGGTCCGGTTTGCCGGGGGCATCGTGACCGGGGCGGTCCTGATCAACGCGGCGGCCGTCGGCTATGATTATGCCGTCCGCTATCCCGTTTATTCCGCTCCGGAGTGGCAGTACGGTTTGAAGGAAGCAGTGCAATTCGTGGAGAGCCGCCAGGCGGACTATGACCGGATCATTGTTTCGCACCAGGTCCGCCTGCATCCCGTAGCGTTGGCTTGTTTTGCGGGGCGGGAACCCGGCCCCTTCCGCGGGGCGGATTTTCCGAAATACGTGCTGCCGTTTTATCACTACACGCCCATGTACCGCGATTTCCGCGGGATGGAATACGAGCGCTACAAGCCCGTGGCCCGCTGGTACACCCTCGCGCCGGGCCGGAACCTGATCCTTGTGAAAGCGGGAGAGATCGAAGGCGAACCGGTTTGGCGTATCTCCTATCCGGACGGCACTCCCGCCTATGAGGTGTTTGAAAGCCAGGGGGAGGGGAGATATTGAAACCATGCGGTCCGGCGCGGGTCTTGCCTGGCCTCTATCTTTCTCTATTTTTCTGGGTGGGGATTCAGAGGGTCAGGATGGACCGGAGGATACTCTCCTTGATGGACATCAATCCGTACACCACGCAGGGATGAAGAAACAGAAAGGCGAAGACGGGGGAGAGATCCACGAAATCGATCCGGGCCCAGGGGAAGAGACGACGGAAAAAGTTCAAATAAGGATCGGACATGGCCCGCACGATTTGCAGGACGATGCTGAAGGGATCGGCGGCGATCCAGGACGCGAGAATGGCGAGCAGCAGGACGAACAGATAGACGTGAATCAGCATCAACAGGATTTCGAACAAACTGAGGATTACCGTTACCCCAAATGCTTTTCCGCCGTGAATCCAGACTCCACTGACCACAGCGGAGGAGAGGGAGCCCGCGAGCCACACTGCCGCGGAACTGGTTAGGAAAAGGGTGACAAGATTCCCGTTTTTGATCCAGCGGCCGGCGGTCTGGAAAATGGCGAAGGTGTTTTCTTGGAAACACGCGAAGCCCGCGTTGCCGCTCATCATCAGTCCGCGGCGGGAAATCATCATACTGGCGAACAGAAAGGCGATGACCAGTTCCGTTATCAGAACGATGCCCATACCGAAACTGACCAGAATGGCCTCGAGGATATTGAACGAGCCATCCACGCTGTGAATCCGCATGAAATCATTTGTGTACCCCGCCCCGAACAGCCAGAGGGCCAGCCCTTGGATCAGGAGCGTCACCCCGATGACCAGCAACGGCATCTGTTCTTGGAATTTGAACGATTCACGCGGGATGTACTGCTTGAAGGGTTGCATGATCCGCTCGGTGAGGGTCACGAGGGTGACCAGAATGGGACCGAAACCATAATATTGGTACCGTTCGATGAAATAGCGGACAAAGAGAACGACGATCAAGACAGTGAAAAAGAGATGCAAGATCAAGAAAAGCATGATTTACCGCTGGGATCTCCTTACGTTGAAATCAGGCGCGCATGCTGAAAATACGGCGCATTCGGGCGGCAAGGCGATTTGCATCCGATGGGAGCATAGGTTTCACCCTGCCCGATTTCCCCTCACCCCGGTCCTCTCCCAGCAGGAGAGTAAGCCGGGAAGGCCGGTTCCAGCTGGGAGGGATTACGCCATGTCGAGCCAATTCATCCTCATCATACATCCGGGTAAAGGTTGGTCCCAAGGGCGGGAAAGAAAGTCTCTCGCTGTATGGGGAAGAAGGGAACCGGTGCCTTCTCCAGTCTTTTCCGCGCGACGGAGGAATGATTTGTCGAATACAAACCACGAATCACTTCCAGATTGGGGCAGTATCGCCCAAAATGGCACGTCTGACCATGCGAACCCATCACCCCGGCTGGATTTCCGCGGGGGGAGCGCCGGGAGGGCGGAGAAGAGCCTTGCGGATTGGAATCGAATGCACCGTGCTGACCCGTTCGATCGCGGGAATCGGCTATTACACCCACCACTTGCTGCAAGCGTTGGCCCGGCAGCCGGGCGAGGAGGAGTATGTGCTCTTCTACAACCGGCCCTTGCAGCCGATGGATCTACCGGCCCGGCTGCGTCACGTGTGGTGTGGTCCCGCGAGTACGCATGTGTGGGTTCAGACGCGGCTGGCTTCGCTGGCCCGGCGGGAGGGAATCGACTTGTTGCATAGCCCAGGGCAGGGGCTTCCCTTTCTGATGGAGAAGCCCCGGATACTGACCCTCCACGATTTGTCACCGCTGTTGTTTCCCCGCCAGAAGGATTGGGCTTCGCATTTCGTATGGACCAGCCTGGTGCCCATCATGGCCCGGCGGGCGGACCATATCATCACGGTATCGGACCATACGCGCCAGGATGTCATCCGTCTGCTGGGGATTCCGGAGGAGCGTGTCACCCGGATTTACGAGGCCGCCGCGCCGGCGTTTTATCCCGAACCGGATACCGGGAGGATTCAGAAATTCCGGCGGGACAAGGCACTGGAGCCGGGGTATATCCTGGCCGTAGGAACGTTGGAGCCGCGGAAGAATTATCCCTTTCTGTTGCGCGTGTTCGCCCAGTGGCTGGAGCGGTCGCGTCCGGACGCGACGCTGGTGGTCATCGGGAAAAAGGGATGGCTGTACGATGATATTTTCGAGACCTTTGAAGCGTTGAATCTCCGGCGGCGGGTGCGGTTCGAAGGATATGTGGGCGATCCCGGCCTGATGCGGCTGTATTACTCGGCGGCGGAATTTTCGATTCTCCCTCCGTTGTATGAGGGATTTTGGCTGCCCGGATTGGAGTCGCTGGCGTGCGGGACGCCGGTCATCGCGCCCCGCCATTCGTCCATCCCTGAAGTGATTGGCGAGGCAGGGCTGCTGGTGGATTCGTGGGACGAAGAGGATTGGGCGGCGGCCATGGACCGCTTGTGGATGGCGCCGGACCGGGACACGTGGGCGCAAAAAGGCCTCGAACGGGCCCGGCAATTTTCATGGGACCGGGCGGCGGAAGAGACCCTTGCCGTGTACCGGGCGGTGATTCAAGCACGGGAGGGGGCATGAACGTTTTGTTTATCGAGCCGGCCGGCGCGGGCGGCGTCGCGCATTGCACCTATGCCCTGGCCAATGCCTTGAGCGCGCGCGGGGTGGCCTGCGAGATCCTGACCGGCACGCGCTGGCATCCCCGCCCGTTGACCGGGCCGGCGCGGGTTCACCGGGTGTTCCGGGGGCTATGGACCAATCCGGCGGCGTTGTATTACCGGTGTCTCCGGCTGCGGCGCCGGGTGGACATCGTGCATTGGCAAAGCACCACCTATCCGAAGTTGATCTTGATGTTGATGCGGATCATCCCCATGAAAAAGATCCCGTGGATCTTCACGGTGCATAATGTTTTGCCGCACGAACGGACCCAGACCGCTCTTCAGTTGTATGGCCGGATTTATGAGCGGATGGATGGACTGATTTTTCATACGCAACATTCGCTGGATTCGTTTCGGCCGTTGTTTCCGAACGTCAAGGCGCAAACGCGAATCATACCGCTGGGGGAGTATGGATTCTTGCAAGGCTCCGCGCCGGCCGAATCGCGGCCGGGCGGTCCGGTGATCCTGTTTTTTGGCAATGTCCGGCATTACAAGGGGCTGGATGTATTGATCCGGGCGTTGGCGGAGGTGAAAAAGGCGGTTCCCGGGGCCGTGCTGCGGGTAGCCGGGCAATGGTTTGTTCCCTTCCAGGATTACGAAGACCTCATTGCCCGGTTGGGACTGCAATCCAGTGTCGAATTCGAGAGAGGATTCATTCCTGACGAGGAGGTGCCCCAACTATTCGCTCCAGCCGGCGTGGTTGCGTTGCCTTACCGGGACATTGACCAAAGCGCCGTGTTGCTATTGGCCATGGCGCTAGGGAAACCCATTGTGGCCTCGCGTGTGGGGGGGATGGCGGAAATTCTGTGGCATGGGCAAACCGCCCTGTTGGTTCCTCCGGAGGATCCGGCCGCCTTGGCGGAGGCGTTGATCCGATTGCTGCGCGATCCCTCCTGGGCGGCACAACTAGGGCGCAACGCCCAAGAAGAGGTCCGCGCCCGGTTTTCGTGGGAGCGTATCGCCGAGCAAACCGAATCGTTTTACCATTGCATCAGGCAAGCCCGTGGCAGGCGATCATGAGATGGATTCCGCGTTCTTGTGAACTCCTCCGGGATTTGATACTCGCGAGCCTGCTCGTGCTGGTGCCCGTACTGATCGACGGGCATATTCGCGTGGGGGCGGGGCCTGAGACGAAATTCCGGTTGTTTGAATACGGGGTGCTGCTGGCGGTGCTTTTCTCGTTACCGTTGTGGGCCGCGCGGAACCGGAATGGCATTCCGCGTCCAGGTTTCATGGTGATCGGCCTTTGGCTGGCGTACCTCTTCGGGCGGGCGTTATTTGATCCCCACCGCGATTATGCCTTGGATCAATTCGCGGCCTTCGCGTCCTGGCTGATTTTCGCCTGGCTGATCGCGGACGCGTGCCCTGCGCCCGCGCGATTCATCCGGATGCTATGGATCCTGGCGTGGGGGCAATTGGGCCCGGTGATTCTGGCCGTGGGCAACATCTTTGGCACCGATATCTATCTGCATTGGATTTTGGGGCATCCGGATTGGAGATGGGGAAGCGAATTGATCGGCGCGGAACGGGGGGTGATCTGGTCCAGCCTGGGGAATCCTAATTTTTACGCGAATTACGGGGCGATGGTATTGATTTGGCTGGCCGTATTCCTATGCCTGGCGCGCCGGTGGTGGATTCGGATTCTCGTGGGGTTGTACGCGGGGATTCTGCTTGTCACCTTGGTTTATACATATACCCGGGGTATCTGGGCCAGTTTGACCGCAATGGGATTTCTCCTGGCCGGCATCCAGTTGGCGCCGGTGGTGGGGGCCCGGGAATCTCTCTCCGGCCTGATTCGCCGGTATGGCAAGCGTGCGGCGGCGCTGGGAGTGGCGGGGGTGCTGGTGTTGGGCGCGGCCTACACGGTGGAATCCAGCCAGGGCCCCTTGCACCGGGTGGGGAAGCGGTTTCAGAGCGCCCTTCTGTTGCGGGACACCAGCATGCGTTCGCG